>OBLS010000016.1_pt1 | contig 47619 bp, 61 predicted proteins | sample 1519901 | NCBI WGS metagenome assembly OBLS01 (sample SAMEA3113585, study PRJEB22503) | soil metagenome | reverse complement strand
CATTAGAAAAAACATCCTTTTCAAATAAACCCATGGGTCCATTCCAAAATACCGTACCTTTTCGGTTAGAGCCAATCTGATTAGAATAATTTTGTATAGTCTCTGTTCCAATATCAAGACCTATTAGATTTTCAGGAATTTCATTCTTACAATAGATAGTATTAGTACTTTCTGTAGATGATGATACTATATGATCACTAGGTAAAAGAATTTTTTCCCCATATTTTTCCAGAGAATGACCTACCCATTTCAAATGATCATAATCGATTATCGAATTTCCTGTTTTCAATCCTTTTGATTTTAAAAAAGTATATGCAGCAGCACCGCCTATGAGAACCTTATCTGCTTTTGGCAATAAATTTTCAAGTGCTCCTATTTTGTCTTTGATTTTTACACCTCCAATAACTATCATAAACGGACGAATGGGGTTCTCCTTAATCATCGTCAAATATTCAATTTCTTTTTTTAAATTAAACCCACCTAATCTAATATCGAATAATGTAGATGCCCCATAGGTAGAAGAGTGTTTTCGGTGTGATGTACTAAAAGCATCATTGATATAAATATCGGCTAGAGAAGCAAGTTTCTTTGAAAATTCAGGATCATTAAGTTCTTCTTCTTTATAGAAACGTAGATTTTCTAATAATAAAACCCCATCAGAAGGAAGTCTTTTAATTTCCTTCTCCACCTCATTACCTATAGAATTGTTGATAAACCTTACCTGAGTTTTAGTAAGTATTTCTGATAATCTATTAGCTACAGGTCTCAAAGAATAGTTTATATCATTACCTATTGGTCTTCCTAAGTGCGAAATTAATATAACTTTACAATTTCTTTTAATAAGATACTCAATAGTCGGAATAGACATTCTAATCCTATAATCTTCTCCAATATACCCATTTTTTATATTTACATTGAAATCAACTCTTACGAGTGCTGTTTTACCTTCATATTCTTTATCGTCGAGATCAAGAAGAAATTTCATTGTAGGTAAATAACAAAAATATTACTTATACAATAAAGGTTATGCTAGTTAGAATAAATATAAACACTATAAAAAAAAACCTACATTATATTATAAGGTATTTTTTCAAACAATATTCTAGAATAATTATTCATAGAGCACTCCTTGAAATGATAGATCATTAAAAAATTAGGTTTTTTTAGATGCTGGATATTGATTTTATTAACTCTCAGATAATTGGCCATAGTAAAAACAGTAAAAAAAGTTGGAGAATGAAAAAAATGGTAAAAGAAAAAGCGTAGATAACAATGAAAAAATATCGTAACATATCTACTTTTAATTTCTCTATATGTAATATTCGCATAATTATGTAGAATTTAAGTAGGAAAGAACTAGATAATATATTTTTTAATGAAACAATTATCGTATAAAACGAAGATAAAATATCTTAGAAAGGTGCAATCGTGCTAATATAGTTTATTTTTTTTTTTGAAATATTGCCAATTTCTAAAATGAGAAACAAAAAATCACCGTTTGCCAGAACAAAAGAATTGGATATTATTATTAAGTAATTCGGTCCAATGACCCTCTTAGCACTGTCTATAATGAGAGAAGCAAACAATATAGCTTTGCTTTGGTATGAAAAGTCAGGTTTCTATATGAAAATATTCAAGATAATAAAATATAATCGAGAATAGTCACAAATTGGACTTAATTTATAAATTTATATTATTTTAGATTAGTTATACGAATTTCTGTCGGGCATCCTATTTTGCTAGCTGCTATTTTAAATCCCTCTTTCGCCAATGGAAGATTAATTGATAGAACATAGGCTTCTATAATAGATTGACCTGGTTTTACTCGTGCTGCTAAACCTGTGGCTTTTCCAAAGGCTCTTCTCATTCCTTCTTGAAGACGGTCTGCACCAGCTGTTGCAATCATTTTATTTTCTCGAAGAAGAACGTGTGGATATACCTTTAATTTTGAAAAGAAAGTATTTTCTCCACCGTGTGCCATTCTTTTATTTGCAGCTAATCTAGCTGCTTCTAAAGCATTATGTCTAATTTGAATATTTTCAGTTACTAATAATTCTAACTTAAAGTCATAGTTATTGCTAGGCTGTCCTGAAGAAAATCTTGCTATCTTTAATTGAGGTTTCCCAGCAATATATTCTCTACGAACGTATGGCATTCCACGTGGTACTCTATAATTTGCTCCTTTCATTTTTTAAATCACTAATCTTTTTATACTTTAGACATGCTTTGATTTATTCGTTTATGTCACAAGATTTGACAAAATCGGATTCTAAAGATTCTGAATTTGCTTTTGTTGTAGAAGGAATTATTGACCATAATGAGAATATAGTAATTGAATCACCGAAACAACAAGACCAATTAATAAATAAAGGATTTGGAGAAAAAATCAAAGATAATTACATTTTAGAAAATTATGAAGGTCTTTTTTTGTTATACTCTAAAAAATTAATTTTAAAAAAAAAAAGATAATCCTTGATTTTTCCAGCTTTCTTAAAATATTATTAAAACGAGATGCATCTGTTTTTACAAAATTTATAATATATAGGGATTTGAGAACAAGAGGATATATAGCAAAGGAAGGTTTTGGGTTTGGCAATGATTTTCGTGTTTATGAAAGAGGAGAATATTTTAAGAAACCTGCAAAGTATGTAATTTTTGGTATTAATGAAGGGATCAGTATTAAAACCAAGCTATTGTATGATAATATTCGTTCAATAGAAAAAATGGGAAAAGAAGCTATTATTGCCGTAATAGAAAGAAGAGGAGAAATAATTTATTATAAGGTTAATCTAAAGAAATTCGATAGAAATATTAAACTAATGGAAAAAACAGGAGAAAGCTAATCACAATTACTATATTTTAGTAGATATACTTATCTATTAATTGCGTTAAATAGTAAATCTATAAAATAATGATGTTACAGATAGTCCACCTATTAACATGTAAAACATGTAAAATGAAGAGAATACCGGACTACTGAATTTTATAGAAATAATTGCTCCGACCGGGATTTGAACCCGGGATCGTCGCCTTGAGAGGGCGAAATGCTTAACCGGACTACACCATCGGAGCTCATTGAATCTACATAGTATCGATATAAAAGTTGTTTCAATTATCCTATTAATAAAATAAAAAAAAATGTGTAGAACACATTATTAAAGAGATTCTATATATGTTAAAAAACATTATTAATAAGATATTTTAATTTTGTAAATACTCAGTTATGCAGTGATAACTGGAGCTGTTAATGGTTCTATTAACTTTTTAGTTCTTGCACGTAATTTAGCTTTATATTTTAAATTACGTGGTTTTGTTCTTAATCTATATCCGCAACATGGACACCATAAACCATCCCACTTAATGAATATTTCACATATTTGACAACGCTTTTGTCCGCTAGCATATCTCCCAGATCCAACAGGTTTTTGTGCTTTATGTCTTACGCAAATACCTTTACAAGTCATAGTATTTATATTTCCCAAAACTACTATTTAAAGATGAGTAAGATTCAATTAGTATTTTTAAAGCAAATTTTTTGGAATAACAACTCTTAAAAAAAAGTGAATCTTTGGAAAATATTATTTAATTGATAGATTTTTTACTTGAAAAGCTTCATTCATTGAGATGTATTCTTCAATTTTCATTTGAATATCATCTGGCTCTGTATCCTCCATACCAGAAAATCCAGCTTTGAAAGAGATCTTGTTTCCTGAAATATTAACATCCTCAATTTCCATATCTGCATAAACATTAGCTAATTCTGCCGTCCAGTCTTGAGCTTCTTGTTGATTTATTCCATTTGTATCAATATTTACGTTAAGCATTTTTGTCATTCAAAGACACCTATCCTTCTTTAGAAAAAGGCATTAATAAGTTTGCCTAAATATTAATAACATTAACCAATGTCTAGATTATTCTGATTCTTCAAATCTCCAATATTTTATTAACTCTTTTTCAAATTTTGAAGATTGTTCTTCATTTAATGGATCTCCACAATTTTTATGAGTAGGAACAACAGTCATTCCTGCCAATTTAAAATCAACTTCATAAAAATGTACAGATGGGCAATCACACATTATAAAATATGCTTTAACATTATATTTATATTATTATATTTATTATATATTGTATAAAGTTCATAATTATAACCAAATCTATCATAATATGAATTAGATCTATCCATGGTTTGCTATCCTGAATTCCTCATAAAAGCTCTACGACAAGCTCAAAACTTTTTAAATTGTATTTTTTTTTCTTTTTGTTTTGTCTTATTCTACTCTATTTGCAATGTGTTTTCTATAAATCAAAGATTTCCATCTCATTCTTTTGCTGCAGAAGATTAAGTAAAATTGTATATACACCTTTTTAAAATACCAAATCTTAATTACAGCCTCTTATCAAATATATGATTCTGAATAGATTTTCAATTGTGAAGTATCGTAAATGAACGACTATATTATTAAGCATTAAGTAAAAAAATTTAAAGAAAGTTGGAAAAAATTTAATAACAATAGTTTGACTATTCCTATCACTTTTAATGGTGATTGGTGGTATCATTATCCTCAGCTTTTTTCATCTTTTAATAGAACTAGTTTTAACACGATTATAGTTTAAATAACAATTGTAAAGTCTTTGTTATGCATAGTTACATTATTTCTACGAAACCATTATTTTTAAATTATATAATAAACATTTATCAATCCTATTTTGATATTATACTTAATGATAAAAGATAGACATTCAAAAGTGAATGTATTGGTTATTTCTGTCTTGATTTCTACTGCCATTCTTACATTGCACACACAATTATCTTCAAAAGCATTTGCACAAGATAATAATTGGTATGTTGGAGAAGGTGTAACTAAAGATATGTATGTGAAATATAGGATAAGCCATTTTGATACCAATAATGGTAGAGAATTTACAATGATGATCTATTTCAAAGAACAAGATGATAAGGGGAATTGGATAGCACCCGTTTATGTAGTTGACCAAGGAAAAATATTAAATGGAACATTTTTACTCAGCCCGCTAGATTTAACCGCTTTAGGTACATCTCAAATTCCACCAGCGATGGGAGAATATAGGAGTGCTTATGCCAATTCATTGCAATGGCTAGCAGCTTACGTTGCTAAACCAGGTCAATCATTTAGTGCTGGATCATGGGGAAAGATAGGTTCAATTGGCGGATCTGAAATAAAACCTACTGGAAATCAAGAATTAAGTATTCCAGCATTTCCAGAGCCTGTAGATACGAAAAAGGTAGAATATTACAAAGCTAATAGATATAGTACTATGTATATTTTGAATGAATTTCCATATCCGGTGATGGCTAAAACCTATGTTGATGTGACTACCGGATCTCCTCCTATTCAATTTCAATTTATTTTAACAGAGACAGGTAAAGGTGAGCCAGAGATACCTCAAGCAACTGTTTTAGAAGTAACACCTCCACTATTACAAAGAACCGAGAGAGGAGATTACTATATTCAATTGGATTGGACTCCTACTACAATAACAGCAGGAGAAGAAACTACTTTTACTATAGATATATTGGACAAAGATCAATTTCCTGCTAATCAAGCTAGCTATAATTTAATGATAACTAGTGCAAACAATACTTCACTATTAGATTTGAAAAATCAATTAGCACGAGAAGGAACAAACTCTCATACTATGACATTTGAGCAACCTGGAGTAATAAATGTTAAAGTAAAAGTGAATAGTGTCCAAGGGGTTGAATCAGGGTTATTCATAGAAGAAGCAGAATTTCAGATTCCTGTAAAATAAATTAATCTTACTACTTCCCTAATTTTTTTATAAATAACAGTCTTTCTTAATCCTCTATAATACATAGTCTTGTCTGGCAAAAAAAGAGTTATTCTAGTTTTTGGTTCCTTAGTTGTTATTTCTATTATAGTAAATATTGCTATAATTGCTTCGAATGGAGGATTTCAAAATCCCTCCCGATCAATCAAAATTCCTAATACCCAGGATTTATGGTCTGCTGGAATTAACATTAAAGAAGGAGATGAATTATTATATAATTTAACGATAGAAAATGGGAATAGCAATTTTGAAAATTATTTAATAAAAATGGTATTCAAAAACAATCAAGATTATTGGAATACTGAATTTACTGTATCTAATGAAAGTATTTCAACATTAGTTTATGGTAATTTTTCAAAATCAAATTTAATAATGAAAGAAAAATCCCTAAAAAATGAAAAATATCTTGATATTATTGAATCTTCTATATTACAAATAAGGGATATAACACGAGAACCGAAGTATTTAGTTATAGGTGCCAAATGGGATTCGATAGATACTGGAATAACGAATATTCCCATCAAAATTAATGGAATAGAAAATTTGAATATAAGTATAGGAAATTTAGAAACTTTTCTTCTAAATTACAATATAAAAAATAAAAATAGCAATATATGGATTTCTAAGGCTCTTCCATTGCCTGTAAAAGCTGAGATTTACAATGTAGATGGATTGCTAAAATACAAATATAAATTATTAAGTACTAATATAAGAGTCAATTAAATCTACAAGATTCGAATTTTATGGTTTTACTAACACGTTATTGAATATCCAATTAACATAATTTTCAATTTCATCATCTATAATGCTCCAAATATGTATAGAACCTGGCAATAATTCTATTCTTCCTTGTTTGAAGGAGATACGAACACCTTCTTTACCTTCATACATATATGCATCAGAAGCAGTTGCATCTTGTATGGTTTCTGTTGCTTTTGATTTTATTATTTCTCTTGGTAGAGAAAAGTTTTTTTTAAAGCGATCTACAACAATTCCAATATTTTCTTTTCCATAAGAATCGAATACATAGATTTTTGCTGGATCTGGAAAATGTATCCTCAATTCTATTCCATATCTTGATCCTACAAATAGCGCTATTTCATTTATTTTTGAATAAACTATACCTGGATTTTTTTTTAAGAATTTTTCAAAAAATATTCTATTGGTATCAAAATTAGATTTTAAATCTTCCATAATTTTGCTAAACATCATATCAACCAAAAATATCTACATATTTATATTCTCTAATACTTTTAAATCTATAACTAGATTATGTCTATTAAAAATATAAATTCTGAAAGAGAAGATATAAAAAATTATCAGAATACATGTTCAGAATTTATTAAAGATCTTTCTGTAGATTATCTTGCCTGGGTCGATAGATACAATCTGAATGAAGGAGAAACTAAAAGGAGAAAAGAAAAAATTAATGAAATAGTCATGAAATCTAGCAATATTATTTTCAAATTTGGAGACACCATAAAAAAAATAGACATTATTATGAATGACGGAATAAATAAAATGGCAGAACAAACAGCAGGTTATCCGTTTTATTTTTCCATCATTGTCAATAATTTACAAAGATATACGTACAATCCGATAGGAAATATAAGATTGAATATAAAGTCTATTCCAAATAATGGAAATAGAGTAAGATTAGGAAATTATGATAAGGATAATTTTATTTTAATTAATTCATCATCTACTGTGAATTATAGTGTTAATAAGTCTAGTTTAGAGTCTGCAGATATCTTAGATGACTACATCATAATTGATGGCAAAAATTGCGTAAAGAATGATATCATTTCTACTACAGTAATTGTAGAAGAAGTTAAAGACGGCTTTGTTTCTGAAAAAAGAGGATTGTCAACTTTAGTTTTGATTATATAAAATAAATTACCAATATTTTAGATAGAACGAAATATAGTCCATTTTAAAAATTTAATTATGACTATAATTTAATAGGATTGGCACTATATAAAAAAAGTTCTAGAATATTGAAATAATATATTTTGTTACCTTAGATTAATTCAATTGATTTTGAAAATGATGATAGAATAATAAAAGATAAAAAGTTATAAGATATTTTATTCATTCATCACTAAAATAATTGGACTTTATTCATGACAACTTAAATTGAAAACGCATACTGTTCTTGCTGATGTCTTATCAATAGATATACACAGACATAGAAAGTTTTTTTATTTTTTATATTTGATTATATATTATATTAATCTAATACAAATATTCAAAAAAACAATTACCAATGAAAACTTTTACAATTACAATTCAGAATTCAACTATTTCGAAATATTTTTTAATAGATGAAACAAAATAAAACATTTTTTAAAAAAAAATAAATATTTAAAATTTTTAGCCTCATAAGCTTTTTGACTAAAAGATATGGATAATGTAACCTTTTTCACCTTATGATATAATTGACTATAAATTCATTTTGATTTATAAAATAGATTTAGTAAATATTTTCTAAAGTTTTAGTTCTAAATAAAAAAGGCTAAATAACCAATATACTTGAAATCGTAATAAGCGACGATCGTCCAGTTTGGTCTAGGACATCAGATTGCCAATCTGGTAACCCGGGTTCAAATCCCGGTCGTCGCAATTTATATTTGAACAATTAATTAATCATTAATACTACCGCATGCACAAAAACCAAATTCATCAAAAGGTGAATTACATATTTCACATTTTTCATAATATTTGACTTCCCAGCTATGTTTTCCATATAATTTGAAATGCGTATCAATCTCTTTAGGAACAGGAGAAGGTTCTTCCGTAATATCAGAGTTGCTTTCTTCTTTTTTTTTAGATTGTTTTTTTTTCATTATTTTTCTTAATTCCTAAATTTGATTGAATTATATCTACAGCTTTTGAGATTCGCTCTTTGTTAGGTAGCTGAATCATAAAAATATTTGATGTATAAGAATTTAGATTATTTTTAGGAATAACTGCTAATAATCCGCTATCACTTAAAGAATTAAAAAACTCAATAGAAGTATTACCAGGAAGTAAAAAATTTTCTTCAATTCCTAAATTAATAAATTCTGTTTGAATATCAACAAAAACATAATGACCATCATAAAAAATATTGAGCAATACTTCTACTACGTATTTTTTTCCCATACATCTTTCTATGATAGTATCATATAGAGATTGTTTCACATATATACAAGGTATTTTATTACCTTCGTATTCAATTATCCCACAACCTTCCTTGTGTAAATTATCAAAGAAGTCATTCAAAGTTGTGAATTGTCTAAATTTCACTATATATTATACATGCCTTTCAATATTTGAGTTTTTCAGAAAGTCCAACTAAAAATTTTAACATAGATTTATCGATTTTGCTAATAAGATAATTTTGTTGTGGTCATCTGATGTATGAAGATTATGTTTAAATTTAGAACTCAGATAAAGTAAATCAACAATTTTTGAATGGTCCAAATTAATAGATGAATGTTTATTATCTCTATTTTTAATCTTAGGATATTTTTTGAAATCTTTTAAAGAATATCCTAAATTATGATATACTATATTTTCCAAACTTGGTAAAGATGATGATTTATTTAAAAGCATTGAGATTTGAGAAGTTGAACCATTGTTGTCTTTGTAAATTACATTGACTTCTTCTTCTAAAGGCAAATCGTCTTCATATTTACATTTAATTTCACATTTATGAAGGTAATTAATTAAATCATGAAGAGATTGTACTATTTCTGTTTTCATATCAAAAGTTGAATTAATGCGATTTTTTATCTTGATATAGTCAGAAATTGATATATTCATAATGCTTCCCTTAATCCTTACGCCTGGATATGTTTTTTGTAAAGTTTCATCCAAAACTTGTTCATTTATTAAAGAAATATTTTTGTCTTCTGCTATTTCAAATGCATTGTACATAACATTTAAAATTGATCTTATATTTCTAAAGTCAAAATCATCATATAATATTTTTATTTTTGATAAAAGATCATTTTGTTCTACCTCTGTGATAGCAGTATTTTGGTTACAGAATTTAATATATTCTAAAACTATATTCGAGATTTCTTCAAAAGAATTTGATCCAGCCAGATCAATTTTATAATTAGCTTTCTCCAATCTATCGAAAACTGAACTATCTTCCGAAGCTATTTTTAGATAAGAAGCAGGAGTGAGAATTAACATTAAAACTGTATTCGGAATATGAGCATTGATAAGAGCTTTCATAAAGGAAAGTGTTTCTTCATTGTTATCGAATTCGTCAAATTGATACAGTGAAATCTTGTTAAATAAGTTTAAATTAATTTTTGATAAAGTAGAAAGACGATTTATCATATCAATCAAAGTGATTGATTCTCTATCTTCAAATTGGTTTTGGAGTATTATTTTAATTATAGATATATCAGTTTTAGAAAATGTGTTATATAAAATATTATCAATATAATCTAAATTAGGTTCTAACTTGTTTTCTAAAATTTGAAGGATTTTATGTTCAATTCCTTTACCCGCTAAAGATTCAAAAAATCCCAATTTGAAAATTTTTTTTGCAATTTTGTGATTAGACTTAATTTTATCATTAATATAGTAAAGTAATTCTTTCTTCAAATTGTATAAATAATTAGTTTGGAAACCATTTATCATCGATTGATAAATACTTTGTATATTTTTTGGATATATCTGTGATAAATCAAGATAGGATATAGTTGCTTTTTCATTTATTTCAGATATTTTTATATTAAGGGTTAAATGTGTTTTTCCTGAACCTACATCTTGAATAACTGTAATTATTCGAAATTTTTCAGTTGTATTATTAAATTGCTTATTTTTTCCAAGATCGTTGATACAAGAGAAAATTGAATTTCTTGCTTCAATATGTCTTTTACCTCCCAAAATCTTAGCATCGCCCAAATTTGGTGTAGGACTGCTTGGAAAAGGATTTTTGTTGAGATTATACGGATACAATTATAAACACCTTACATAACCATATATCAATCCACGAATCATTATTCCCTCATTACCACCAGAAGATAATTCATAATGCGATCTATTTTCGTTAACCAATTGTTCTGCAAGATCATAAAATTCATTTTCTGCAATCTCATATTTTTCCGAGAGATCATTTCTTAAAGTTGATAATGGTACCCATCCAATGGAATCTGAATATTTATTTATAGTTAAATCAAAATCTTCCTTAAAATTCTCTAAATTAATTACCTTGTTTGAATGTAATAAACTATTTTCAAATGCATTACTATTAGTACTGGTTGCTAATAAGGAATCCATTAATAGAATCATCTTACTATCTAGTTTTTCTACATGCTTATTTACAGACGTAGAAAGATTCTGAAAAGAAGTTTGAACTTCCTTTAATAGTTCAAAAATATATTTGAATTTAGGATCAGAATTTAATAAATATTGAAAATAATTATCTTTGTGCCAACAATAATATGTACTTCCTTTTTTAGAAATAATAATTTCATTTTGTTTTATCCAGGTATTCAAGATTTTATCTAAATCAACAGATGTAAATTCTTTTTTGAGGTCAGTTTTCTTAACTCCTAGTACACCTGAAGAAAAAATTCTTTCAATTATTTTTTCTTCTAAAGACATACCTTACACTTTGAATTTTATTATAAAAGACATTTTGTAAGTTTATATAATATAATTAGTTAATTTACTTTCACTGGTTATATAGAAACATAAAAGATAAATGGAATGATGAAGATCCTTTCTGAATTATGATGAAAGAACTAGGGTATCTGACCAACTCTACTAATTATAATTCATCTACATAGCTAAAAGACAAATGAACGTAGATAATATTATTGCATTTCTAGCTGTTAGTATACTGAATATCATTTAAAAATTGTATTAAAGATATTATATAAAACAATTTTCATAATTACTAGTTAAATGGATAGCGAAATAACAAACCAGTCAAACATTATATCTTTTGAGGAATTTTCTAAAATAGATTTAAGAATAGGGAGAATTATAAAGATAGAAGTCATACCAAAATTAAACAAAGTATACAAAGCAGAAGTAGATCTTGGATTCGAGAAAAGAATAGTAATAGTAGGAGCTGCTATGTATTACAAACCTGATCAATTAGAAGGCAGGCTAGTCATTGTATGTTCCAATCTTACACCTAAAAAAATAGGAAATATAGAATCGAAAGGCATGATTTTAGCATTAGATGGAATAAATGGAAAACCAGTTTTTTTGACGATAGATAAAGAGGAAAATGTCGAGTTAGGTTCTAAAGTCCGTTAGTTTTGTTTGGCAGTTTTAACTATAATTTTCTCTTCAACACTCTAAATAAAATATAATCGAAAGAAAATATTGAATGTATTATAAATAAATTTCCTATTTATAATATTCACAAGTATATTGAATAAAACTTAATAGGAATTAAGTAAATCTTAACTTTTTTCTTGTCTAAAAATAAAGATAAGTATTAATTCTACTTCTAGAAATTCCATTACTCTCATGTTATTCTAAATTATTCAATTTTTTCAAAAATTTGTAAATTCCTGTATAATCAAGGTCCGCAAATATTGATTTTGCTGCATAATTATATAATTGAAATGCAATGTCTGTAACTGGCAAAGAAAGTTCTTTTTCTTTTGCTGCATCCATGGCAAGTCCTAGATCTTTTCTCATATTTTTAAGATAAAAGGATGGATCATAATCATCATTTATCATTTTAAGTCCTTTGTTTTCACTCATACCTGTTTTAAAATTAGTAGAATTAAAGATTTTTAGATAAAGCGTAGGATCAATATCATATCTATTAGATAATAACAATCCTTCAGATAAAGCCATTGCTAATAATCCAATATTAAGATTAAGTGCCAATTTAATGGCATTTGCTGATCCTTCTCTATCACCAATGTAAAAAATCGGGTTTCCTAATTTTTCCAATATATTTTTTATTTTTTTAAAAGTGCTTTCTTCTCCCGAAATAATTGGAATAAGACGCCCATCTAATGCGGCATTAGGTCCTCCCATTACAGGAATACTTAACATTGATATATTTTTGCTCTTAAATTTTCTATAACAATAAATGGATTCTCTGGGAGATAGAGTACTAAAATCTCCAATAATAACATTTGCGTTTTCCGTTTCCTGGATACCATCTTTCTGAAAACATATTGTATTCACGGCTTCAAAATTTGTTACACAGATAATTATAAAATCAGTATTATTTGCAATTTCCTTAGGGGTATGGAAAATTTTAGCACCTTTCTCTTCTAATGGTATTAATTTTGAAATATTTCGATTGTAAATACCAACTTGGAATCCTTCATTAATTAAACGTAAACAAATGTTACTACCCATTAATCCTAGTCCAACAATTCCAATTTTCAATAGAATTGAATAAATGACAAGGATAAAAAATATTGTTGTTCTTTTATTTAATAATAAGAAAAAAAATGTTTAGGTCAAATTAGACAAAAATAAAAATTGAATTATTATCTATCTTTGTTTTATAAATCATTACTGGATCTTTTGCAGGTAAGTTTAACGGGTTTCCATTCTCGAGATTAAATGCAGACATATGAAGTGGGCATGTCACTGTTTTTTCTTCTTCATTTAAAAAGCCTGTTGATAAATCAGCATAAGCATGGGTACAAATCCTATCACTAGCATATATGGTATTATCTATATTTACTAGAAGAATTTTTTTGTCATGATAATCAAAATCCATCATTTCTCCCAGTTTTAAAGATTTCGAATCACAAGCCCTTATCCATTCTGGCATAATCCATCTAATTATATTTACTTAATATTTGTTATCTATATTTATAGTGTTTTTCAAATATATCTTCCGTTTCTCTATATCTACTTTTTTCAACCTCAAGTATTTGTTCCATTGCTTCATCTATTTTTAGCTTCAATGGTTTGCCTAACCATTTATTTTCTATTAAATAATTAATCCAGGCACGAATCGTTGGACCCATTTTTCTTGAAATTGGTTCCAGAAAACCTCCTACTATTTCCCTCTTTGCTAGTTCTTCTGAAAGACCACGGGACATGAGGTAAAAGATTTGCTTTTCATCAATTTGGGCTACAGATGCAGAATGAGTAGCCTTAACTTCGTTGGATTCTATTTCTAACCCAGGAATAGCATCAGATTTGGCACCTTTATCCAATAAGATAGCATGACCAGCTAAATAAGATTCAGTAGCTTTTGCATTTTTATTGATTTTTATCATTCCTTTAAATAGAGATTGAGAAGTATCCTTTAAAACAGACTTAACTAAAACCTTACCTCTTGTATGAGGAGCAACATGAATCAAATTAGAAGTGATATCAAAAGATTGATTACCTATTCCGAAAATAATTTCAACATCCTCAGCTAAAGCTCCAGGTCCTTGCATTATACTATCAACTTTATATCTAGACAATTGTGATCCAAAAAGTGCTAAAGACCAAGACATTTTTGCATCTCTTTCTACAAAAGCTTTTCTATTTGAAAAATTAATTGCATCATAGTTCATCGATTGTAGTGTTACCGTCTCACACTGAGCATTGGGCATTACATGAGCTTCTAGTAATTCAAAATGTGCTTGCTGCCGAGTTTGCGAGTTATTTACCTCAGGAGAATATAATTCTTGAACTAATGTAACTTTAGAAAAATCTTCACATATTATTATATTTCTTGATATTGATGAGAAACCATCCTCTGAAAGATAATTAATCACTCTAATGGGATCTTCCAATACAATGTTTTTAGGTATAAAAATAAAATAGCCATTCTGGAATGCAGCAGATGAAAGAGCCAAAAATTTATCCTCTGCATAATTTAATTTATTTTTATTAAGATATTTTTGTAACAAGTCAGGAAATTCGTTTATTGCATGAGTAATATTTGTGATAATTATACCTTGTTTTTCAAAATCTCCTGGTAAATATGATTGAAGAATCTTTGAGTTCTTACATAAAATACTTGAAGTTTTACTTAATTCCTCTATTCTATCAGAAAAAATATGTAAATCATCTTTATTATCTGTAGGAGTAGGACCATCAAAAAAAATATTATCAGCAATTAATTTATTTGCGTTGGAATATTTACTATAGAGGGAAGATGATTCTAATGGTAGACTTGTATAATTTTTGAAGGCTTCCTGTCTTGTTTGTGTCATCCAAGATGGTTCTTTAACATTCTCAATTAAATTATTAAAATTTTTTTCTAAGAAAGATAATTGGTACATATTATTACTATTACAAAAAAATGGTAATTTATTAACCGACAGAGCCTTCCATTTCTAATTTAACAAGTCTATTCAATTCAACGGCATATTCCATTGGTAATTCTTTTGTAAATGGTTCTATAAATCCCCCAACTATAAGCGATAAGGCGTCAGACTCGGAAAATCCTCTACTCATCAAGTAGAATATTTGATCCTCCCCAATTTTTCCTACAGTAGCTTCATGGGAAATTGTTGCATCATCCTCATTAACTTCTACATAAGGATAAGTATCTGTTCTGGATGTTTCATCAAGTAAAAGAGCATCACATCTAACATTTGACTTGACATTGGTAGCACCTTTTGCTACATGTAACAAACCCCTGTAAGTAGTTCTACCTGATTGTTTACTAACAGACTTACTTGTAATTCTAGATGTAGTATCAGGAGCTAAATGAACAGCTTTGGCGCCTGCATCTTGATGTTGATCTGAGCCAGCAAAGGCAATTGATATAACTTCAGCATGAGCATTTCTTCCAAGCATATAAACTCCAGGATATTTCATAGTCAATTTACTACCAAGATTTCCATCAACCCATTCAACCCTAGCATTTTCATAAGCATATGCTCTTTTTGTTACCAAATTGTAAACATCTTTACTCCAATTTTGAATAGTAGTATATCTTATTTTTGCATCTTTCTTGGCAATTAATTCAACAACGGCAGAATGTAGAGATTCCGTTGTATAAATTGGAGCAGTACAACCTTCGATATAATGTACTTCAGATCCTTCATCGGCAATAATTAAAGTACGTTCAAATTGACCTATATTTTCAGCATTAATCCTAAAATAGGCTTGTAATGGAAGATCAACTTTAACATTAGGAGGAACATAAATAAAAGATCCTCCTGACCATACTGCACTATTTAATGCAGCAAACTTATTGTCTTCTGGTGGTATAACTTTTCCAAAATACTTTCTTAATAGATCAGGATGTTCTTTAATCGCTGTATCTGTATCACAAAATATTACACCCTGTTTAGATAAATCTTCGCGTAAATTATGATATACAGTTTCTGATTCATATTGAGCACCAACACCAGCTAAAAATTTCTTTTCGGCTTCTGGTATGCCTAGTTTATCAAATGTTTTTCTAACAGACTCTGGTACGTCATCCCAGCTTTTACTTTGTTTTTCTGATGCTTTTGTGTAATAATAAATATTTTGAAAATTAATTTTTGATAAATCACCTCCCCATAAAGGCATAGGTTTTTTCATAAAAATATCATAAGATCTTAATCTAAAATTAAGCATCCATTCAGGTTCATTTTTAATTTTACTAATTTCTTCAACGGTTTCTCGAGATAGGCCCTTCTTACTTGTATAAACATACAAGTCAGTAGAATCTTTAAAATCATATTTACTATAATCCATATTAAGTTCTTCTGAAGTCATACAGTTCATAACGCCGTTATGTTATATAAATTTTACAACCAAAATACTATTAAATATAGTATTATAAAGAAACTCAGTTTAGTACTATTATTTAAGTTTTATTATTGCAAAAGAGAATATTGTAAATACCATCTAAAGAATGATTTTTGGATTCAATAAATGGAATGTTATATTTCAAAAGTTCTTTACTAGTAAGTGGCCCGATAGATAAAATTAATTTAATTTTATAAATTAAAGGCAATATATCTGGAGAATAATTCCTTATAATTGTTATGAGAAAATTAACATTTGACGGGCTAGTAAAGATCAACGAGTCAATTTTCTCTTTTCTAAGTAGATCAAAAAATTCAAGCCATATATGATCGATTTCTGCAGGTTTGACATTATAAATATAAAAATCATAAACTATAAACCCCAATTCTAAAAGTTTCATTTTTAGATATTCATCAGCCAGTATGCTCCGAGGAATTATTATTTTAGATACATTATTCTTTTTTAATTTAGAAAATAAATCGATAATTCCCTCAGAAGAATTATCTTCAGGTATATTATTCACGGTTATTTTATGTTTTATGAGTGCGTTTCGAGTCGATGGTCCAATAGCAACAACTACAAATTTTGAATTAATATTATGAACTATTTCATTAACTCGATTTAAATCATAAGCAATTTTAAAGAGTATATTAACTGCGTTAGGGCTTAAAAAAATAATATACCCAGAAGACCAATTAGAAATAATATTAAAAATTTCAGCAACAAATTTAGAATCAGATTCTACTATTTTTGAGGTCTTAACTACAATTAGCCTCGCCTTATGATTTTCAATCTTTGCAATGAAATCCTGTGAGATTGAACCTTCAGATTTTGTAATTGCAATTATCTTGGAATCCATGTATTGGAAACCTATATTCATAAAAATTAGTTCCACTTAATTTTATCTGCAAGGGAAACAACTTCACCTATGATAATGACAGCAGGAGGCTTTATAGAAGCATCATCCATTTTTTTTCTTATATTATTGAAATTTCCAATAATAACTTTTTGGTCTTCTAGAGTCCCGTTTTGTATTACTGCTATTTTAGTATCATTTGAAAGACCGTAGTTAATTAAATCTCTCATAATTGATTCTAAATTTTCAATTCCCATAAGAATCACAATAGTATCTACAGCCGTTGCTAATTTATCCCATCTAACACTTTTCTCCTTTTTAGTAGGATCTTCATGTCCCGTAACAATTGCAACTGATGAGGAAAATTGCCTATGAGTAAGGGGAATACCTGAATAGACGGCTGAGCCAATTGCAGAAGAGATTCCTGGAATGATTTCAAAATCAATAGCATTTTCAATTAGAAATTCAGCTTCTTCTCCGCCTCTCCCAAAAATAAAAGGATCTCCTCCTTTAAGTCTCAAAACATTTTTTCCTTCTAATGCATATTGTAACATGACTTTGTTCGTTTTTAATTGATTTGAGGTAGGATCACCTGCGGCACGTCCAACATATATCTTTGGTGTACTTTCAGGAATTAATTCAAGAATTCCTTTCCCTACTAAGCGATCATATAAAATTATATCACAATGTTTTAGTAAATCCCAACATTTTTTCGTAATTAAATCTGGATTACCAGGTCCAGCTCCACAAATGTATACTTTTCCTTTACTTTTATTATTTGTTCCATTCATTTATGGCTTTATCCCATCCTTCTGCTAACCTTAAAGCACCGTTTTGTATTAAGCTATTAGCGACCATAATTCCCACCTTTTCTGATTGATCATAATCACCAATTTTTTTAATAGTAATATGTTCTGACCCATCAGATGAAAATATTTTTGCATAAAAATTTATTTTGTTAGTTTTTTCAGACAAATTAGCATATGCAGCTATTGGAAACCTACATCCCCCTTCAATTTTAGAAGTAAAAGATCTCTCAGCATTAATAGAAATTCTGGAAGGACGATGTTCAATTTTTTTTAAAAAGTTAACAAGTTTTCTATTTGATTTTTTACATACTATTGCAAGTGCTCCTTGTCCCGGAGCTGGAAGAAATCGCTTAGTATCAAATATTTCACTGATATATTCTTCCTTTCCTAATCTTTTCAATCCTGCCTCAGCAAGAACAATTGCATCATAATCTCCTTTTAATGCCTTTTCTATTCTAGTATCAATATTTCCCCTTATTGGAATAACATTAAAATCTTTTCTTAAAGAAATGATTTGGATTGCTCTTCTTAAGCTACTAGTCCCTATCGTTGAACCAGATGGAATTTGATCTAAACGTCTTTTCTTTTTACTGATTAAAACATCATTTACAGATTCTCTTTTTGGAATAGAAGCGATTGTTAAATCAGGATGGATTACCGCAGGAAGATCTTTAAGACTATGAATAGCAAAATCAACATCTCCTTTAACTACTGATTCATTGATTTCTTTTTCAAAAATACCTTTCCTATCTAGATAGAAGAGGGGTTTAGTGTTATCTAAATCTCCTTTTGTTCTTATACTAAGAATTTCATAGTCACAAGATTTATTTATTTCACGAAGAGAATTTATAACTATTTGTGTTTGTGCTAATGCTAATTTACTGCCTCTTGTACCAACAAGTAATACTTTGGTCATTTTAGTTTAGTATATGCATTTAACGAATCAGAATAACATTCGATAGTTTTTTCTATATCTTCTTCAGTATGAGAATAAGAAATGAAACAGGTTTCGTATTGAGAAGGTGGCATAAAAATTTTTTTTTTAAGTAAATCCCAAAATAATTTCTCAAAAAGTTTTTGATCGGACTTTAACACATGATAAGGAGTAGTAACCGCCTCAGATGTAAAAAAGATTTGGAATAAAGATCCAATAGAATTTATAGTGTAATAATCATCAAAGTCATCTACACGATCTTTAATTCCCATTACTAAAGTATCACACAGGCGACTAATCTTTGGATATATTTTATTTTTATTTTTTATAAGGCTATCTACTGTGGTGATTGCTGCTGTTACAGAAATGGGATTTCCTGCGTATGTACTAGCTTGATATACATTTCCCACAGGACTTAATTGATCCATTATCTCACGTTTACCACAAACTGCAGCTATTGGAAATCCATTTCCAAATGATTTAGAGAAAGTAGATATATCTGGAGTAATACCAAAAAAGGCACTACATCCCCCCAAAGATAATCTAAATCCTGTTATTACTTCATCAAATATAAGCACAATACCATGTTTTTTTGTTATTTTTCTAATTTCATTTAGATAATTTTTTTGTGGAATTACAAGACCATAATTAGCCAAGACAGGTTCAATTATTACGCAACTAATATCATCTGCTTCTTTTTCAATAGTTTTTTCTAAATCTTGAATGTTATTATAATCAACTACTAAAGTTTCTTTTGAAATTTCTTCCAATGAACCCTCTGTTGAAGGAATAGCTGCGGCACCAGATCCTGCTTTTACTAAAACATAATCGTATGCTCCATGATAACCTCCATTAAATTTAATAATCTTTTTTCGTTTTGTGAAAGCCCTTGATAACCTTATTGCAGTCATTGTTGCTTCTGCACCGGTATTTACTAATCTTACTTTTTCTGCAGAGGGAATTATTTTTATCAGCATTTCAGCAAGATAAATTTCTTTTTCAGAAGGAATGCAAAATAAAGTTCCATTATCAAGTTGATTTTTTATAGAATCGAGAATTGGTGAATAAGAATGGCCAAAGATTAAAGAACCATAACCCATACAATAATCTAGATATGTTTCATGATCAGCAGTTACTATTTTACTTCCTGAACCAGATGAAACAAAAAAAGGATATGGCTTGAAGAATCGTACAGGACTATTAACTCCTCCTGGAATTACTTTAATTGCTCTATGAAATAATTTCTCCGACCTATCAAATATCAAGTATATTACTATTACTATAACAATCTATTTATAAGAATCTTATTTTTCTAATAACAACTTCGCCATTTCTCTTGCATGATATGTTATGATGATATCAGCACCAGCTCTTTTAATCGATGAAAGAAATTCTAACATTACTTGTGATTCGTTTACCCATCCTTTTTCTGCAGCAGCCTTGATTAAAGCATATTCTCCAGATACACTATAGGCACAAAGGGGTAGTTTAAAAATTTCTCTTGCCTTACAAATTAAATCCAAATATGGAAGAGCAGGTTTTACCATAATCATATCTGCGCCTTCATTAACATCCAATTCAATTTCTCTTAAAGCTTCAAGCGAATTAGTAAATGGCATCTGATATGTTTTTCTATCTCCAAATAAAGGCGAAGAATCAGCAAGATCCCTGAATGGGGAATACATTGGAGATGCCATTTTTGCTGAATATCCCATGATCGATGTATCATTAAAACCTGCTTCATCCAATCTTTCTCTAATTGCATAAACCTGTCCATCCATCATAGCAGATGGTGCAACTATATCAGACCCAGATGCAGCATGACTTTCAGCAATTTTAGCCAATATATTTATACTAGAATCATTATCCACAGTATTACCTTTAACTATTCCACAATGTCCTGTAGAGGTATATTGACACATACATACATCTGATATTATAACCATTTTATCTCCAAAGTTCTTTTTTATTGTTTTAATGGATTTTTGTACTATGCCTTTTTCACTATAAGCAGATGTGGCATTATTATCTTTTTTACTAGGGATTCCAAAAATTACAATACCTTTAATTCCTAATTTTAAAATATCAGAAACTACATCAACAATCTTTGAAAGTGGAATTCTTTGTATATCAGGCATCGAAGGTATATTTTTAGGATTCTTTAATCCGTCTTCAACAAATAAAGGATAAATCAAATCATTTGATGAAATACGAGTTTCTTGTAGAAGATCTCGAATTGCTTTATTTTTTCTTAAACGTCTTAATCGAACTTTAGGAAAATAAGATCCATTATTTATGAAAGAATTATTAGATGTTGGCTTCATTCTCATAGTTAAAAAGTTTGGCAGCTATACGCATAAATTCATGTTCTTCATCATTATTACCATTTTGTATCTGTCGACGAAGATTATTCATGGGAGTAGATAGGATTCCTTCTAAAAGTGCATGAGAAAATTGCTCGATTATTTTACTTTCCTTGGGACCAATTTTAGGACCTAGAATAGAAAGGGCTTTATTCAATTCTCTTTCTCTTATTTTATCCACATTACGATATACGGATATAACCACCGGATCAGCCTTCTTTCTTTTTAATATCACATCCATATTTTTCATTTCATCTTCAATAATTTCTTCTGCAGATTGAATCTCTTCCCTTCTGCATTTAATGTTTTTTTGAACAATATCTCCAATTTTATCTAAATTGAATAAAAAGACATTATTAATTTGTGAAATAGAGTCTTCAACAGTTCTTGGATTGGATAAATCAAAAATTAACAGAGATGAATGTTTTGTTTCCATTGTTTTTTTTATTCTTTCATAAGTTAATAGATAATATGGTGCTGTAGTACTTACAAAAATAATATCCATAGAAGACAGAGATGTCAAAGCATCTTCAAATATTATTGGCATACCGGCGAGAGATTCTGCAAATGATTTAGCTCGTTCAAATGTTCTGCTAGTATTCAGAAAAGAAATATTCCGACGTTTTAATGCTTTGGCGATAAGACTTGCTCCTTCTCCAGACCCTATAAGCAATATTTTCTTATCATCTAATCGATCGAGTGATTCTTCCGCTAGATTAACTGCTACAGATCCTACTGAAACACTTCCTCTATTAATTCCAGTCAACGCTCGTACTTTGCTTCCTACTCTTATGGATTTTTCAAAAATTATTGAAAGAAAAGATCCAAGATAATTATTGGTTCGAGCGAATTCATAGGATCTTTTTACTTGTCCAAGAATTTGATCTTCTCCAATTACCAAAGAGTCTAATCCTGAAACTAATTTTAAAAGGTGATAAATAACTTCCTCACCTTTTACAATTTTCACTATTTTAGAAAATTCATCAGCTGATAAATTAGAATGTGTACCCCAGTAATCTACAATTTTTTGTAAATCCAGTTCTTCATCTGCAATTGCGAAAATTTCAATTCGATTACATGTATGTAAAATCAGACATTCCTTAAGTTGCAAATGTTCAAGAAAAGATTCATAGGCGTTATTAATATCTTTAAAAGTAAATTTTTCAAGAAGGTGAATTGGCGCTTCCTTATAGGTTATCCTAAAATTGAGCAAAACAAATGATTTGTTAACTAATGTCATTTTTTCGAATCACTCCAATGGTTCAAAATTTCTATAGCTGCAACCTTTGCTTCTTCTATTTTGTTCTCATTTATTAAATTTTGGATATTTTTATTATTTATTAATGAATAAAGAAATCTTTTACGTTCTGTTATTGTTTTAATTTTTGGTCGTGCAGCCATTCTCGCAAATTCCTGTAATTTGGTATTTTCTATATCTGATTGCTTTATTGTTCTTCTTAAAATACGTTCTGCTTTTATTCTTAGTTTACGAGCCATTATTGGACTTTTTCCATAAGTAGAAATTGCTACTTGCATTACTTCTTCAATATTTATTATTGAGGCATATGAAAAGTCACTCACGGGAGGATCATCTGCTGCATAAACAAATGATTTCATAGAACGTCCTTTTTCTACAATTTTTCTATTTAGTTCTTTGTTATCAGTTGCAGCTAATACCAAGAAAATATTATGATAATTATCTAAGACATTAGCATCATTTATCTTCATTTTTATTATCTCTATTTTTTTTTCATTGGATAACCCGTCAAGATATGAATTTAATCGTTCACTAATAACAGTAATTTTACAATTCTGACCTAATAAACCTCTAACTTTTCTACTACCTTCTACTCCGCCTCCAATTACAATTACATGTTTTCCACTGAGGTTTAGATCAACAATCAATTATAATTTCACGTGATATGAAAGATTGTTGATAAACATTATTTAAGTTATTTCAACAAAAAGAATAAAAATTAATGAATAATAAAATAAAAAATATTAGTTTGATAATGAATATATATATAATTAAAAATGATCTTAATTGATAAATATAGATAATAGTAATAAAAATTTAGAGCTTGATATTCTAGATGATATAGGTCCCGCTACAAAAATTCATCTAATTGAAGCAGGAATTAAATCGTTAAAGGAATTATTAATTAGAGGACCTCACGATGTTGCTGAGATTACAGGAATGACCATGGAAAAATCCAATGATTTGTGTAATAAAGCAAGAATAAAGTTAGAAGAAGTCAACATTATTCAAAAAACATTTACTCCAGCAACAGAGCTTTATAATAAAAGAAAAAATATCGAAAGGATTTCAACAGGTTCAAAGAATTTTGATGAACTCTTAGGAGGAGGAATTGAAGTTAATGCATTAACTGAGATATATGGAGAATTTGGTTCAGGAAAAACTCAAATTTGCCATACTTCATCAGTAATGGTCCAGCAAAAAAGATCTGAAGGTGGTTTAGAAGGAGGAGTAATCTATATTGATACTGAAAATACTTTTAGGCCAGAAAGAATAGTTTCGATTTCTAAATCAAGAAATATAGATTATGTAAAAGTACTAGAAAACATAGTAGTTGCAAAAGCGTTTAACAGTGCACATCAGGAATTAATTATTCAAGAAACTGGGAACATTATTGAAAGTAAAAATATCAAATTATTAGTTTTAGATTCAGCTATATCACATTATCGTGCAGAATATCTAGGAAGAGGCACTTTATCAGAAAGGCAACAAAAAATAAATAAATTAATGCATATGTTAATAAGGATTTCTGATACTTACAAAATAGCAATAATTTTAACAAATCAAATTCAATCTGCTCCTGATACGGTTTTTGGTGACCCTTTCAAGCCGGCTGGTGGAAATATTATTGCACATTCAAGCACATATAGAATATATTTGAAAAAAGCAGGAAAAAATAGAATCGCAAGAATAGTTGACAGTCCATATCATGCGGAAATTGAAGCATTGTTTTCTTTAGGAGAGGAAGGCGTAACTGATCCTATTTAGATCTCAGTTAATGTTAAATTAAGGTATAAATTTAAATATAGTATGCCAAAATCACACGGAAGTAAGAGAAAATCCCGATCACTATTAACCAAAAGTAATATACTAAGAGGTATTTCATATTTATTAATAAATTACAAAATAGGAGATAAAGTAATTGTTAGTATTGATCCTCGCGAACATAATACAATGCCCCATAGAAGATACCAAGGAAAAATAGGAATAATTAAAGAAGTAGGAAAAAGAATTATCAAAGTATCGATTATAATAGGTAATAAAGAAAAACTTTTACAGACAAAACGAGATCACATAAAACCTTTAACTTCTTAGAGAGGATTTGGTATGGAAACTTTAAAAAAAGAAGTTATATCTATCCCAGAAGTAAAAGAGATTCTAGGAAAAGTAGAAACAGAAGAAATGGATCAGATTCAGAGATGGACATATGACTATGTAGCTAAATTTGCAAAGACATCTTCAGAACATTCCAGAGCCATTATAGATGAATTAGTAAAATCTTGTGATTTAAAGGAAGATGAAGCAGTCGAAGTAGCAAATTCTATGCCCACTTCTGTTGAAGAATTAAGAGCTTTTACATTTGGCTGGAAAAAATTGATTCTAACAGATACATTAAATAGAATTTTAGATATTCTGAATAAAGATAAAAAAAGTTAATGAAAATACTGTAAAGGAAGAAAATTAATGTCACTATCGGATCATTATCAAGATAGTAAAGGAAATGCATTCGGTAGCTTTCACGTCAATCGCAAATATGAAGAATATGCACATATTATAGAGTTTACAATAAGGGGAAAGTCTTCTACAGTGAGGAAGAGAGAAGGAATAATAATACAAGCTATTGGTGAAGAAAGATTAACTTTACTAGAGTTATTAGGCGATCCTTCTAAGAATTTTGAAATCGGAGAACGCGTTTACATTGGAAGAGAAGGAAGGAACAAAATAATAAGTGTTTTAGGAAGATTAGATTACAACGATCTTTCATCATCTGCACGAAATGAAATTCCAATAGCAATAGAGAAAATTGTATATATTAAAGAAAAAAGGTTCGTAGACTATTTTAATAATGCACAACCCATCACTCCACGTGTTCATGGATTAGAATTAATTCCAGGAATTGGTAAAATATATATGAAAAGCATAATAACAGAAAGAGAAAAGAAAAAATTTGATAGCTTGAATGATATTCAAGAACGTGTTGGTGTAAAAGATCTACAGAAATTAATTACAAAAAGAATAGTTGAGGAAATTTCTGGAGAAGCAAGAATGAATCTTTTTGTAAGAAAATGAATTGGTTAAGGTATTATGGACAAAATTTTCTAGTTGATTTAAGAGTAACTAGAAAAATAATAGAGTTATCAGAAATCAAATCTTTTGAAAATATTTGTGAAATGGGGACAGGCAGAGGTATACTCACACCATATTTATGTAAAAACGCTAACTTTGTTAAATCCTTTGAAGTAGACTATAAGTTATATGATAAGCTTAAACTTTTAAGTACAAAATTTTCAAATTTAGAAATTATAAATGAAGACATCTTAAAATACTGCAAGCCTTTAGAATTCGATGTTTTCGTGTCTAACATTCCTTATTCTAAAAGTAAAGAAACACTATCATGGTTAGCAACAAAAAAATTCAGACGAGCGATCATAATGGTACAAGATGAATTTAGTCAAAAAATACAATCAAAACCTGGAGCTAAAAATTATAGAGCAATATCAGCTATAACACAATATTGTTTTGATATTGAACCATTATTCAAAGTAGATAAAAACTCATTTTCTCCACAACCAAAAGTAAACTCCCAAGTGATAAAATTAATCCATAAAAATAAGAAACTTTCGAAAGATACGATTTCAAAAATTCATTTCTTATTTTCTTTTAAAAATAAAAATATTAATAAATTAAATAAAAAACTCAATACAAATTTTGATCAAATTGATCTGAAAATAAAAGAGATCGAGCCCGAGAAAATAATTGCGATTTCCCAATTGATTTAATATCAATCACAAAATAGCAAAATGTATAAACCTAATTTGGATAGTTTTTTATTAATTGATTCAATTAAAAATTATTTTGGATATTCAGCACTTGAAATAGGAACAGGTTCTGGAATAGTCTCTCAATTTCTTTCAAGGTATTTTAAAAATGTAGTAGCTACAGATATAGATTTTAAGTCATTGTTATACTGTAAAACAAATACTAATTCAAAAATAACTTTAATATGTTGTGATGCAACAACAGCAATATCTGGTAAATTTGATTTAATTGTAAGTAATCCACCTTATTTACCTAATGATCCATTTTATGATATAGCTATACATGGTGGAATAACAGGAATAGAAAAAACTATTCATTTCATTGAATCTGGAATAACAAATTTGAAGAAACATGGATATATTATTTTAATAGTTTCATCTTTATCAGATATCTTGAAACTGGATAATTTTATTTTTAAAAAGAAATTACATAAAAAGATAATTAATAAAAAAAAATTATTTGCTGAAACACTTTATGTATATGAATTAAGTCTTATGAATTAGAAATACAATGTTAAATAGTCCCATTATATTACTTTGAAAGTAATTTTGATGCTCTTTGAGAAATTTGTTCTGCCATCTGGATAAGAGAAGAAGTACCTCCTAAATCATAAGTCACAAATTTATTTTCATTTATAACATCTTCAGTAGCCTTGAAAATAGCTTTGGATATATCTTTTTCACCAAGATAATCTACCATCCATGCACCGGAGCAAATCGTAGCTACTGGATTCACTTTATTTTGACCAGCATACTTTGGTGCACTTCCATGAGCAGGCTCAAACATAGCATATTTATCGCCATAATTTCCAGAATAAACATTCCCTATCGATCCTACATGACCAGAGGCACATTCAGAGATTATATCCATGAAAAGGTTTGTACTTAATAATATACTTTTATTAAATCGTTCTGGATTTTTAACTATTTGTTGGGTAACATTATCTATATAATACTCTTCAGTTTCTATATTAGGAAAATCTTTTTTATATCTCTCGACTGCAGAAACAAATATTCCATCTGTTTCTTTTAAAATATTTCTTTTAGTAATAATAAATATTTTCTTGAATTTTAAATCAGTACATAATTCAAATGCTTTTTTAGTAACACGTTCACAGCCTTTTCTTGTTATTTTTCGGATTGCTATAGCAGAATCATCACTGGTTTTAAATTCTATTCCTGCATACAAACCTTCTGTTGCCTCTCTTACACAAACAAAATCAAGATCCACATGAGATGTCTTATATGTTTTTATTGGTCTAATATTTGCATACAGTTCAAATTTTTGTCTTATGCTAACTGCTACACTTCTAGGAGCATTGGGATCCGGAACAGTTGTAGTAGGTCCTTTGAAACAAGCATCGCTTTCAGAAAGTAATTTCCAAACTTCCTCAGTAATGTAAGAATTCGTTTTATTCTTTTCCCAAAATTCCGATCCAGCTTCAACAGGTATAAGATCTATAGAGCTATTACATGCTTTCAAAACATCCATCATACATTTAACTAACTCTGGACCAGTACCATCTCCTTTTATAACAACGGCTTTTTTTTGTACCAAAAATAATCAAAATTTCACTTGAACTTTTCTATTTATATTTTATTTGGATCGTAATTCAATTCGTACAACCATATCTTTAGTAAAAGGTGGCATTAATTTAGAATCGAATACCTTTGTATACTCATTATTTTCTGAAAAATAAGAATACTGAATATCGTAATTATCTAGAGTAAGTATTTCTTTTTGTAGTGCACCTGTTTCATTATTGATAACAGTTATTGTTTTATTATCCAAAGAATATATTTGCATAAAATCATGTATGGAAAGTCTTATTGGTCTTATATATTCAATATGAATTTTATCACCCAGTTCGTCTGTATGAAGTATATGCAAACATTCTTTTCCTTCAATTAGTTCTTTACCTACTCCCTGAGGCAAGAATTTTTGTTTGCCATCTTCAAAAATTTGCACAACAGGATAAATATTGAAAGTTTCAACATTATGAGCCTTCAAACAAATGTCCAAAACAGGTGGAGGAGGAGATAATTGCATGATTATTATTCCTGCCAAGGTTGCAACACCAATCATTACTGGCGGTAATAGTAATTGTTTTTTACCTATCTTTTTTGTTGGTTTAGCTGGTTTGAACCGGCGTTTGGGCATTTGTAAATTAAATCTTAGAATTTCAATATTAGAGTCTTTCTAAATCTGTTTAGATAATTAAAAGATTTTGATGATAATTGAGGTAATATAAGAGAGAAAAAGATGTATTATTTAATAATCCCAAAAAAGAGAGAAAAAGAAAATGAGAATAGTACAACTTTCTGATATTCATGTTGGTGGTTTTTTTAAGCAAAATATTTTTGATTTATTAGTTAATGAGATCAATTCTGAAATAAAGCCTGATTGTATTATAATCACCGGCGATCTCACTGATGACGGATTGTTAGTTCAATTTGAAAAGGCACATGAGGAGATAGCGAGACTGGACTGTCAAAATAAGATTGTAATACCTGGAAACCATGATTACCGACATACCGGATATTTACTATTTAAAAAATTTTTCCCATCTAAAAGTCCAATATATGAATTGAATGATATAGTAATTTTAACATTAGGTACCGCACGCCCTGATAGAGATGAAGGAGAAGTAGGACATAGACAGAATCAATGGATGGAAACAACTTTAACAAAAATTAATAATAAACTAAAAATAATTGTAATGCATCATCATTTAATTAGCATACCAGATACTGGAACTGATAAAGTTATTGTATATGATGCAGGAGATGCTCTAAGATCATGTTTACAATCCTCGGTAGATCTCGTTTTATGTGGACATAAACATAGACCTTGGATGTGGAATTTAAGAACTTTAAAAATAGCTTATGCAGGAACGGCTTCATCAACAAGATTTAGAGGTTTTTTTCAAAATTCATATAACGTTATTGATATAGATAAAAATAAACAGATAAAGATAGATCTCAAAATTGTTGGTGGCAGACAATTTCCATTAAGTGAAATGGTTGATAATTATAAACCATATTTCGAATGACAATTAAATCCTAGAGTATTAATAAATAAAAAAAAATCATAAATCGGTTAAACTAACTTGTTATATTGCTAACTATCAACATAGATGGTGCATCAAGAGGAAATCCAGGACCATCAGGTATAGGAATTTTAATTTTTAGAAATAATAATTTAATATTAAATTACGGTGAATTTATAGGATTCCAAACAAATCTTTTATCGGAATATCTAGCACTTAAAAGAGCCTTACAATTTGCCTTGAATATAGATGATGAAGTTAGTATTCATACAGATAGTATGACGGTCGTTCAACAAAGAAAAGCTAAAGACAAAATGAGAAAAAAAGAATTAAAGAACTTAATTAGAGAGATAAATAATTTAGAAAAAAAGTTTAAAACTATTTCTTATAGATATATACCTCGACATAAAAACAAATATGTAGATGCAGTAGCAAAAAAAGCAATAGACTATCATATTAAATAATCCAATTATACTTACTATATAGGCAGCTGTGAGGAATCAGAGTTAATCTTGAACAATATTATGTAATAAAGGCATTTGACTGAGCTGCCATACATATAACTTTTAATCTAAAAGTTTATGTAACAAACAATTTGAAAATAATTAGATTTGCTAGAGAAAAAGGACAAAAAATTTAGCATAATAAAAGATATTGCAATAATAGTTATTGGGGTAGTTTTGATATGGTTTGCTGTCAAAGTAGTATTCAATGTAGATAATCCATTTTATGTTGTTTCTAGTGGAAGTATGATTCCAGTATTGAACGTAGGAGATATACTTATAGTAAAAGATGGAAACACATTTGATAGTTTAAAGATTGGCGACATAATTGTATTTAATAGACCAGAAGGTGGTGATAGAGTAATTGTTCATAGAATTATAGAGATGAGTGATAGATTTGGTGAAAAAATAATAATAACCAAGGGTGATGCAAATGAGGGCATTATCCCTGGCACAGACTTCCCCATACGAGAAAAAGACTATATCGGTACAGTAGCCTATGTCGTTCCAAAGGTTGGGTTATTTTTGAAATATCTTAATCCACCAGTCAACTATATCATAATAGCAGGAATAGTTGGAATACTAATTTATACAAATTTCAGAAAGAGAAATGATGAAAAAGACAAAGTTGAAGGAAAGGATTCAATTTAAATACAAAAAAAATTGCCTAGGCAGCATTTATCTTTTTAATTATTGTTAAAACATCTTGATCCGATAACATATGATCAAGTCCTACTTTTTGTCCTTCAAATTTAACGCTTTTACCCCAAACTAATGCAAATCGAAAATCGCGTAACATTGTTCGATGAAGTTTTGCACAAATATCTTTTACTTTTGTTCCTTTTCTTACTATCAGAGGTTCCTCATAATCAGTTTCTTTGCCTTTTGGTCTCATGTAAATTCTAATGAATTCCAATTTGTTAAATATTGACTCTTTAAGTATTTCGATATTTAAATTTGAATTTGCTGAAACAGGTATTACGTTTTCTCCAAGAAATGGAATCATGGCATTTAGGGCCTTTTGATCTATCAAATCTATTTTATTTAGGACTATTATAGAATGGGGATACACTCTATTTCCTGCTAGTACATCAATAAGATCATCAGCCGTCAAATTGGGTTCCCTTATTGTAATCCTACCATTATGAATACCATAAATCCTACACATTTCTCTTACCATTGATTCTGAAATTGGCAAATCTTGATCTAAAGTTACAGAAATTCCTCCTTTTTCTGTTTTATGTATATGGACATTTGGTGGCTTTTTGTTAACCTTTATACCTATTTCTGATAATTCTTTTACCAATATCGAAAAATGATTAGGTTGAAAAACATCAACAATTATTAAGATTAGATCAGCATTTCTTGCTACCGAGAGAACTTTTTTACCCATTCCTTTCCCAGAAGCTGCACCCTTAATTATTCCAGGTAAATCAATTACTTGTATCTTTGCACCTCTGTAGACCATCATCCCTGGAATAGCAGTAAGTGTAGTAAATTGATATGCAGCTATTTTCGAATTAGCATTAGTCAAACTATTTAATAGGGTCGATTTCCCTACACTTGGAAATCCAATTAGGACTATTGTAGCATCTCCTTCTTTTCTAACGTCGTATCCAGAACTACCTTTGCCACTGGAGACAATCTTTCCATGCTTATTTTCTTCTAATTCTCTTTTAAGTTTTGCAATCTTGGCCTTTAAAAGTCCGATATGGAATTCCGTAGCTTTATTTATTTGTGTCTTGTGAATTTCGTCCTCTATTTCTTTGATTTTTTCTGGAATTCCCATTCTTAAATTATGAATAATACCTATATAATACCATAAAAGAATTTCTTTAATTCAAAAAATTCCAAATAGTTTTAGTCCATGGAGGGAACCAATCATGGTACCGAATATTATCATTAAAATCCATGGCATTGCTGGTAATTTTGGTGAATTAAGAATTATTTGATGATTTTCAATAATATTTGTAATGTAATCCCGTACTTTATCATTCCAAATCTTATATTCAATCCTATGTTTTTTTAAAATTGATTCTATTTCATATATTACTGGAGCTCGTACAGATCGGATATGTTGAATATATCGCCTTGAAATTTCAACTTCTCCTTGAATTGCAATTAATCCCTGATGCATATCAAGTAATCTAATATGTATTTCCCAAGGCTTTTTTAACTTCTTTGTAAATCCATGACCGATCTGTCCTGGTTTCTTATTTTCAAAATTTACTTTAGTAAATCCTTCTAAAATAAGAGCTTTGATAATTTCGTCTTTCTTTGTCTTAACCAACAGACTGAGATGATCAAATTGTATATCTTCCGATTTAATAGATTCCTGTAATCCTTTTAAAAAATTCATTTTTTTTGGATATCTTGTAAGGAATTCAGACATTTAGTTAATGAAATTTTTGAGATCATGGTTATATTAAAATGCTATGAAATTAATACTATCATTAAAGAATAGGATTAAACTTTTGCATGCTGCGAAAATAAATATCAGTTTCATAATCAATAGCTAAATCTTCCCATGAAAGCCTTCTATCAGTAAAAGCAATATTTATACCTCTAATTACAACAACTGGGATTGATTCATTGCTTTCTCCCATTACAAATGTTCCCATTGTAGCTAATGAATCTGCAGTAGCTTTAAGTGTATATTTCAGAACGTTTCCAAAAAGGTCTTTGTTACCTCTTTGATCTTCTACCGGTTCTATCCCTGCGCAACCAATAGCTACTCCAGTAGTTCCTATCCTAGTTGGCATTAATCTACTATCAGAAATAATTATTCCCACCTGTATCCCTAATCTTGTTAGGAATTCAAGCCGTAAGGTTTCAGCTGAAAGGAATGGATCATTTGGAAGACAAATAATATTATTAGAAGGGACATTGGATTTATCAATTCCTGCATTTGGAGCTAAGATTCCTCTTCTTATTGTCAATAAGAAGCCAGGCAACCCCCCGAAAATAATATCAGATTCTCGAATTACTGCTTCAACCAGAGTAGGATCCATTTGATAATTCTTGGCAATTTCTTTTGCTTTATTGCTAGGTTTAATTTTTTGTAAGTCTAATACTGATCCTTCACTCATAGAAACAAATTTACTTGATAATACTAAAATGTCATTATCTTTAAATTTAAATTTCGAGGATATTATTGTACCAAAAAGATCAAACATTTTTCTTTTAGTTTTAATTTTAATAGGATTTAATATGATCAATATTTCTTTTATAAGATAATATCTCATTATTAGTTTTTTTATAAAGTTTTTATTCGCGAATTGACAAATTTTATTTGATAATAAAGAAATGGGAATGGGAATGAATATTACAGAAAAAATTTTGGCTAGAGCATCTAATAAAGATAAAGTTTCTCCTGGTGATGTAGTCATAGCAAATATCGATAAAGTTATGATACATGATGTTTCTGGTCCAGGTGTAATTAAAGTTTTTTCAGAATGGGAAAAAAAAGGTAAAATGCTAAATCAGATTTGGGATCCTAACCGTGTTTGGATAAGCGAAGACCATTTCGTTCCTGCTTCTGATAGGATTTCAGCCAACAATATTGCTTTATTGACTGAATGGTCTAAAAAATACAATATAAAAAAACATTATAAATATGGTTTAGGCCAATATGGAATTTGCCATACTCTTTCTCACGAAGAAGGATTGATTTTGCCTGGTGAAATTTATGTCGGAGGCGATTCTCATACAAATACAACAGGTGCAATGGGCGCACTTGCTGTTGGATTAGGTCATACTGATATTGCTTATGTATTAATGAATGGAAAAATATGGTTTAAGGTACCTGAAACAATTCTTTTTAGAATTCAGGGAAACAAACCAGAATACATCATGGCTAAAGATATAATCTTAAAAATAATAGGAGATATTGGAACTGATGGTGCAAATTATAAAGCAATGCAATTTGCTGGAGAGGCAGTCGATAAGATGTCTATGGAGGAAAGATTGACACTGACTAATATGACCACTGAAGCAGGAGCTAAAAATGGGATTATTGAACCAGATGAGATTACATTGGAATATCTAAAAACAAGAACTGACCAAAAAGTTGTTCCGATAAAAGGTGATAGGGAAGCAGAATATACTGACACATTTACCTATGATATCGAATCTTTAGATCCCATTATAGCTAAGCCCTATTCTCCCGAAAATATCTGTGCAGTTGGAGATATTGAGGGTAAAGAAATTGACAAAGCATATATCGGCTCCTGTACAGGAGCAAAGTTAGAAGATTTAAGAATGGCTGCAAAAATCCTCAAAGGAAAAAAAGTTAAAATCAGAACAGAAGTTTTACCGGCTGCTCAATCAATATATCTGAAAGCCATTAAAGAAGGATTGATAACTATTTTTATGGAAGCAGGTGCAGTAGTTGGTCCTCCCACTTGTGGGGCTTGTTGTGGAGCTCATATGGGTGTTCTTGCAAAAGATGAAATTTGTATAAGTACCACTAATAGAAATTTTCCAGGCAGAATGGGACATGTTGAATCCAAAACATATTTGGCTTCTCCTTTAGTAGTAGCTGCAGCAGCAGTAACTGGAAAAATAACAGATCCAAGGAATGAAATATCATGAATGTCTTGAAAGGAAAAATTCACAAATATAACAAAGATAACATAGATACCGATGTAATAATTCCTGGACCTTACTTAAAAATCCATGATCACAAAGAATTGGGAAAACATGCTATGGAAGGAATTGATCCTAATTTTTCAGAAAAAATTAGTGAAGGGGATTTTTTATTGACAGGAAAAAATTTTGGGTGTGGATCAAGTCGAGAACATGCTCCAATCGCACTACATGAAGTTGGTATTCGTGCAATACTATCACCATCGTTTGCTAGAATTTTTTATAGAAATGCAGTAGATGGAGGGTATCTATTACCTATAGAAATTGAACCTGATATAATTGAAAAAATCTCTGATAATGATGAGATAGAAATTGATCTGGAAGGTAATTCAATTACGAATTCATCAACTAATGAAAAATTCGAAATAAAACCTTTTCCAGAAATAATTGCAAAAATAGTAAAGGCAGGTGGTTTACTTTATTTTAAAGAATAGTAGACAAAAAAACAAATTATTTTAGCAAAGAAATTTTATTCTTTTCATTTTAAAAGTTAAGGCTAACGATTTTCTTGTCTTATTTAATATAAATTGGTAACTTGATAATTTATGATAATAAAATCTAAAAATAAAAATTAAATAAAAAATGAATTTCGGTAAATTTTAGTTATCTTCTTCGTCATTACCGTCACCGTCACCGTCACCGTCTCCGTCATTACCGTCACCGTCTCCGTCATTACCGTCACCGTCTCCGTCATTACCGTCACCGTTATCTCCATCTCCTGCATCTTCTTCAGCAGCTTCTGCTAATGGCGGAGAGGTTATTGCATTAAAAGTCTGAGCTTGTGCTACATTACCACTAACTGTATAAGTAGCGGCAAATGGCTCTCCTTCTATATTATGTAAAGCAAGAGCATTACCAGCGAATGGAATAGATGCGGAAGCAATAGGCCCAAATTGTGGAGTCAAAAGACTAATTGCTACTGCACCCTCTCCTAATGGAGCAGTTGCAACGCCACCATAAAATGGATCAACAGAAGTTTCATTTGCAAAGTTTTGTAATATTACAACCTCTGTTGGTTTACTGGAAGTGAATGTTAATGTTCCTTCATATATTGCATTATCATCTCTAGGAGGTAAAATTAGTGCCATCTGATGTGCTTCGTGTCCTGGTAAAGGATCTTGTATAGATGTCAATGTTCCTTGTTGTGCAAAAGATTTACCTATAGAAATTGTAGCAGCATCAGGCTTTTCTTGAGTAGCTGACGCACCACTGGTAGCATTACCTGCTTGAGCATCACTTTGTTGAGCGCCTGTAGCATTACCTGCTTGAGCATCACTTTGTTGAGCGCCTGTAGCATTACCTGCTTGATTGCCTGTAGCATTTACTGTTTCAATTTCACTTTCTTGAGCAAAAATAGAGAATTCGTTAATTTGGAGGCCAATTGTCAAGAGTGTTAATAGAAACACGCTTAATATTGTTGAGGTTATTGTTATACCTTTAGACATTGGACTATGGGAGAAACCATTGGATTTAAAGTTTCCTCTATAACATTCTCTTTAATTTTTCTTTAAAAAAATTTTCTAATAATAAAATTTAGGAAAATATTTAATAAGATTTGTAAGTATTACATTCTTTTTAATATCTAAAAAAATAATTGAATAATTTCGTTAAAAATAAAGCTTTAATCGATTTTCTCTATCGCTTCTATATGACATTCATGACCTCTATGTTCTTTATTTAAAAATTCGGTCTCTTCATTTGTAATTGGAAATCTCTCCTGATTGAGATTATCTTCGCCGCTTTTTTCTAAAACTACTTTCTTACACTGATCACAAATTAATTGAAGTATTATAGGCATAATTTAATAACATATACAATAAATATATTAGTTATTAAAAAAAAGAATTTATTTTATTTTGAAAAATTATTATAAATGGACTTTAATATTTGCGCTTATTGTGGAGAAAAATTCTTTGATTTAGGATGGCCCCATATCGAAGGAGATTCTAATCGAGGAGTTTTCAAAATTGAACACTTTTGCTGTGAGGAACATAAAGAATTATTTCTTAAGTCAAAAGAGTAGAAAGTAAAGAATATTTTAATAATGAATGAACGAATGAATAAAGTTTTGCTAAATTACACGTCTAATAAGAGATCGAATTTTTCCTACTATATTGTCTTTTATTTTATGTTCTCCCGTTTTAGTATAACACTCTTTGCAAAGTGCTTTAAGATTAGCAGGACGATTGTCTTTTAATGAGCCATTAATATGTGAGAAAAAGGGAGTGTCTTGTGTATTGAATTTAATAGAACAACCTTGACATCGATAGCGTGCTCTTTCAAGTACTGTTTGTCGTATTCCCAAATTTATTTTTTGGAACTTTTTTTTATTATGACTATTTTTGCCTGAATCAGAGTTAAACATGAAGGATCATATTACCAATTCCTAAGAATTAACTTTTTCTAATAAGAATCTAGTGGATCATATAAAAGAAAGAAAACGATAGAGTCTAAGAAAGTATTAATTTTCCACGCATAGTAGATGGATGCAATGAACAATAATATTCGAATATTCCTGATTCGCGTGATGCAATAGCTGTGGTAAAATCTTGGTTAGAATAAAGATAGCCTGTATTAATATTTAATTCATCAATAATAAAATCATGTCTGACAAAATCTTTATTTGCAATAGTAATTTTTTGAGGAAAATTATTATTAATATAAAGTGTAGGATTTGTTTTATTAAAAAAATTGTTTTCAGCAAGTAATAAAATTCCCTCAGAATTTATATTATTGTCTTCTTGAGGATTTAATAGATTACCAATGCCCCATAATGAACCCACAATAATAAAAGAAATTACAACTATTGCAATTATATTATTTATCATGATCTTTAACTTTTAAAATTTTTAATTTTTGCTATTGAGACAATAAGCTGATAAATAATTCAAATTTATATTTATTGCATTACTTGTTAAATAATTTTTAGGTACCATATTTTACTCCTTTAGTAGTAATGGAGCGAAGAGATTCAATGACAGATAATATTGCTAAATAGCTTGTCTTTGGATTAGTAGGACTAGGAACATTTTTTACTCGAACTATCAATTCTCCAAATTTTCCTATTACCTTAATTTCATGCTTATTGATACGGAGAGACGGATCCGCGATTACATTAACCTTTGTTTTTTCAATGCCTATACCAGCAAGACCTAACAATGCTGCAACATTTACATTAGCTGGAAAATTTTGAACTGCCTCAATAGCTGATCCTTCAAAAATTAAGGTCCTTTTTTTTATAGAATCTATTGTTAAATTAGTTTTTTTAAAGAATGGAGAATCTTTAAGAGAATTTGGATTCTTTGTAGTTGTAATGGTAACATAGCTTATGGAACTCCTGACACTCTTAATAGCATCAATACCAGCAATAGCTCCTGATGGGAGATAAAGATTGGTATCATTTTTTTCTACATTTTTTATTATTTGAGAAAAGAACTCAGGATTGGCAAAAGCACCTACACTCATAACTAAGGCATCTTTTTTCAATGAAATAATTGAGTTTAGATAACTTGTGAGAGCATTCTGGGAAGCAGCTTCGACCACTATATCCACATCTTTGAAATTGTCAGACTTGATGTATTCAGAGAAATCATTAAAGATTACAGGATTATTATTTGATAATTTTGACTTGAGAATTTCAGCATTCTCATGTTTAATATCTAGTAAAGATGAAATAGTTACATTTTCTATCATCATTCTATCTACAGAAAGCGCAAGTTCACTTCCTATAGCACCACAACCTATTATTGAGATATTCTTTTTCATAAATGGTTAATAAAGATCTTCAATTTATCAGTTAAAATAGTTTCCTAAAAGAATCCTGGATTATTTTTGTAGTCTAAAATTGAGATCCCTTAATTACAATGATATTCTTTTTGTATAACAAAAGTACTTTTCTAAGGTCATAATTAATAATTAATTTTGTTTTCTTTATAGGAATCAAATTTATAAAAAGTATTAACCAATTGATAACATTCTATCTATTGCAGATCTAGCCTTATTAGAAACTGATTGTGGAACTTTAACTTGGTATACATTATTTACTAAAGAATTGTAAACTTTATCAATAGTAATTTTTTTCATGTATTGACATACTGCATCTTTTCTAATGGGGATGAAATTTTTTGTCGGATTTTCTTTTTGCATTCTATATAATATTCCCGTTTCTGTAGCTACAATAAAATCGCTTTTAGATGAATTCTTAGCCTGGTGCATCATGCCTTCAGTAGATAAAATATGACCTTCATGTACCAAATCACCCTTAGCCATATGATACATAGTTGAGGATGTGCAACTGCATTCGGGATGGACCAAAAATTCTGCATTTGTATACTGTTTCATCATCTTGTTAATATCTTCTGCACGGATACCGGCATGGACATGACATTCTCCTGGCCAGATGAACATGTTCTTTCTTTTTGTAACTTCTGCTACATACGAACCTAAGAACATGTCAGGAAGAAAGAGAATAGAGGTATTTGGTGATATACTATTTACTACTTTTACAGCATTAGAGGATGTACAACAATAATCTGATAATGCTTTAATTTCTGCAGAAGTATTAACATAGCTAACAACTATAGCATCTGGATGCTCCTTCTTCCAATTTGTTAATTCAGTAGGATTTATAGAAGAAGCAAGAGAGCAACCTGCAGCCAAATCTGGTATTAATACATTTTTATCTGGACAAATAATAGAAGCGGTTTCTGCCATAAAATGAACACCACAAAAAATAATAGTTTTAGCATTAGTTTGTTCTGCCTTTCTTGAAAGAGCTAATGAATCGCCAATAAAGTCAGATACATCTTGAATCTCGGGTAATTGATAATTATGTGCTAAAATAATGGCATCTTGTTGCTTTTTTAATGAAATGATTTCTTTGATATATTCGTCGTTTGATAAACTCATTTGCTATTTAAACTATATTAAGATAAAACAAGATTTAAATTAGTACTATTTAGGACACCTTTGCCTAACATCTTTGTATCATATACATAGATTGCCTCTTTAAAAATTGCAACAAATTTATTAGGCACGTATTGACTATCAAAAATATGCCAACGCACGGATCGCTTACTAAAGCAGGAAAAGTAAAGGGTCAAACGCCAAAGGTTCAAGCAAAGGAAAGAGCTAGTCCTATTTCTAAAGTACGTAATAAAGAGAATTTCATCAAGAGGTTTGAGAAAAGAATTTCACCTGGCCAAAAAAAGCCTGAACGTGGCGGAAGAAGAAGGTAAAATCTATTTTTTTTATTTTATTGTTAATTAATCATTTCTTATCTTTAAGCTAAAATCCAATGATTGGGCCGAATGTGTCAAGTATCCAATTGAGATAATATCTGGTTTTAATTTTGCATAATCAATTACGTTTTGTAAATTTATTCCTCCTGATATTTCAATTTTAACTTGATCTCTCAAGCCCATTTTAATAATCTTTAAAATAGTTTTTTTAGCATGTAATACAGAAAAATTATCTAGCATTATAATATTTGCACCAGATTCAATAGCTTCTATAGCTTCATTTTCATTTTTGACTTCACATTCTATACTTTTGGAAGACCCTATTCTTGCTCTAATTGATGATATTATTTTTTTTATAGATTTATCTACAACAATATGATTATCTTTTATCATAATCATATCATCTAGTCTAATTCTGTGACTTATTCCACCTCCTATTACAACCGCTTTTTTATCCAAGAGTCGTAATCCTGGAACAGTTTTTCTTGTTGATGCTATAGAAATTGAATGGTCTATTTGATTGACTGTATCTACAAATCTTCTTGTTAAAGTAGCAATACCACTCATTCTCATAAGCAAATTTAGAGCAATTCTCTCAGCTTTCAATATGTCTTTTGCTTTTCCATTAATTTCCATAATTTTTTCTTTGGATGAAATATTCATTCCATCTGTTTTGATATATTTTGAATTACAATTACAAATATCAAATAACATTTCTATTTCTTCCATACCACATAAAATTCCACTAAAATCTGATTTATATATAATATCAGCCTTTACTGGCTTGTTAAAATTTTCAAGACTATTACTAGTAATATCTTCGATTCCTACATCTTCATGTAAAAAATTTAAAAGTGAATTTCTTAAATTGAAATGATCAGAAAGTTTTTCCATTACGAGACTTTGAGTGCATATTTATGTGGTACTGTAATCTCGAGGGTTTTTGCAATAAGAGAAGTAGTGGGATCAAAGACAATTACTATTCCTGACCAGTCACTAGAAAGATCGGTAGAATTACAAACTGGACAAACTTTACCCACTGTAATAGCTTTACATTTTTTACAAGCTAATTCTCTAGGCATGGACTACTTTGTACCCCCTCCTTTTTTCTCCTTTTGTGTTTGTGGTTGATTAGATTTTTCTATTTCTTCTTTAATCCAATCAAACGAGCCTAAAAATGGCTGTCTACAAGTAATTCCTATCTTTCCCATAGAGGATCCTTTACCAAGACTTACAGCAGTAATTCTTGCCCTCATTTTAGAACCAATTCTTAAGGAACGGGAAGATTGATTTGCAATTATTAATCCCTGTTTAATGTCACTTTTTAAGTAATCATCGGTAATTTGAGAAAGATGTAAAAGAGCATCAGTTGGTCCTATGCGTACAAATGCCCCAAAATCTGTAATTTCTATGATTTCTCCCTCTACTATTTCTTGAATTTTTGGAAAAAAAGTCAATGCTTTAAAAGTGACTTTATGATATGTTGCCCCATCCCCTGTAACTAATTTACCAATTGAATCAACATTAGCATCAATAATCATTATAACATAACCCAACTCAGAACTGATCATACTTTCATATTTTTCTTTAAGAATTCCAATTGCCGTATTTTTTAATGAATTTGTAAGTCTGCTAGGAGGAATTCTAACAATATCAGTCATAGAAGCTATATTAAACATGTTGGACGAGATAGGATATAATATATCAATTTATGAACCTTTTGTTTAGATAAAATAAAGAAACAACATATAGAAGTAGTTAATGAACTAATAATGTCTTATTGAATTAACGATAAAATGAATATTTAAATATTGCTAAAGAGCAGTTTTTCTCGATGGTTACCGTTGATCAAGTATTATCTTCTTTAAAAAAAGTAGTAGATCCTGAATTACATAAAGATATTGTCTCTATGGGTATGATAAAAGATATGGCCATTAATAATGATAAAATATCCTTTACATTAGAACTAACTACTCCTGCATGTCCTTTTAACAGTGAAATAGAACAAGACGTAAGAAACACAATTTCAAATTTAGGTATTAAGGATTTAGATCTAAAGGTTACTGCGAAAGTGATGGAAGGAAGGTCTATATCTTTAGATGAGCTCTTGCCTGGAGTAAAGAATATCATTGCAGTTGCAAGTGGTAAAGGGGGTGTTGGAAAAACAACAGTTTCTGTTAATCTTGCAATATCTCTTGCAAAAACAGGAGCTAAAGTTGGTCTATTAGATGCTGATATTTATGGCCCAAGTGTACCATTAATGCTAGGTTTAAAAGACTCTCCTCAGGTATTAGAAAATAAAATTCAGCCTCCGATATCAGAAGGGGTAAAAATTATTTCAATGGGCTTTTTTTATGAACAATCGCAACAAGCAGGTATTTACAGAGGACCAATAATTTCTGGAATTATTAAACAATTTCTAACAGATGTAAATTGGGGAGAACTTGATTATTTGATTATTGATTTACCTCCAGGCACAGGTGATGCCCCATTAACAATTGCTCAGACAATTCCAATTACTGGAATACTAGTGGTCACTACACCGCAAGATGTTGCAATGAATGTAGCAGTCAAATCAATAGGGATGTTTAACAAATTAAATGTACCAATAATAGGAGTAATAGAAAATATGAGTTATTTACAATGTCCTAATTGCAATGAAGAGATTCATATTTTTGGAAATGGTGCAGGACAAAAGATAAGTGAACAATTTAATATTCCATATATAGGAGATATACCTTTAAATCCGGAAATAATGCAGGGAAGTGAAACAGGAAAATCTATTATTATCTCTGATCCTGAATCTAGACAAACTAAATCTTTCTTAAAGATTGCAAAACTAGTTGCTGGTAGATGTAGTGTTTTAGCTTTAGAAATGCAAGAACAGGAACAATCTGAAAATAATAAAGAAAATTCTGAACAAAATAATTTAAAACCAGCAGAAAATGCCTCTTAAAGATGAGCATATTAATCTTTTAAAAAAACCATTTGGTTCATTAATAAAACAAGAGAATATTTCCAAAGAAAATATTTTTTATTTTATAAAAGATTCTAAAATGATAATTACAGTAGGAGATGCTACAACAGAAAAAATTCTTTCTTTTGATCTGATGCCAAATTTAGCGATAATCGATGGAATTGAGAGAAGAATAAAAAAATCAGAATTGGAAATGGCGAATCTAAAGAATACGTTTTTAACAAAAAATCATATCTATAATCAATATCAATGTAAAAATACAAAAGGAACAATATCAAAGGAAGCCTATTTAACAATAAAAAAAATATTATTTGAAGAAGAGCAAGCTATTATTTTTATAGATGGTGAAGAAGATCTCCTTGCATTACCAGTCTTTGCTCTTGCTCCTCTAGACTCGATTGTTTTTTATGGTCAACCTTTAGAGGGCATAGTTATGGTAAAAATAAGTGATGAAATTAAAAATAAGTCCTCCAATCTGATAAAAAGTATCGGGATAGAATAAAAACAATGGGAATGATGAAGTGGTGGCTGTATGAAGAAATTACCTAATGATTAGTGATACCAATTTCTGACCCTAATATAAAAAAATTGGTAAATTTACCTTATTTGTTACAACCACATCCATCAGCCTCATAATTACCGATTTTGACATCATATAATTTTATACAATCTTTACAAATGCTCTGTCCTTGAGAAATAAGAGAGTCACAAAAAGAACAAACATTGTTAATTTTTTGCATATAAATATATCATTCTTTTGGCATATAGTCTTTACTTAGTCTTTACTATTAAGGCATTAACAAACATTCTGAAAATATTATCATAATTTACTTATGGCATGAGCAATTACATTGTGTTAATTTTATATCAAAAGAACAATCATGATCAGGCCCACACATATCATCTACAGGAAGTTCCAAGGGACAATCAGAATGTCGAGCACGTTTACAGAAAAAAGAAATAATCATCACATATAATTAAATAAAGAGACATTAATTTTTAACTACAAATATAAAAAAATTTATAATTCATATGTCAATGTTAAATAATTGCGGAGCATAAATGGAACCATCTCTGACTCTTTTTACTTTTGCAACTGAAAGGTAATGAGGCCAGATCGTAATCATTATTGATCCCTCTGGGACGCCTTCCGGCACTTCGATTAAAACTATATCATCTAACAAAATACCATGATCTTTAATTAATTTAGATTTTGCTATATCAATAAGTTCCACCGACATACCACTACTATATAAATAAACGGAACCAGAATATTCTATTTTTTTATCCATATGGTGAATAATCAATAGAAAGATAATAAAATATAATAAGTTTTCAATACATGAAAAGGACTCCCAAGTAATATTCGAAATTAATTAATCAAAACTTTCATATAATTATAGTTCATCTATATGATACTTTGACATGCATCCTTTACATTCATATATTTCATCACCAACAGGACCAGAAACATTGAATCTTACAATTGTAGTACATTTTGGACAGCGACCTTCAACACTTCTAGTTTTTCTTTGAGGTTTAACTGTACGCCTTTTTCTACTCCCCATATTATTTTATTGTAATTGGCATACTCTTTATAAACCTCTTTAAATATTATAAAGATACATTTTGAATAATATAATATGAAAATCATTAATTCTCTTGATAAATTAGGTTAGAATAAATAAGATTGTTTTATCAATTATATGCTATTGACTCTACCAACTACATGCTCTTTCTCATATCAAAATACTCAATGTAATCTTCCACCTTCATATATATTATCAATTATATCAAATGGAGAAGACCTTATTGGCGTATCCTGTATTGAACATTTGGAACCAATAAAATATAAAATAAAAAAGTTACAAGAAAATAAAGCTCTGCCGTATGGAACATTAAAAGTTGAGAATATTAAAATGGTATCTACTAATTGCATAAAAGGCTCGAAAGAAGATTATGAAGATATTTTTCTTCAACGTTTAAAAGATGATCAGTAAAATGGTCAATTTTTCTTAAGTTCACGTTCTTTATTAACTAGATATAATGGCTTTTTCTTTGAAAGTATATTATGCAAATTAATTGCTGCCACTTTAGACATTTTATTTCTAGTTTGAACAGTTGCGCTACCAATATGGGGTAAAAGAATAACATTTTTTAATTTTAATAATTTACTTTTATTTGGTAATGGTTCTTTTTCAAAAACATCTAATCCTGCACCAGCAATCCATTTATTTTGCAATCCTCTTATTAAAGAATTTTCATTAATTATATTACCTCTTGAAGTATTAATAAGATATGATGTCTTTTTCATTTTTTTTAGTTGTCTTGCATCGATTAAATGGAAATTATATTTATCATAACTGATATGAATAGATAAAAAATCACTATTTTCAAGTAATTCATCGAAACTTACAAATGTTGTATGTAATTTTTTTTCTATCGATTTTGATAATTGGTGTCTATTATTATATATGACTTTCATCTTGAATCCTTTTGCACGTTTAGCAACAGCAGATCCTATATTACCTAAACCAAGAATTCCCAATGTAGATCCATATACATTACTTCCAAGAAATAGATTGGGAGTCCAACCATTTTTCCATTTTTTATTAATTATAAATGAATGACCTTCTACAACTTTACGAGATAATCCAAGAATCAGTGAAAAAGTCAGATCAGCTGTAGCTTCTGATAAAATATCCCCAGTATTTGTAACATAAATTCCTCTTTTACTAGCCTCATCTAGGTCAATATGTTCAAATCCTGTACTAAAAGTACTAATTACCTTCAAATTTGTACCAGCAGCATCCATTATATCAGAGTCAATTTTTTCAGATAAAGTGCAAAGTATTCCTTCTACATCCTTAACTTTTTGTATCATAAGGTTTTTGGTAGGAGATTCTATTGTATCATTTAGTATAACATCATAGTACTTTTTTAATAATTTTATTCCTACTGGATTAATTTTTCTTGTTATAAAAATTTTTTTTCTTTCCATTTCTATTTATTAATAATAACTTCATTTAATTTTATAATAATAATAACAATAATAAATTTAAGAATTTATAATAAGCATAAAAAATAATACTCTACGATTGTATAAATGCTATATCATTGAAAAGAGGTATCATAAATCTTCCATTACATGGCGGTCATGCTCCATCTTATTTAGTCAAGAGAATGATAAAACTTTCAGCAGCAATTAGTAAAATAATTATAGAAGAAAAAGGTTCAAAAGAATTTTTTAATCGAATATCTGATCCACTATGGTTCCAAGCATTTGGATGCGTTCTAGGATTTGATTGGCACTCATCTGGTTTAACTACTGTAGTTACTGGTGTTTTAAAACAATCAATACGTTATGATACTCATGGAATCTCACTTTCAGGTGGCAAAGGAAGAAATTCTACAAAGCCAAAATACGAGATACCAAAACTTGCCGAACGAAATCATAATTTATCAACAAATAGAATTAATGAACTAGTATATGCCAGTAAAATGTCCGCAAAAGTAGACAGTGCCGCTATTCAAGATGGCTTCAATTTGTATCATCACTTTATTCTTTTTGATGACTATGGCCATTGGACAATTATCCAACAAGGATTAAATAAAACAAATAAAATGGCTAGAAGATATCATTGGATATCTAATAACTTGCAAAATTATATTATCGAGCCTCATAGAGGGATTATAAGCGATGAAAGTGTTCCCTCTTGTCTAGATATGACTTCTAGGCAATCTGAAGAAAATCGTAAAACATGTGTAGATATAATAAAAGAAGGATCAGAATCAATAAAATCTTCTATACGTAAAATTATGGAAACAAATTCATCTCAAAATTTAGACAAGTGGTTATATAATAATAAATTACCATCTGATAGTGATAGGTTTTTTGAAAATAAAGATATAAGTATTGAGAAATATGAGATGCCCCGTAAAATTAATTGGAAGATAATGGATGAATTATATGATATTAATCCTAAAAACTATGAAGATATAATATCGCAAGAAGGAGTTGGACCCTCAACAATAAGGGCTTTATCACTAATAGCAGAAATTATTTATGGAACTAAAGCATCATGGAATGATCCAGTTAAATATAATTATGCTCATGGGGGAAAAGATGGAGTACCTTATCCCATAGCCAGAAATACTTATGATAATTCGATAAAATATTTGAGTGAAGCAATAAATGGATCAGAAATAGAAAAAGAGGAAAAAATCAAGTCACTCAAAAAATTATCAGTTTATTCTAATATTCTTTTTAATACAAATGATTATAATTATTATACAAAATAATATTAATTATTAACAGCATTAACGTTTAGTTATTAATAAACAAGTCAGGACCTTTAGATTTTTTAAGACATATCTCTTATAATTTACTATAAGAAACTTTTATAAGATATGTCTTCTTTAATACATCGCAATCACATGAAAAACATATTATTATTTGTAACGGTCACGGCCTTATTTACTACAATTTTAGGAGCTAATCCTGGAAATCATTATGCGTTTGCTCAAGAAGGTGCAATTACTCCTGAAGGTTCAGTTAACGATACAATGTCAGGTCAAAATGCTTCACAATGGGCTACTAATGCAACATTAGCATTTGCTCAAGAAGGTTTCCAAACAGAAGATTTAGTTAA
>OBLS010000015.1_pt1 | contig 48464 bp, 46 predicted proteins | sample 1519901 | NCBI WGS metagenome assembly OBLS01 (sample SAMEA3113585, study PRJEB22503) | soil metagenome | reverse complement strand
TTTTAGTTCAAACATAGGAAAATATATTAAAGTTTCTTATTAAAGAACACATAGTTGAAAAAGAAAAAATTCAAGGCTGCTATTGTACAGATGAAATCTTCAGTTAACAAACAAGATAATTTACTAGAATCACTAAAATATATCAAAGAAGCAGCAGATAGACAAGCAGATTATATTTTTTTCCCAGAATTTCAGATGGTTTTTTCCTCAAATACTCAAACACTGGATGAACTCTATAATACTGCAGAACCGTTAGCAAATAGTAAATTTATAAAGAAATTATGTCAGTATTCTAAAAAATATAAGATAGGAATAGTAGGTACATTCTTTGAACAAAATCCTTACAAAACTGATAAAAAAGTTTTTGATACCGCTTTTAGTACTGATAAAAATGGAAAAATCGTTTCAGTTTATAGAAAATTGCATCTTTACGATGCCTTTGGTTTTAAAGAGTCTTTAAAGTTTAATAGAGGAGATGAAATTCCAAAACTCGTCATTACTACAATAGGTAAAATGGGTTTGATGATTTGTTATGATATAAGATTTCCAGAACTCTCTAGAATACTTACTGTTAATGGTGCAGATATAATAGTAATACCATCTGGATGGGTTCATGGGATAATGAAGGAAGAACATTGGATTACCATGCTTAAAGCAAGAGCTATAGAAAATGGAGTATATGTAATAGCACCAAATCAAGTAGGAAATATATTTTGTGGAAGAAGTATGATAGTAGATCCTTTGGGGTCTATTCTTACTGATTTAGGCGATAAGACAGGAATCGAAATTGTAGAGATTCAAAGAGAAAGAATAGACGAAGTCAGGAAGACATTACCTTTATTAAAGAATCGAAGGACCGATATTTATAATATTAATATCTTAAATTAATTTTGTAGGGCAATTAATATTTGTACAAAAGTTTTTACTGTATCTTTTAGTTGGATAAAACACATTTAGTATTGGCCAATTGCAATCTTTACAGATTTTATTTGTAGTCTTTATCGAACCTTGTTGCGGAATTGGGGCAGATGCAGTGCAACCATCGGAAAAGTAACCAGAGCATGAAATAAATCGTTTTTTGGTTTTTTTAGATCTTATAATTTGAAACTTTCCTTTTTGACAAACAGGACAAGCTCCTATCAATATCAAATTATTGCTCCTAACCGGTTGATATTCAATTGGCGATATACATTCTATTTTTTGAATACGATACATAGAATCAAGTAGATCAGTAATTATACTATTTAGTATAAATATTCGATCTGTAATTCCTCTTTCAATATCTTCTAAATAATGTTCTAAAGCTCTGGTCAAATCAGTAGAAATTATCTTTGGAAGGTTTTTTTCCATAAAATCTATTAAAAATATTCCAAGATCATTTGATTTTATATTTTTATACTTATTTACAGTTACATAATTTCTCCGTATTAATAATTCTATAATATTCCCTCTTGTAGATTTTGTTCCTATCTCTTCTAGTTCCATTTTAGATAATAAAGATGAATAATTGAAATAGACTGGAGGGTCAGTCAATTTCGAATCTTTAATAATATCTATGTTAGTCAATGTATCTCCTATTTTAAGATCTGAGTAGTCAATAGAGTTCTCGCTATAATTATAAAATGAATTATAAAATTCAATCCACCCTTTTAAAAGTATATTTTTTCCTTCTTTATTAAATAAAAAATTATCATCTACTAGAATATCAATTTTAATTTTTTTAAAAATTGCACTTTCACCAAATGTAGCAAAAAACCTTTTTACTATAAGATCATAAACTTTTAATTCGGCAGAATTTAGATTTATTGGTTTTATTCCAGTGGGATAGATAGCAGGATGAGCCGGATCATTTTTTATTCCATTATTTGGATAAAGTTTATTCTGACTTAACAATATAGTAACATATCTTTTGTATGGTTCTGAAATTTTTTCCAAATCATTTAATATTTTTCTATAGTTAATTGAAACTGGAAGTATTTGACTGTTAGTCCTTGGATAGGAAATCAATGCTTTTAGGTAAAGACTTTCAGCAATTGAAAGCGTATAGATTGGAGAATATTTAAACAATCTAAATGACTCCTTTTGAAGGTCTCCTATGTTAAAGGGATGTAATGGTTTTAGATATTCTTTGTAAATATTTATATTATTTACAATACCATTTTTGCCATTACACTGATCTATAATATAATTTACTTGTTTTAATGTGTCTATTCGTTTTTTTTCAAAGAAAAAAACGAAAACTGCATCATCTTTTTTAAAATAAGCTTTTATGCTCCAAAAAGGAATTGGTATAAAGTAATTTATTTGTAGATCTCTATCTACTATAAATTTTAGAGTAGGAGTTTGAACTCTTCCAACAGTTAGATAAGAATATCTATTTTTTATTTTTATAGCACGTGAAATAGCCATAGAAAAATTTATTCCATATATATAATCTAATAAGTGTCTAAACATACCAGCGTAAGCCATATTTCTATTAGTTTTTTCTAATGTAATAAAAGATTTATTTATATCATCAGAAGTCAAAGTTGACAATTTTGCTCTATGAGAATTACCATAAGCTTTTTCGCATACCAATTCTAATATATTATATCCAATTAATTCACCTTCTTGATCATAATCGCATGCATGGATAAAATTATCAGTATCCTTAGCAAATCGACTTATTAACTCTATGAGGTTTTTTGAATTTTTATTGTGGGGATTGGATATCGGTGCCCAATATATATCAAAAATAGGAAAGATTTTACCTCTCTTATTAGTATCTTTTAGACCATACAGATGTCCTTTAGACGATAGAATTACATAACGTGTGTTATCTTTAGTAAGTACATCAAAAACTGTATTACCTTTTATTTTTGTTTTTTTAATCTCAGATGTTCCTAAAGCAATAGCAATTCTATTAGCAACATTTGGTTTTTCACATATTACAAGGGAATATTTTTTTTTATCTTTTGAAATGACATTCAAATTATGGGTTTTGATATCTTTCATTCACTTTCTTATATTTAACTTTTATAATCAAAAACATAGTTCCAAATGCAATAAATGAGATTTCTTTTTAGATGATTAAAATAAAATACATAGCAGAAAAGATATAAACAATATTTAATCCAATCAAATTATGCGTATAACAGTTTCAGCAATAAAAGCAGATATAGGTGCAATTGGTGGGCATACCAGACCTAGTGATGAATTACTTGATGTTGTTAAAAACTATATTGGGAAAATGGGAAACGAACTCATCATAGACCATTATATTGGATATAGCGGAGATGATATTCACATTGTCATGACACATAAATTCGGAATAGATAATGAAAAAATTCATAAATTAGCATGGGATGCATTTAGCGAAGGAACTAAAACAGCTAAAAGCCAAGGCTTGTATGGAGCTGGACAAGATTTGTTAAAAGATTCTTTTTCTGGAAATGTTAGAGGAATGGGTCCTGGTGTTGCAGAAATAGAAATGGAAGAAAGACAAAGTGAAGTATTCTGTATTTTTGCTGCTGATAAAACAGAGCCTGGTGCATTTAATTTTCCATTTTGGAGAATGTTTGTAGATGCTGGAAGTAATACTGGACTGTTAATAAATGAAAAATTGGCAGGTGGAGTAACCTTTAAGGTTATGGATGTCATGACGGGGAATGTTGCAGATTTAAAAATGTGGGAGGATAAACCAGAGTTAGAAGCTGCTTTAATGTTTCCTGGGAGATATGTTGTTCATTCAGTATATTCATTAGAAGGGGATCAAATTCTTTCTGCATCAACTGATAGATTACATAACATAGCTGGAACCTATGTTGGTAAGGATGATCCAATAGCAATAGTTAGAACACAAAAGGATTTTCCAGCAACAGAAGAAGTCGGTAGTGCTTTTAATAATCCGCATTATGTATCAGGTAATACAAGAGGTAGTCATCATTTGCCTTTGATGCCAGTAAAACTGAATTCACCAGCTAGCCTAAATTATTCAATACCAATTGTAGAATGTTTAGTATTTAGTATGCACGAAGGCAGACTAACGGGCCCTCTTGATGGATTTGGAACAGCCGATTGGGACTTACAAAGGACATGGGCATCTGAAAGAGCAATGATTATGAGAAATCAAGGATTTATTCATCCTGCAACTTTAGTGCCTGATGAATTAGAATATAATAAAGGATATGAAGCAAGAATGGATAAATTGAATCAGAAATTTACATTAAGCGTTAGCAATAAAGAAACAGAAAAATCCTCTAAACCAGAATAACAAACAATAATCTTTAGTACAAAAGGAATAATAATTTGAAAGGACTTATTATAATTAACTGCAAGAATTACCTAGAAGTGGCTGGAGAGAAAATCTTACAACTCTCAGAAATTGCAAAAGACATTTCAAATAGTAACAAAGTACAAATAATGTTAGCACCTCCACAAAATTGTTTATTTTACTTATCACGATCCATTAAACTTCCTCTCATTTGTCAACATATAGATGACGAAAAAATAGGAGCTACTACTGGTTTTATTATTCCTGAATTAGCAAAATCTTATGGAGCAGCTGGTTCTTTGATAAATCATAGCGAACACAGAATTGAACATACACATATTCAAAACCTTGTAGAAAGATTGAGACAATTAAATATGACTTCAATAGTTTGTGCGGCAACATCCAAGGAAGTTGGGGAATTGGCTAGATTACATCCAAATATGATTGCTATTGAGCCTCCAGAACTAATAGGAACTGGGAAAGCAGTTAGTAAAGTCAACCCATCAATAATTACTAATTCTGTTAAAGAAGCAGGCAAACATTCTGAAAACATAAAAGTAATTTGTGGAGCTGGAATAGTAGATAAGACCGATGTTCAAAGTGCAATAAATCTTGGATCAAAAGGGATACTTTTGGCCAGCGGATTAATAAAGTCAGAAGCGTGGCAAGATAAACTGATAGAACTTTGTGAAGGTTTTGAACAATAGTAATTTCAGAATTTTATTTTAATTAAGTATAAAAAACTTAAGCCCCAACTCTTTTCATTTTTGAGCCACAGCGAGGACATGATACCTGGTTATGTTTAGCTCCACAATTCATACAATAGTAGTTTACAGAACTGTTACCAAACATTGTAGCACTAGACAATCCTAGTTTCTTAAACTGGCGCTGTCTGATATAAAAGCTTAGAAGAAGGAAAACTCCAATTATAATGGGTAATGAGTAGGGGAATGGTACTATAAGAGAAATAGCAATACTAATAGCTAGAGATATGCCTAGCCATAGTGCTTGATTTAATATAAAATTTTTATTATTAAAATCACTCATCATTTAATTTATAACCGCATGTTATTTATAAATTATTTTGATAATAGAATTCAATACATGATTTTTGATATCCATCACGTTTAAATATTCCTAATAACCATAAGAATAATACATCGACCAAACCGAAGGGGAACAATTTCCATGACCTAGGATATTGAGCAGATGTCCTAGGTCATATCATTTTAACAATCAAATTTATTGTTATTATTTTTGTAGTTTCTTTTCCCATAACAGGCTTGTGTATAGCATTTCTGGTACCAATTTTTTAAATGGAACTCCTGAACCATCGTAGAATTTTGTAAACCACTCGTATAAATGAAGCCTTAGTGCCTGAATATAGACTAGTAATCCTTCTATCATCATTACACCCAGATTTCCTAGCATTGCTACTACTATTCCAACTGGAAAGTTCCCCGTGGAGAAAAAGAATTCTACTCCATTATTGGCTGTACCCATTAAAGCTACATGTACGAGTAACATAATTCCAATTCTAGTATAACTAATTGTATTAGCAAATAATTCTACTAATCTAATCAACATAACTTCAATGACCGTCATAAATAATTCTTCATTTACATTTCCATGAAGTTTCACTTTTCCAAGTTTAACGCCCAAAGGAACTGCAAGAATTTGTAGTACCATAGTTATCATGAGTATCAAGAAAGAAATCTTTGTAACTATTTCTACAGTAACCCAATCACCAGCTATATTTGAGAAGAAGGGGGCAGGATTTTGATTAGTATACATTTCAAGAACCTTGTAATTAGCACCTACTGCCGCTAACATGAGAGAGATAATTGACAAATACATTATCAGAGTCGGGAGACGATTAGTTAGTACTTCGTATTTCTTGCCTTGTTTAATTCCCTTATATATGGAAAATGCAAAAGCACTTACTAGGTGTGTAATACCTATATTGATTGAAAAAGTAAGAATAGTAAGGACTGTCTCTTCCGAAAAGTCTGCTGCATTTAATATTCCTATGAATCCTAATGATCTCAGATATTCGCCTCCTGGAACTTCTAAAATATGAAATCCAAAAGCCTCTCCTACTATCAAGCCTGCAACTACTGCAGCTATTCCTGACGCAAGTATCAAAGTACCCCATTTTTTTAAATTTCCTGTTCCTCTAATTCTAAATGTAGCACCCAGCAAAGCCAATAGTGCACCTTGTCCTGCATCTCCAAACATTAATCCGTAAAAAATAGGAAATATTAATGCAATCATTGGGGTAGGATCTATCTCATTGGATTTAGGAGGACCTTGGGTAAGTGTTATTGGTTCAAAAGAACTAAAATAACGACTATTGGCAAATAAAGAAGGTTCTTGATTTTCTTTTGATTGTTCAGAATCATGATCATGATCTTTCTCTATTTGATGAAAATCATTATGTTTTTTATGCTCGAATATCGTTATCCATCTTTTATGCAGTTTCTTAAAATTATCAGTCATAACAGTTGGAATGTATCCTTGAATAATAGCAAAATTCCTTAACCCTGCAGGTTTTCTTAAAGTTTCTAAAACCTCTCTTACAACTTGAGAGGATTCTCTCAAATAAAGAATTTTTGAATTATTGTCTTTGCTTATCTTCAAAATATTAGAATCAATTTCTTTTTTCTTTGTCGTTAATTCTTTTATTTTTGTAGTTAAATGTCGAAAAGCTTCACTTGGATTTTGAGAAAAAGTAGTAGGTATAGCAATTTGTGATATGTCAAAACTACGTATTGTTTTTCCTATTCTATCAGAATCTTTATTCTGAGCAAAGATGAATAATGCAGAATAAGTATCATTTAATTTCAATGTAAAAAGAGAGACATCTGAAAGAGAACGTCGGATCTCAGAGAAATCTTTAGTTTTAATAATAAACATATTTTGATATAATAATTTACTATTGTTAAGTTTGGATATATCGATTTTTAAATTGGATACTACACTTAGAGTATCTTTTAATGTTTTATATTCATCAAGTTGTCTATTTAAAGAATCTCTTTCAGTAATGATTTTTGAGGTTTCATTTACCAAAGTCTTTGAATCCTCCTCCAATTTCAATATTAAATGTTCAATTTCTGAGATTTGTAATTCTTTTTTCTTCTTAGGTTTACCCTTTATAAGAGCATCCATTATTCCAATTTCTGTTTTAATCCCTAACTCACGTACAACTTCATCGATGCTTTGAAATAGTTTTTGTGAACGTAAATGTAGTTCATCTAGGTTAGGATCAGAATATTCAGAATTAGAACTGATTGGATGAAACCATTCAAACTGTGCAAGCCGACTAGCAACTTTTGACGATTCCATCCTAGGAAGAATTAAAGTAACCTTAGCAAGCTGCGCTAAGCCCATTTCAAGAATTTGGATAACGTTACGACTTAAAATCTTATCTATGAAATTTAAAATATAACTGTTAATAAATTATTTTAGAATAGAAAAAATATCTATTAGGAAATTAAAACACACAAAGAATTTCTAATTCATTGTACTTTTCCTTTACAGCTAACAAAAAAAGAGTATCTTCATAAATCAGTAACCATTCTTTAACTCCAAGTACTGGTAGTTTTCTTACTAGAATCGTATTATCAATCATTGTACGTACATATGCAATCTTAGGAATCTCAGTAAAATTAAAAAGTGAATCAGATATATCTATTCCTGGACTACCACCCTGAATATTTACTACGAATGTATCATTTTTTTTATTTTTTATCTTAGAAGTAACGTAACTTTGTCCTATTTCAAATTTTTCTAAATCCAGCATTGCTTTTAGGTAAGAATTTTTACTTTGAGGGATTTCAGAGGAGAGGGATTTAGAAATTTCATCATAAAAAAAGTTCATCAGTTAAATATATTCAGATATTACATTATTTTAATTTTTAATCAAGTTCATATTACTTCTAATTCGATGAAATATAAAAAATTAACTTCTTTAAGGAATTTTTTTACTTTTTATATTAAAAGTTATAATTATTATAAGTTTTCTTTTTTTATAATTATCAAACTAAAAATTTATTTGTTTTATAAAACATAACTTTAAAAAAAAGGTCCTTTCAATATATTTGATACTAGATTGTCGGAGAAAAATGGAAATGGAAAAAAAACTAATTCTCAATTGATACGAATTGAGGCTTTTATAAGAGAAGAAAAAGAAGATGACGTTTTAGCTGCATTAAATAAACTTGGAGTACCTGCAACATTTTATGAATCAAAAGGTATAGGAAAAGGAGAAAAATATCAAATCAGATACGGTAGACGTGGAGATATTTCTACAATGCCCTATTCCAATAGAAGAACAGTAGAAACAATAGTTACGGAGGATAAAGTAGACGAAGTAGTGTCTGTAATAAAAGATTCTGCAAAAATTGATAAAACAGGTGGAGCTGGAGGAATATTAGCAATTTCAAAAGTAGATGAAATTATAAATATCTAATATTGTAACATTTCATAATCATTTTTATTTTGTTATGGTACTAATTTGATTATATAAATATATAAAGAAATCCTCAGGGCAACTAGTAATAAATTTTACTTTAGATAATTGATAATTCAAAATAATAACAATAACAATAATAATAATACAAATATTAACTTCTCATTTCTTCTATCTAATTTATTATTAAATAACTAAAAAAATTATTTAAAAGAAAGTATTTGTTTTTAGAATAATTAAATCAAGTGATTAACCTGAAGTTTTTGTATCTAACAATTCAACAAAGTTATTGAATGAATTTTTAGGAATTACTGCTCCAGATGCTTTATCATGACCACCTCCACTTCCTCCCAAAGTTGATGCAATCTCATTTACAATTCTTCCTAAATGAATATCACAATCTTTAGATCCTCTAATGGAAATAATAAAAACATCTTTTTCTTCTTTATATTTGTAAACCATCGCAATTTTTTTTTCTGATATTCCTAGAACAAAGTTTACTACTGTACTTGATGCCAGATCAAGATTATTTTGTACTAAAGCAAGATTATCTTTAGTTTTAATCTCATTGGAAATGGAACTAATAGCATTAGATATTTTTTTTGCATATTTCTCTGCTTCTATAAACCCACCTTCAATTTCATGAGGGAATTTCATAGCAGATAATACATTAACAATATTGTACAGATACTCTTCATTGTTTTGGTTGGAAGAAATCATGTAAGATAGTGCTGTTGATTCTAACATTAAAAATTGTCTGTCATATCGAGGTATCAATGATGAAGCGACAGGCTTATTATCAAGATAATCAGTTAAGGCACCTGCAGCAGCAAAAAATGATGCATTAGAGGAAAGTTTTTTTTTATATTTATTATAAACATGGACACTGGTACATTCTTGAGTAGAGTGTATTAGGTTCACCCCTATTTTTTTTATTTCTTTCTTTGCTTCGTCTTCAAGGTCATGATGATCAATATAAGTTACTTTATATCCCAAAGCAACCATTTTATATAGTATTGAAATAAACCTATACTGATTTTTTTTGTTTAATCCAAGATCACAAATAAATATTCTATTATATCCTTTTGTTACGGGTAAGAGACTTTTTAGTAATTTTTCAAGCTTATTTATAAGATTTGCATAATCTACTAATAATACAGACACTTTTTTTTTGAAAGCAGAATTTATCAGTATAGCTGAAGATAGACCATCAACATCTTCTTTATGAGAAATACATATTGTAATAGTCATTTTTAATTATAATTAAATCTTAAATATTATTTTCAATTTTATCAGTTTGGATTTTTTTCTTTCTAATTGTTAAAAGTGATGATAATAAGATTGTTGCAGAGAAAAATCCTGAAATAGCGATCATGACCATAAAAGGATCCACAATTTGTTCAGTTGCCATATACAATATCAAAAACCATTATATATATACTATTAAGATGGCATTAATTAAGTTAATTAGGTTCCTTTCTTAAATCGGGATATTAAAACCTTTAAATATTACTATTCAAATCGAATACTATGTCAAATGATCAAGATAGATCTGTTCCAAAAATTGTGGCATTGGAAGTTTTGGAAAAGAATGGCGTAAATGTACAAAGATTAATAGAATTAATTAGAAAAGGTGTAGGCGCTGAGTTTACAACATATTATTATTATACAATCTTAAGGATGCATTGTACAGGTTTAGAGGGCGAAGGAATTAAGGAAATAGTAGAGGATGCAAGAATTGAAGATAGGAATCACTTTGAAGCAATGACTCCGAGATTATATGAATTAGGTGGAAGTCTCCCACGAGATATTAGAGAATTTGCCGACCAAGCGGGATGCCCAGACGCATATTTACCAGATAACTGGCAAGACATTAATTCAATATTAAAGGTGTTGCTAGAGGCAGAACAATGTGCCATAAGGTCATGGGGAGAAGTATGCGATATGACTGCAGGTAAAGACCCACGAACATACGATATAGCACAAAAAATAATGCAGGAAGAAGTTGAACACGAGGCATGGTTTATTGAGCTTTTGTCAAAAAGACCTTCTGGTCACTTTAGAAGAAAGTTTGTTGGACAATCTCCACATGTTAGTGAACAAGGTGGTTTAATCCACTTATAATTTCTTTAATCTTTTATGTATTTATTTTTTATAGCATATAACCTTTAAGGAAGGACTACAATACTTATTAGGCCATTTTTTTATAATTATTGCTAGAATGAGAAGAAGAACAGCAGAGATGATTATGATAGGTTCAGGTATAGGAATAGCAGCCAGTGCAGGGGCTATGAATATTACTTATATGGTTTATGGAGGATTAGCAATCTTGGGTTTAGGTGTAATTTCAATATTTTGGAGATAACTTTCATAAAGAAACAACGATAATAACAATAGCAACAATATGTGTTATAGAGAAATAGAAATCAATTAGGTGTTTCCATAAGAATTTTGGATCCGATTACAATTTTTGATAAAATAAAAGATGCACAATGCAATAACAAATCGATTACAGTATTGCATGATTTTTTTATTGACAGAATAATCAAAATTGAAAATTTTGAGGAGTTTTTTTTACGTATAAAAGAAAAAACAAAGTATGGAGGTGGAAGCATCAGAGGAATTTCTACTACACAATTGGAAGGAGGAAATGCAGTAAATATTGCTTATTGTCTTGGAAAGCTTGGATTTGATGTAGATCTATTCACTATAACTGATGATTCAAGTAACCTGAATTTAAAATATTTTTTTAGTGATTTACCTAAAGTAAAATTGCACTTATCCTATGGAAAACCAGGCTACACAACGTCATTAGAAATCCATAACTCCATAGACTTAAATGATTCTAATATAATGATTAGTGATGTAGGTAAGAATTCAGATTTTGGACCTGAAAACCTTTCTCACGATAATAAAGAAATATTAAACAATTCTGATGCTGTTATTCTTGTAAATTGGGCTAGCAATTGTAAAGGTAATGAACTTTTAAAATATGTATTTCAAAATTCACCTAAATCATTACATTTTGTTGATCCTGCAGATATTCAAACACGGAGTAATGAATTTTGCTCATTATTAAGAGATCCAAATAATATGATAGATATTTTAAGTATTAATGAGAATGAATGTAACTCTTTACTTTTTGAATTAGATCTCAAAAGTTTTTCCTTATGTAACGAATATAATCGCAACAATATACAACTAGCTGTTCAAGAGTTAGCAAAAAAATTAGGTGTATATATAGACTTGCACACTAGATATGGTTGTGCTTGTTCTAATGGGGATGAGGTTTATTTTGCATATAATATAAAAAATATTGCTGTGCGAAATTTAACTGGTGCAGGGGATTCGTGGGATGCGGCAGATATTATAGGACATCTTATTGAATTACCTCCCCAAGAGAGATTATTTTTTTCTAATGCTTTTGCTGCATTATATATATCAATAGAGAACAGACAATTAATTTCACTAGAAAAATTTTTTGAATATTACTATGAATTCTATAATAAATAATGTATCAAATAAAAAATACTTCATAGAAAAGATTACTAATTATAGTTGATCTAGTAGATCAATATTTAATAAAAGTAAATAAAATAAAAGTGTATTATTTTGTCAAAGCCGTTTTGGTTACTAATTCTTCAATTTTTTTGTTTATATCTAAAGTCACTTTAAGTAAGTCAGGTGTCCATCCTCTTTTTCTGATAAATGTAGACAAGGCTTTAGTATCTTTTGGCAAACATGCACCTTCAAATGGCCTACCTGCGATAGTTCCATATTTACCAATACGTTTATCCAAGGATACACCTAAACTTACAGCTCTATCATCTATACCTATTTCTTTGCATAACATTCCGATTTCATTAAAGAATGATATTTTTAATGACAAGAAGCAATTAGAGGTATACTTTATCATCTCTGCAGCCTTAGGACTAGTAACAATAATTTTTTCCGTAAGGGGTTTGTACAATTCTTGTAATAATTTGGAACTGTCTTCAACATCTTCTCCTATAATTACCCTATCAGGAATAAAAAAATCTTCATATGCACTTTCTTGTCGTAAAAATTCAGGATTATAACAAACATCATAATCTTTACCTCTAGTTTTTTTACACTCTTGATCCAGATAATCAATTACTATTTCATTCATAGTTCCTGGCAACATGGTACTTCTAAAAACTATTAAGTTATATTTATTAGATTGATTTAATGCCTCTGTAATTGAAAACAGAGCAGATTTAACTTGTGACAAATCTTGTTCATCATTATCCCCAGTCGGTGTATTAACACAAACAAAGGTAATATCACTGTGCTGTAAAGCATCCTTGACGTTATGAGCAATCTTAAAGCCTTCTTTCTTTAACGTTTCCATCCTATTCTTAGAAATATCATAGAAAAGAACGTCATGACCTAGCTTATGAAATCCTTTGCCCGTTGCAGAGCCAACTACTCCGGATCCGATTATAGAAATTTTTACCATTACTGTTCCACAAACCTCTTTTATAAAAAAAAACGCAAATTAATATATAAGTACTACTATCTCTTTTTCACTTATATAGTTAGAATTGATTCTTTTAAATATTCTTCTATAAAAGATTAATATGAATTTTAGATATAAAATTTATCTCATATACAACTGTTACTACTTTTATTTGAGTTTTTTAATAATAAGTTTTACGATCTATATATAAATTAGAAGGCACAAATATAAAATAATTTAGATGTACAGATTAATGGATCCAAGAGCATCAGAGGAAGTTACGATTGCTTTAATTATCTCAGTATTATCTGTACTTCTCATTTTTTCTATAATGTATGTTTTTTCACCTAATTTTTTTAGTAAAATATCTTTATTGGAACCAATTCAGTCTCTAATCTTAAAGCTTTCTGAATTTTTTGGATATATTGCTATTAATTACTATCAACTCGTATGGATATACATACCGCTTGGAATTATAGGGCTTTGGAGATGGAGTGTATGGATCTTTAAAAAATCTACATCGTTTTTGTACAAACCTAAAGTCCCTTCTAATGATAGAAGCTATCAGAAATATAGCATAATTACTCCAGTTTATAATGAAGATCCTAAAATTTTTGATCAGGCAATAAGATCGTGGATTAAAAATGAACCTAATGAAATAATCGGAGTAATAGACCAAAGTGATAGTCGTTGTATTGAAATTTTCAATTCTTTTGCAAAAGATTATTCATTTATGAAGATTATCATAGCAACAAAACCTGGTAAAAGACCTGCATTGGCTGAAGGAATAAAAGTGGCAAAATATAAAATTGTTGCTCTTGTAGATAGTGACACAATATGGGAGGAAAAAATTAGGAAATCAATACTTTCTCCTTTTGACGATCCGCTAATAGGAGGCGTTACAACACGACAACATCCTATTGAAAGAAAGACAATATGGCAAAAAATAACAGACATTTTTTGGGATATGAGGAATTATTATGACTTACCTGCTCAGACTGCAATGGGTCAGGCTCTTTCGTGTCTGTCAGGCAGAACTTCGCTCTACAGAAAAGACATTATAATTGAAGATTTAGATAACTTTCTTAATGAGATAGTCTTAGGAAAGAAGAAAGAATCTGGGGAAGATAAATGTTTAACAAGAATTGTTCAAAGCAAAGGTTGGAAAACATACTATCAGAGCAATGCGGTAATATATTCATATGCTGCTCCTGATTTTAAGACTTTTTGGAGTCAACGATTAAGGTGGTCAAGGAATAGTCATAATTCTGATTTAATAAGTTTGTGGAATGGATGGGCATGGAAGCATCCATTTTTAGCATTTCATATAATAGATAGGTTTATTTCCATATTTACATTATTTTTTGGTCCAATATTCTTTGGTATAGCACTTTATTTGAATCATTATGTATTAGCGGTATCCATTTTACTTTTATGGATGATAGGCCGAGGAATTAAAATTTTACCACATCTAAAGAGACATCCTAGCGATATTATACTTCTTCCAGTCTATGTAGTAATCAATTTTATGATTGCTATAATAAAACTATACGCCTTAGTAACAATCAGAGATCAGAAATGGATTAGATCCAAGAATAGAAAATCAGTTACTTCAACATTTAAAAAGATAAAGAATTTAATACTAACAACTGAAATAATCGGGTCACTAGTTTTTATAGTAATTTTCATAATACGTTAATTATTCAAATCTATATATCGGTATAGCTTTTATATTCTAATATAATTTTACTATAGATGGGTAGAGTAAACAAAGGTATTAACTGTAGCGTAAAAGGATGTACCGAACAAGCAGAAAAATCTATGAGTGAGAGTAAAGGAAGAATGGCTAATGACTTGGATCTTTCTTCAACTAATAAAAGAATCTATTTATGTAGAAATCATTATAAAGAATGGAAAAAAGCCACAAAAGAAGATCGAGAAACAGAAAGAGCAAGATGGAAGTAAAAAATTAGATTAAGGTAAGATGGAAAATGCGTTTATTACAATTGCATGCAGAGTTTATGGAGTATGAGCCCGTTGAAGAGGAACTTAATGAAGCAGAAAAAAATATACTAAAATCAAAAATAAGATTAGAAAACTTAATAGTTGTTTTTCTATCAGTAGAAAAAGGAGATAATAAAATAACTATAGAAAAAGCAATAGAAGAAATTAAAAGTTACTCAGAAAATTTAAAAGTCAATAGACTACTGATTTATCCTTATTCTCACCTAAGTTCTTATTTGGCATCTCCGAAATATGCTTTTGAAATTATCCAAGAATTGGAAACAAAATCAAGGAAGATAATAAATGAGGTTAATAGAGCTCCATTTGGATGGACTAAGAGCTTTAATATAAAAGTAAAAGGTCACCCATTAGCGGAAAATTTTAAAGTAATTTCGGATATGCAATTTCCTATTAACGGTAAAGATGAGACATTTCGGAAAGAGGATTTAAAACAACATCTGCTTGATATTGAGCCTGTGTCTTCTGCTTTAAAATCGGAAGAAAAACAACAATCTCTATGGTTCATTCTAGATACAAATGGGGTATTAACACCATTAGAAGCATTTAAAATTGAAAAAAATAGTAATTTGAAAAGGTTTTTAGAATATGAAACCTCAAAAAGAAGAGTAGTCGATGAACAACCTCCTCATGTAGGTCTTATGAAGAAAATGGCTATTGCAGATTATGAACCCGCTTCTGATGCAGGTAATATGAGATATTATCCAAAGGGAAGGTTAATGAAATCATTGATAGAACAGTTTGTAACCAGAAATGTTCTTGAATATGGTGGAATAGAAGTTGAAACTCCCATAATGTATGATACAAAACATCCATCTATGGAAAGCTATTTTAATCGTTTTCCTGCCAGACAATATAATATAGTATCAGACAATAAACAATTATTTTTACGGTTTGCAGCATGTTTTGGTCAATTTTTAATGGCTAAGGATTTTCATATTACATATAAAAACCTCCCATTGAAACTTTATGAGTTAACAAGGTATAGTTTCCGCAGAGAAAAAAGTGGAGAACTAGTAGGACTAAGAAGATTAAGAGCCTTTAGTATGCCGGACTGTCATGCATTTTGTAAAGATATAGAACAAGCAAAAGATGAATGTTTAAAACGTTTTGATCTCTCTCTAAATGTATTAAACGGATTTGATATAAGAATTGAAGATATAGAAATGGCAATAAGATTTACTGAAACATTTTATAATGAAAATAAAGAATTTGTTGCTGAGATTTCTCAAAAATTTGGAAAACCAATATTAGTTGAAATGTGGAAGGATAGATTTTTTTATTTTATTTTAAAATGGGAATTTAATTATGTTGATAGTCTAGGAAAAGCAGCAGCTTTATCAACTGACCAAATCGATGTAGAAAATGGAAAACGATACAATATTGAATATATAGATGAGCAAGGAAAAAGACAAAATCCAATAATATTACATAATTCACCTAGCGGAGCTATAGAAAGAATTATTTATACACTATTAGAAAAAGCCGCTAAAATTAAACAACAAGGTCAAAGACCTCAATTTCCTATTTGGTTATCCCATACACAAGTTAGAATCATACCTATTAGGAATGAACATTTGCTATTTGCAGAAAATATAGAGAATATTCTTTCCCAAAGTCACATAAGGGCAGATATAGATGACAGACCAGAATCTCTTAGTAAAAGAATAAGGGAAGCAGAAACAGAATGGATTCCATTCATATTAGTTATTGGAGATAAAGAAGCTGAATCTACAACTTTGGTAATACGTGATCGTCGAACAGGTACACAAATTGAATCCAATATAGAAGAATTAATAGAATCGGTAAGAAAAGAGACAAAAGATAAACCATTTATGCCATTAAATTTACCCAAGTATCTTTCAAAAAGACCACAAATAATGGTTTAATAAATAGATCACATCTTTTCAAATTTAATTATTAACTTATCAAATCTATATGAAGTTTATTGAATGATAAACTTTATCATCATATTTTTGTACCAATTACATTTACTAGACCTTATTGTTGGTTTAGGTTAGCGTTGTAGTATTAGAAAAGGTTTTTTGGATATCTCCAACATAAATTGTCTGATATGCAGTTTTCACTATATCAAAAAAAGGCGTAGTTTCTATCTTTCCGTTAGTTATATTAATCAGGTTAAAGTTTTGCACTTGATGAGAATCAACTCTCCATTGCCAAAATGCAGAGCCCCATACATCAAGATTCTTAAACACAGATACTAATTTATTGGCTTCACTCTGATTTATACTGCTAAATGTTTCATTAATAAATGTGATTATTTCTCCTTCTTCATCAATAATCTTATCTCTCTGAACATTATTCCATTCTCCTACGTAGAGTGGAACATTTGCCAGTTCAGCAGCTTGAACAAAATTACTTAACCTTGATTCTTGATACTCATTTTCTTGTGGGACTCCGTATACGCTTATTTTAAATACAAGATTACTCACATTCTTTGGTGCCATTTTTGCTAGATTAATGGGAGTTAATTCAATGGGGCTTTGTAAAGATACAGGAATATTCATACTATATGCAATAGTTTTATCCGTATACTTTCTCAGAAAATCTGCCATAAATGTATTGTATTTTCCTATTTTCTCCCATTGATTTTTATCGTGGACTTGTGGTTCACTTAAAATTTCATAGCCTACAGTACTTGTATGGTTATCAACAGTTTCGAGAACTTTTTTGAAGAATTCTGTTTGTAACGTCCAGCCATCATTTGCATCTTTGTCACGAACATTTCTATCCCACCAATTTGTCCACCATACTTTAGCGGTAGGATATTTGGTACCACCACCACTTCCATAAAAAAATGCGAAATCAGCTTCAAATAATGAAAATGGAAAGCCAGTACCTCTTTGAGGATTTAGATAAGACGATGTATGAAATTGGTGGTTATCATATAGAACTTTAATATTATATTTATCAGCAGCATTTGCAACAGTCTTTAATTCTGCAATGAACTCTGTAGGATTTTTTACAAAAGATTCCCAGAAAATCAAGAATCGAACGTGATTTAATCCATTAGATGAAAGAATCTTAAAGCTCTCTTCAAAATAATTATTTGGAAGATCATAATTTGTATCTCTAGCTTGAGATGTTCTAGTATAAAAGCCATGCATATCAACACCATTATACGGTGGTCCGCTATTGGTGTTTACATTATTGGCACCGTATATCTGTTGTAAAGGTAAAGTATAAAAAACAATATGGGAGACCAGCAAAGTAAAGAAGCATATAACAAGATATTTAACAATATTATCGTTAGCTCCGCCCTGTAATTTCATAAACCAATATAATTTGATTATTTTTATATAAATGTGTGTCTCTCCATTTCTTAATAGAAGTATGTTATTTAAAAAAAAAAGGTAATAACTGCATTAATAATTTTGTCGTCATTTATATAGCACATTAATTTAATGTAGTAACGCAAGTGTTTAGTATTAGAAATATTATAATTTTAGGCATTGTTGTAATTCCCTCTTTATTAATTTTAATTTTAGTTAATATAATAGATACTTCATTTGCAGTTGATATTAACAATACATTAACTAATAATGCTGCTGCATTTGAAAATAAGGTTATAAAAAGTAATAATCCTCTAAAGGAGGATGATATTTGTTTGAGATATGAAAACATTACAAAAACTATTGTAGTTTGTAATGGAACAGTAGATATTCTTACTATTAATGATTTTTTTAATAATAATTCTGACATTCTAGAAATGACAGGAGAAAAAGAATGGATATTGAAGTCTAACATTTTGATACTTGAAAATGGAACATTAAATATTAATGGTATGAATACTCATCTACTTAAAATAGATTCTGATTCTTCCAATAATATTGCGTATTCTATAATTTCAAGGGGCAATTTAATTATAGACAATACAAATATAACCTCCTGGAATTCTACAAGTAATGAGATTCCTCAATTAATCACGCCTGATACTCCCAGAGCTTTTATATGGACATTCTGGAACTCGGCAGGAAAAACTAATATTACCAATTCATTTTTTGAAAATCTGGGTTATAAAGGTCATTCAGGGACAACAGGAATAACATTTTTTTCTGGTGATGGTAGTATAATTCAAAACAACACGATAATTAATAATTATTTTGGATTACGCTTTGCAAATGAAGTTTCTAATGTCACTATAAAGAATAACAATATTTTAAGGAGTCAATTTGATGGTATTAATTTAGACTTAAATACAAACAATATTAACATACTAGAAAATAGAATTTACGAAAATAATTTACATGCCATAGTATGTAAAAAAAATTGTAATAATATAAAAATTATGAATAACATCTTAGAAAATAATATCGGTATAGGAATTCTATTTGAAAGGAATTCTAGCATAAATTATGTTGAATCAAACAATATTAGATCCAACACAATGGGAATGATGGTTTCAGAATCACCAGAAAATGATATAATAATGAATAACTTTGTAGGAAATGGTAATGGAATTTTCCTGAAGAATACAAAGAATAATCTAATTAATTCAAATAACATAACAAACAGTAATAATTATGGGATAAACATATACAATAATTCTACTAATAATATAATTCAATTTAATAATATAAAGAAATCCATGAATAGTGGAGTAAATATTGCAGATTTTGGAACAAATAACAATAAATTGATAAATAACAAGATTGTTGAAGGGCCTAACTATGGCTTAAAATTTGATAAAACATCTAATAATATATTAGAAAATAATATAATAGAAAATAACGAAAATGACGATTTCTTTATAAGACAATCCAAGGATAACAAGATATTAAATTCTTATTTTAATTATACGGGATTTTTGCTGAATGATAAAAAAAGTAATATGATAATAACCGATACAATGAATAAGATTATTGACGGGAATAATATTACTAATACAGTCTATAAACAAAATAATACAATAATACTTAATCCTACTAATAATTTTACAAAATTAAAAACTCTCGATCTCTTTGTAAACCCAGAATCATCCTATGTAAACATTACCAAAGTAAACTATGATTTAGAAAAAAATAAAGAGAATAAAAGGATTGATTTATTATATCCTGAATTAGGAATTGAGACAAATTTTATTTTAGGTGGATTTAACCCAGGAAGTCAAGTATTGGTAAAGGTGAACAAAGAAATAAAAGATCTTGTAACTATTGATAATAAAAACAATACGGCAGAATTTAATTTAAAAAATGATCAATTATCATATAGATTGGAGTTTGAATTAACGACTACACCAATATTAATTACTATTATAATTTTATTTATTTTAATTTTAATATCTATCAGTATTTTCCTGATATTAAGAAAAAAAAGAAGGAATAGAGAAATAAACAAACAACAAACGGAAATTTAATTATAAAAAAATGATCGCATGAATGAAAAATCACTAAATTTCACTATACAATTTCTCATACTTTAATATCATATATTTCAAATATCGAAGAATCGGAGTAAATAAAATAAAATCAACTTCTGTCGTAAAAATAATAATACTACAACCTCAAGTCACTCAACAACTCAAAAAGATAAAATTTTTGATTGCTATCCGACTAAATTTTTACTATTTACTAAAAAGGTATTTGGTTCCTTAGGAAAAATTGTATACTCTCTTCCTTTATTTGGTAAATGTTTGTTATGAATATTTTAAAAAAATTAAGAGTCTTTTATTGTTATATATCATTTATAAAAACTTAAGTATTATAAATGTAAAAAAATAATATGATAGAAAGTGAGAAAGAGAAAAGGATCCAAAAACCAAGGATTTATGATGATGAGACCTTGGAAAAAATGAAAAAATATTATAATATTGATGATTCTACAGAATTAATAAGATTTATCAGATCTAATGGGCTACATAATGAAGAACATTATGATAACAGTTAATATATTATAACCTTCCAAAACTTCAATTTTCTGGGTACCACGCTATAATAAATATTAGAGAGAGGAGGAAAGATTTTGTTCTGCACAAATTGCAAATCCAGCATGAGCACATTCAGATGTATTACATAGAGTACACAATGGAATACCATTATCAAACTTAACCTCGATATCAATATTCTGAAAATAGTCATGTATAATTATTCTATTATCTTTTTCAAATATTTTTAGGGTCAATTGAATATAACTATTTTTTTCACTATTTCCCTCTTCAGCTGATAACCAATGAGTAAAACATTCTATACCTTCTTCTAAAATATTATTTTTAACTTCAATAATATTATCATTATTATTAGGCTCTGGTCTATGCATTAAATTAGTATCCTTCTTTTATTACTATTAACAGATATGATAATCATAATTTGAAAGAATACATAGTAATTATGATATTTAAATATTGTCCATTGCTCAAATAGATATAGAATATTAACATTATAAATGTTAGATCACATTTTGATTGTAATTGATATACCACTTCTTTCTCACTATTCAACTATAATATAATAAAATATAATATTATACATTACTTGCCATATTATAAATTGTGTGTTCATCGTTGGCTCATGATATAATCTAATATTTCATCATCTTTTGCAACAAATGAGACTGAACTATTCATATCTTGACCATTACCCAAGTTTATCTAATAAGAGGAATTTATCGTAAAGGAATGTCTATCCACTGTAGGAGCCTCCATATTGTAGAAGTATATAGTAAATTATCATTCTGTTTACTTGTACAATTTTAAGCCAGAAATCATCGTGAGAAAACCTTGCATTGAATAAGTGGAGATTTGTGTTAAATATAAAATAAATAGCTTTATCGTCTGAATAAATTCTTCATTTGATTCATTATATTAATAATAGTAGTTTGTTTTCATATTAGTATAACAACAGAAAGATATAGAATTATAGATATCACTATTAATCCAATTATCATTAATTTTATAAAGTCTATTTTATTAAAATACCTATATTAATAATTATTGAAAAAGTACTTCGTTTAGTTTCCAATTTAATTATTATTAAGCCCTGAATAAAATAAGACATTAAAGACTTACTGAGGTACACATAATATATTAATTATTAATTTGTTATAATATTTTTACAAATTTCTAACAGGATAGTGAAAATTATAATGAAAATTATAATTGAGAAAATAAAAGTTGTAAAGAGTAGAGTGATTAGTTATAATGTCATGTATCTCCATCTTGGGAAACTTTATAAATTTTGCCATTCTTTGTTTTTGCTGCCAAGACATAAACATCTCCATCTATAGGATCTATCTTAATATCGGTAATTATGTCAAAACCAGTTCCAAAAATCGCAGTATCTAATTCATTAGGGTTATTTACCACTTTATCAGACAAAGATCCTTCTAATTGCAACCCTGTTCTAGTTTGATTAAGGTCAAAATGCAGGATGGTTCCATTTTTTACACCACCTACTAACACATCATCCATATATTCTTGCCCTAACGTTGAAGAATGAATAAATGCAATGGTTGTTGGAGCTATCGTGTCATTCCATGTTAATACAGGATCATAATATTTGCCATTACCATTGAAAGTCACTAGCTTACTTTTATCAAACTCCTTATTAGAAAATTCACTATACATAGAAGATAAACCTAATACCTGTCTCCATCCACTATTAAATCCGGGTTTAATGATATTAATTTCATCACCATAATGAGATCCATTTTCAGTATCCCATAAAAATCCTGTCACATTATCAAAACCAATACCAAAACTATTTCTTACACCATATCCATAATATTTGTCTAAAAGTCCTCCCACTCCTAGGGTAAATCCATCATTAACGGTTTCTCCATCCGGTGTTATGCGTAGAACTCCTCCTCTACCATCAGGTAGAGATGTCCCCTGGAGATTTGAAGCAATCGTATCACCAGTTGGATCTTTTAATCTGTTTAAGTCCCCCATAATAATATATAAATTATTATCGGGTCCAATTTTCATAACTCCTCCATTATGTGAGGGGCCTGGTAAATAAGGTAAATCAAGGAGTAGGACAGGATTGATTAAAGCGTCATTCACAAAATCAAATCGGTATACACGATTTCCTAAAATTTCTCCATCATCTTCGTTCTCTGTTTCAGTTACAAAAAGAAAAACAAATTTATCATTGGGACCGTAATTACTAGCATGTTTAGTTTTCGATATATCTAATACAGCTATACCTAATAAGCCTCTTTCACTCTTTGTTGCTACATTTAAATCTAAAAGATCACCAACGACTTCTCCATTAGTTACACGTTTCACTTTTCCAGTATTTTTTTCTATGACTAAAAGATCATCATTTCCTATAAACTCCATTCCAGAAGGAAACTGCAATTTATCAACAATTAATTCTGTTTTCAAGTCATTATCTCTCAGTATTGGTATAGAAGGTTCTTTTTTTGATTTTTTTGATGATTGAGCATCTATTTCACCAATATTATCTATATAAATGAAACTAGCACACATTACAACAATAATAATTATTATAACACTGATCGGTGTAGAGTAATGATTATTATACATGCAGTAAGTCATTGGAAGACATCATATTTGAATCTATACTAATAAAAAATTTATAAAAGAAATCACCTATTAATCATTATCAAAAAACTAAAAGTCGTGTTTTTTACTATTTTCTCGTCCAATTCATCTTTATCATTTTAATGATGGACAAATATATATTATTTTGAGAGCTTAGTAGTTTGCTCTTATATCAAGTTGTTTTAATATAGGAGATTGTTTCAAATTTGTATATGGATAAATATTAGTTTTGTATTGTGGTAAAGGATTATCTGGTTTAACAGTTTCTACAAGATGAGTCTGATTGAATAAGTTTTTATGAATGGTACCTCTCCTACTATCTTCTTTAATTATCTTTTTATAACCAGAATCATCGATTACTATGAAATATGGAGTATCTAAAGGTTTTGTAGAATAGTAACTTCTATCTTGATAAGAAAGATCAAAAACATGTCTAGGCATCCATACGTAAAGAGGATTTCCTATCATAGTCACATTATCATTTTTTTGTTGTATATGTTGTATCAATAGAACATGTGTTTTAATTATTACAGAATTAGAATCAATAGTAATTATGGAAAAAATCGAAACTAATCCAACAATAGCAATAACTGATACCACGGCATAGGGAATAGTATTTCTAATTTTAGAGATAGGTATTAGGTTGGATAAATCTACAATTAACCTTGCTCCAGCAATAGAAAATACTGGAAATAAAGGAACTATGTGAAATGAAGATACAAAGTCAATCCAATATAAGAACAAAAGAAATGGTATACTAAATAACAATATGAAAAAATCTTTTCTGATTGCAGCATACAGAATTCCTGCCATACCCAATGAAAATGTTAAGGGATCATTGGCAAGGAAAGTAGCTAGAGAATTAACTAGAGGTTTACTCTCTCTTTGAGTTTGATGTAATACATCTTCTATCCAAGTGTCAAAATCACCGATAGAATAAGCGTGTGCAGGCCATACAAGAGGTATTAAAATAACGGGTAAAAGCCAAATTCCAATACTTTTTAATTTATTGTTACCACTATTAGTCATTACAATATATCCAACTAAGGGCATCATAACAAAAATTGGAATCTTTGTAAATATCGCTAGACCAAGAAATACACCAGATAATAAAATTAAAGAAATATTTCGTATTCCTAGCTTATTATTTTGTTCTTTATCTGGGTTACGTTTTATATAAAGGGCTAATAATATAGAAGTCAATAGCAGAGGAAGTTGTATAGACTCTAAAAATATTCTTCTTAATAACCACCCATAGGGTATGACTGCAAAAAGAATAGATGCTAAAAGCGCCACTTTAAGCCCATATCTTTTTTCTGTAATTTTATATATTAGAAATGTATCTAATACAGCAAATAAACCCATAATTAGTCGTGGAATAAAATAAAGTGATTCTACTGATTCGGCATTTGGAGATGGATTTAAGATATCAGGATATCCAATCATTCCTAGGATGCCTGCCAATAATATTTGTCCAAAATATGGAGCAAAATATCTATCTTGTGGTTGAAGACCTTCTCCTTCCAGTGTAGACATAGCTTTACGCATATAATGACCCTCATCCACATGGAGGCTAGGAAAACCTGATATATTCCAGAGACTTGTAAAAGAACTTAAAACTAGAGGTATGAAAATTAAAAGTATTTTTTTATTCCAAAGTCCCCTATTTTTAGTCATTTGATTCAAAATTAACCACCCATCATATACTACAAAGAAGAATTAACTAGAAGGTTTTTTTTCGATTCTGCTAATTATCTTTGTATCGATAATGCAGGAAGCAACAAATTTATTTCTTTTGTTGAGTTCGTCCATATCTATATAACTGCCATACTGAACTTATATAGTCAAAAATAACACTAGAACCCATCTTACTTTTACCTGATTTTCTATCTATGAAAGTATACGGTATTTCGAATATTGGAATATCTTTTGATTTTACAAGTATTTCTAACAAGATTTTATAACCTTTTGTATCAATTTTTAGATTTTCTATAATAGGTCTAGGCACGGCAAAAAATCCTGACATTGGATCTGTAACATTATTTACATTGAGACCAAATTTCGCAATAACAGCTGCAGCTTTACTTATCAGTCGTCTTTTAAATGGCCATCCAACTATAGATCCATTCTTTGTATAACGAGAAGCTATAACTATTGAATTAGAGTTGCCTAGAGATTTCTCTATAAGTTTTGGGATCATTTCAGGTGGATGAGAAAAATCTGCATCCATAATCAGTACATAATCACCTCGGGATGCTTTAACTCCTTCTAATATAGCTGGAATTAAACCGTTTTTGATTCTTCTATTAATAATCTTAATTGAATATAGATTTTCTTTAAAGTTTACATTTCTTCTTTTAGAATCAAGATCACTATCTATGTAATTTTGCACAATACTACTAGTACCATCTGGAGAGTTATCATCTACTATTATAATTTCTGTAAATACATTATGCATTAAATTTTCTTTAATTTTATCTAATAAGCTTATGATATTTTCTGCTTCGTTAAATGTAGGAATGATTATTGAAATTGTATACATATTTTTTGTTTCGAATATTTCGCGATGATCTGTTTGCACTTGTTTTTCATAGGAGACATCTGCATATTAAATTATCGGGGAGTTATATTTATAACATTTTTTAATATTTTTTTTAGTAATAAATTTCTTATACTTTTTTTACTATATTTAGTTACTAGTAAAAACATAATTCATAATATTTATAATATGCAAAAATATAACGTTATAATAAGTATCTGATACGAAATGCAAATCAATCCCGCAATAATAAATATATAATAATTGAACATTCTTATATAAGATAAAGGAATAGTCTTTAAATCTCTTTTAAAGATAGTAATTTTGTATATTTGTATTACTATAACATTCATGATATCATTAAGATTATATCACAGATAAATTTACAAGAGTTAGAATATTTTTCTACAACAGAGTTCGATCATCCTGATATCACGCTAATGATAAGATCTTTTTCCAAAGATCATGATATGTCTAAATTTAGAGCTACGAGGAAATTAATGACGAATAATTTTGAATCTGGAGGTTCACAATATACTATCAAATATACAGAACATTTTGGTTCTTCAGGAGCTCAATTCCAAATAAACTTTAATGGAAGTAAAATAGAGATATCAATTAATGAATTAATATCAAAATCTAAACATGTTACATATGTAAATTTAATAGAGCCGATTCTCAGATTTCTCTTTCTTTCTAAAGAATACATTCTTTTACATTCTGCCTGTATGTCCCCTCCAAATGGTCAAGGGTTTTTCCTTTCGGCGCCTCCTGATACTGGCAAGACAACAACTGTAATAAAATGTGTTAAACATGGATATTATTTTTTGTCTGATGATATGACTATAATCAATCTGCCAAATAATGCACTATGTTTTCCAAAATCAATGACAATTAGTGCACATACCTATAGAACAGCAGTTGAAGCACAATCACCATCTTCTCATAATGGTGGTAATGATACAAATGATAAAAAAGGAATGAGAATTAGAAGTTTGATTCACTCAAAAACTGGAAGGAGTTTGATGCATAAATTGGCCGATCATAATGTACCAATCTTTACGATTAATACAATTGGACAGTCAAGGATAAAACCTCCTAAATATCACATTAGCGACATTATAAAAGATGCGAAAATTAAAGGTAAGACAACAATCAATTCTCTTTTCTTCTTGGAAAAAGGTAGTGACGGAGAAAAAGTAGAAAAAATGGAAAGGATTTCTGTAGAGGATGCATTAAAAAGAGCGATAGAAAATAGTGATGACGCCTTTCTATTTCCACCCTATAGTGATTTAATAAAATATATACGAATTGAGAATAAATCAGCATATGATCTTTTAGAGGCCGAGAAAAAAATGATGGAAGAATTACTATCTAGTATTGATTGTTATATCTTAAAAAGTAGTGAAAGAAAATGGTCTGAAATGATACTCAATAAATTCTCTACATAATTACAAATTCACTAATCTTTTTTAGAAATACTAAAAATAACGCTTTTTATTTTAATATTCACTAAACTATCATTACCTTTTTCTTTCATACTATTGTAGTTAACCGAAAGAAGCATCTATTATTAAAAAGAAAAAGATGGAAAAAGGAAAAATTAATCCATATCCATTCCAGGCATGCCACCCATGCCGCCCATTCCACCCATTCCAGGCATGCCACCCATGCCGCCCATTCCACCGGGCATACCGCCTCCTGGGGGAGCTTTTGATTTACTTGATGCAATAACATCATCAATTCGTAAAAGCATACAAGCTGCTTCAGTAGCAGACTTGATTATTTGTTCTTTAATTACCACAGGCTCTAATATATTTTGTTTAAACATATCTGAGACAGTTGTACTCCTGACATTAACACCAGTCCATTTCATTCCTTTGTTTTGTTTTGCTCTTAACTCTGCCATTGTATCGATTGGATCCATACCAGCATTAGTAGCAAGAGATATTGGAATGGTTTCTAATGCCTCTGCAAATTTAATTACTGCTAATTGTTCTCTACCTTCTAAACTGCTAGACCAATTTCGTATATGTGTAGCAATGTAAGCTTCTGGTGCTCCTCCCCCTGCTACTATAAATGGTTTTTCCAAAACATCTTTCATAACCATCAATGCATCATGAAGAGAACGGTCTGCTTCATCGACCACTCTTTGAGATCCACCTCTAACTAGAATGGTTACTGCCTTTGGATTTTTACATCCTTCTATGAAAACCCATTTATCAGTTTCAACTTTTCGTTCTTCGACTACGTCAGCTGAACCAAGGTCTTTTGAAGAAAGATCATCAATATTATTTACAAGTCTTGCACCTGTGGCTTTAGTTAATTTTAGCATATCACTTTCTTTAACACGTCTAACTGCAAGTATACCATCTTTAGCAAGATAATGTTGTGCTAAATCATCTATTCCTTTTTGACATAGTAAAACATTTGCGCCTGAACTTTTAACTTTTTCAACCATTGCTCTTAACATATTATTTTCCTCTTCAAGGAACATTTGCATTTGTTGAGGATCACTAATACGGATTTCTGCACTCATTTCAGTTTTTTCTATTTCTAATGGAGAATTGATCAAGGCTATTTTCGCTTTTTCAATTCTTTTAGGCATTCCACTATGAACAACTTCTTTATCAAGAACTATACCTTTAATAAGAGAAGTATCTTGCATAGAACCTCCTGCTTTTTTTTCTACTTTGATATTATCAAGATCCACTTTTAGAGTTTTTGTTTTTTCATTCAATTCAGCTATCATTTGTGTAGCGTCTACTACTATTTTACTTAAGACAGGACTATCTTCTGAAACTAACTTTGAATACATACTAGTATTAGCAATTTTTGCTAAAAGATCCCTATCATCAGTTTTTACTTTAATAGCAATTTTATCTAATGTTTGAAGAGCTTCAATGGAAGCAGCAGTATAACCGTCAACAATAACTGATGGATGAACGTTTTTGTCGATCAATTCTTCTGCTTTTTCTAATAATGAACCAGTAAAAATGACTGAAGATGTAGTACCATCGCCGACCTCATTATCTACTGATTTGGCTACTTCTACGACCATTTTTGCTGCAGGATGTTGGACATCTATTTCTTTTAGTATAGTAGCTCCATCATTTGTGATAGTAACATCTCCTAGAGAATCAACTAACATTTTATCCATCCCTCGTGGACCTAGGCTAGATTTCACTACTTCAGCAACCAATTTAGCGGCAGTAAGATTATTTTTTTGTGCCTCTCTTCCTTTATTTTCACGTGTTCCTTCTCTTAAAATTACGACTGGCATTCCGCCAGCACTTGTTTGAATTTGGCCCATACTCATATTCATTCACCTAATATAATAAACACATTTCAAATAATCCTATTTTTATAGTTTTACACGATTAACGTACTTAATTATCAATTATTTACATGTAATTTCTTTTTTTTTTCCTCAAATTTGGATTTAAACTTGGCTACATTAATAATAAAACGTTCATGTTTTCCTTCCCCAATTTTTTCAATATCATCAAATGCCTCTACATTAAACATTACTCTTCTATTATTAACAGATTCCACTATTGCTTTCAACCTAATTGTTGAACCTACTGGAGTCGTAGCAATATGTTTAATATCAACAATGGTTCCAACTGAATCCCACTCCTTCTCTTTTAAAACAAAATCCTTTAAGAGTAGTCTACATGTTTCTTCCATTTCAGAAATCATTGAAGGAGTAGAAAGCACATTTTCTCCTTCCCATAAAAAACTGGTAGTCTGGTTTGAATTAGTTGTTATAACTCTCTCTTTTGTAGCACCAATTTTTACATCAAATTCCAATTAAAATCAAAACATAAAACATGATGCAATTTATTAAACTAATTGATAGAATAAACATAATTTGTAAATTCCTATAACAAATTGTAAAGAAATCAAGATGAAAAACGAAAAAATGATGATAATAGAATTATTTAATTAGAGAATCCATAATTGGTCCATTTTTTATCAACTAAATTCTTGGTGTCATTGTCAACTTCTACTGGTTTTTGAATTTCTCGCATAAATCCTTCCTCTGCAGTTTTAGTAGTTGCATCTATTCCCATTTTTGAACCAAGATTTAAAATTGGAGATGCAGGATCAAGGGTATCAGTAGGAGTATTGTCAACTATAATTATATCTCTCTTAGGATCAGATTTGGTAGTAATTGCCCAGATTACTTCATTTATATTATGTACATTAATAGCATGATCAACAACAACAAAAATTTTTGTTAATGATAGTTGACCCATCCCCCATAATCCCATCATTACTTTTTTTGCCTGTCCAGGATATCTTTTTTTGATAGATATTATAGCCAATCCTTGAAACCAACCTGAAGCAGGCATAGAAAAATCAATTACCTCAGGTTGGAAGATTTGAATCAAAGGAAGAAATGATTGTTCAATAACTTTACCTATATATGCATCTTCCAAAATTGGTTTCCCGACAACTGTTGTCAGATAAATTGGATTTTTTCTTCTCATTAAACATGTCAAATTGAATGTTGGATAGGGTTCAGGAGGTGTATAAAAGCCAGTATGATCTCCAAATGGTCCTTCCATTCTCATTTCATTAGGGTCAACATATCCTTCTAAAACAATCTCTGAGTTAGCAGGAACTTCTAAATCAACTGTTTTGCATTTTAATAATTTTACTCCCTTTTTTCTAACGATCCCAGAAAAGAAAAATTTATCCATTCCTTCAGGAACAGGAGCTATTCCACTAAAAATAGTTGATGGGTCCGTTCCGATTACTATTGCTGTTTCAATAGGTTTGCTATACTCCTTCATTAATTCATAGTGTTGAGCTCCTCGTTTATGTGTCTGCCAATGCATTATAGCCTTTTGGTCATTTACGATTTGAATTCTATAAACACCAATATTTCTAATTCCAGTTTCTGGATGTTTGGTAATAGTTAATCCAAAGGTAATAAATTTTCCTGCATCATTGGGAAACGATTTTAGAATCGGTAATGAATTAAGATTAGCCTTTTCGGATTCAATTATTTCTGTTACAGCACCAGATTCAACATACTTTGGAGCATAGTCTCCTAATTCAGATAATTTAGGAAGCATCTTTAATTTATCAAACAAGTTAGAAGGTATTTTCAATTTTGTTAAATCTGTAATTCTGTTACCAATTTCTCTAAAATCCGAGAGATTCAGAGCAATTTTTAATAAATCCATTGTTCCAAACGCATTACCTAATATGGGAATATCATATCCTTTTACATTTTCAAAAAGTATAGCAGGTGATTCACCTGAATACATTTTACGCCTCATAATCTCTGCTATCTCAAGATTTGTATCTACTTCGGCTTTCACACGATGTAATTTGCCAACAGATTCAAGTGTATGAATATATTCAGATAAACTATCAAAAGCCATAAATCAACAAATAACTAGTTAATAGAGTTATAAAAACAGCTCTTTTCCTTCAAAAAAGAAATTAGTGGATTTGAACATGGTTTAATGGTTTTTTATTATCCCCCAAATTATTACTGCAGATATAAAGCTAAAAATTCCTATAAGGATAGGAAAATCAATAGAATTTAGAATATCAATTATTGATTCAAATTCTGGATTCATGTTATTGTTACTTGTTTTAATTTATTATCATTTGATACTCATTATTATTAATTATTTGCAAAAAAAATCTTTACCTTTTGTCTTTATAGTTTTTAGTAGATGTGGATATAAACAAAAAAAATTTAATCAAATATAATTATATTGAAATATCAATAAAAACAATCTCGTATTTGTTTTAAAATTCTTGCTGTAGCCCCCCAAATTATTTCACTATTATATCTAAATGCATAGGAATTACTAAAATTTTTATAATTAAAATTATTATTAAGACCCTTAAACAAATCAAATACTGGAATATCCAATACTTCAGAGACTTCATCGATTAATATTTTAGTCTTTCTAATACTATCCTGAAAAGTGACAAATGGAATTATTGCAAAATTAGAAGTTAATGTTCTTACTGTATGGAAACTTCCCAAGATTTCATTTGAATGAATATTTAGACCTATCTCCTCTTTTGTTTCCCTTAATGCAGTATTTAATAATGACGAATCTGTTTCTTTGAATGTTCCTCCTGGAAATGAAATTTCATTTTTGTGGTACTTCAACAAAGAACTTCTTTTTGTTAAGATAATTTTTGGTTTACAATCTGTAAAGTGAAAAATTATAAGAACAGAAGAAAGAGTATATCCAGATGATTTTAATAATTGGACATCGACATCAATTTTAGATGAAAGTCTAGGAATAATCTTTTCTTTGAATTGGTTTTTATCGATATCCAATAATATAAAATAGCTGCAGGAATATTTTAAAATTATAGATTTAATAATAATTAAAAAGTGAATTGAATTAAGCGCACAACAATTGATAAACAATTAAAGAATTGAGCAAAATGAAAACAATTAGAAAGACTATATTATATAGCAATTTCATTATACTGTAAATAAATCAATTATATTTTATATTCCATTAAACGAAAATTAAATGATACTAGTTGATAATTAGTTATGAGTTAAATCCACCTAAAATATTACCTAATGATTATTTTAGTTATACAAATCTTTTAAATGATCTAGAAAATGTAAAAAACAAGGCAATGATACTTGATGAATATATCAATTGTCTTCATTTTACTGATTCAGTATTAGGAATTCCTAGATTATCAAGTATAACCATGGCCAGCATAATAAAAAAAAATAATGCTAAAATGAAAATTTCATGTAGTGTAAGAACAAGAGATAGAAATTTGACATCCATGTATCAAACTATTTCCGATTCTATTTTACTAAATATTGAAAGTTTACTCATTATAATGGGAGATCAACCCAAAAATGATTTAGCCATTCAAGAATTATTAAAACCTAGTAAAGTGGTTAATCAGTTTAACACTCATGAATTCAACAAATCAATAAAATTAAATCTATCGATTCCAAATAAAATACAAAACATTAAGACTATCAAAGGAAAAATTGATGCCAAACCTAATGCATTTGTAACTCAATCTATAGAATCATTAGAAGATTTAGAAAATATAATAGATCAAATTAGACCATTTGATATTAAGGTAATTGCATGTATAATGATACCTTCAGAAAAGAACAAGAGATCAGCTGAGTTAATAGGTTTAAATTGGAAAGAATATGAACAAGAACCTATAGAATTTATTAAAAATTGTGGTAAGATTGCAGATGAGGTTTTAATAACATCTCCTAATCATTTTGCATTGGCAACAGAAATATTAAAAGAGTTAAAATAAATCAGTCTTTTCTTTTCTTGAATGAACCATCTCTGATTTTAATTCATAAAGAATTTGTCTTTGAAAGTCTTTGAGATTATCATCTTCTGTTAGCCTAGGTCGTCTATAGTCTATTTTTATATCTTTTTTTATTTTACCAGGTCTATTAGTAAATACTACTACTCTATCACCAAGACACACAGATTCTATAATGTTATGTGTAACAAAAATAATGGTTTTATTTGTTTTAGCCCAAATTAACTGTAATTCAACTAATAATAAATCACGTGTTTGAGAATCTAAGGCAGCAAATGGTTCATCCATAAGTAATACCTCTGGATCCAAAACTAGTGCTCGTGCTATAGAGACTCTTTGTTTCATACCTCCAGAAAGTTGATATACATACGCTTCTGAAAATTTTTTTAATTGCATCATATCAAGATATTGCATTGCTATTTCTCTTCTTTTTATTTTTTCAACTTTAGCTATTTTCAATCCAAATTCTACATTATCTATTACTTTCATCCAAGGAAACAGAGCATTTTCTTGAAAAACCATTATTCTATCTGGGCCAGTTCCAGTAATTGGCCTACCATTTAAAACAACTTGTCCTTTCGTTGGATTATCCAATCCTGCTAATATATTGAGAAGAGTAGATTTTCCACAACCAGAAGGACCCACAAGACAAACGAATTCACCATCATTTACTGCTAAATTAACATTTTCAATGGCATTTATTAGAGTTGATTGTTTTCCCTCGTTTCTATAGAATGATTTAGTAACGTCTTTTATTTCTAATTTAACCACTAAAATACACCACAGCCATTATAGACCAATTTTAAAACTCCTAACGAACAAAATTTAAATTCACCGTTGATTAGATTGTAAAGAATGAATAAGTAAAAACTTTTTAGAAAACAGAGTTTTAAACTTAAGAAAGTTAGGTAAAATTTATTATCATTGTTATTATCTATCCACGTATACTTATTAATAATATAGGTTATTATTCGCTTTGCCTCAAAAAAAAATGATTTGGTCTCCTTCAATTTTAAAATATCTCTATAAAATACAAATATAAATAATAGCATTAGAGTTTATTATTTAGTTAATTTATTGGCTAATTTTTTAGTATGTATAAAATATCAGACATTGAAGCACTGGTTTTCAACCCAGTAGGACGAAAAATTGTCCTTGAGGCACGATAACCTGAACAAATAATCTCTTCAATAATTTGACTTAATTTTTTTGGACTGGTTTTGAGCATAGAGCCTATTTCATCTACTGAAAAGTAATAGGGTATATCATCTAGTTCCTCTATACTAATATCAAATATTTGTTTTATTTGATGATTTTTTTTATCTTTAATAAAATTACCTGAAAAATGTTTTTTTATTAAATTTGAAATAATACTTTTATCAAATAGTTTTCCTGTCCAGAGTTGCCCTGCTACATGAAATTTACTACTACATATTGGACATAAATCTGTTGAATATATATTGGAGAAATTTCTTTCGCCACAATTAAAACAATGTTTTATGTAACCTAGGTTATCAAAAACCATGTTAGCCATAGAGTTACTTATTGATGCTTTAAGAAATACACGAAAATAATGTCTATTCGAATGAGCAAAGATAGGAGATAAAGACATTCCCAATCTTGCAGCAATTAATGCTGTTGAAGATATAATTAAGCGTATAGCGACTTCATTTGAATAGGTACTGTTAATAGATAAACCAAAATATTTTCTTAGGCATACATTTCTATATATTCCACTTAAAACTGCAGTATCAGTTGCCGTAATAGAAATTAATCCATCATCTTCAACAGCTCTGAGAACACATTCAATAAAAGGTGAAGGGCTTCCAAATGGATCCAAATCTACTATAGTAAATCTTTTGTTTCTTTCTGTTGGCCTAGAAATAAGGAATTTACATACCTCATCTACCGAAAAAATACATTTTTCATTGACATTATTTAGTCGTGCTGATTCTATTGCCGCTGTTATGGCTAGTTCATTAATATCATTTATATAAATTTTGGAAACTTTGGGAACTTCTACTGCTACTCGGAGTCCTCTAGGTCCAATTCCTCCAAATGAATCAGCAAAGGTGATTTGATTATTTTTATTATTGTTATATTGATCTAAAAAAATATTATAAACATAAATTGACAAATCTCTATTTAACTTTGCAAGAGGATTAAAAAAAGCAGGAGAATGTGGTGGAACCTTTTCTTCAAGTGAATTTTTCGGAACAAGTAATCTTGTTCGCCCCTCAGTAATCTCTATAAAATTATCCATAGTTTTAGTAAAATCATAGAATTTATCTATCATATAATTACCCATCTTTGGTTAATCTATGTATAGAAATTTTAATGTAAGAGATTGAATAAAGGAGAAATATAATTTGCTAATATGCGGGATTGATGAAGCTGGAAGAGGATCAGTCATAGGTCCTCTTGTAATTGTTGGTATAAGTGTTAAAAATATCAATATCAAGAAATTGGAGGAAATAGGAGTAAGAGACTCAAAAGTTTTAACTAGAAAAAAAAGGAATTTTTTATTTTATAAAATATTAGATATTTCAGAATTCGTATGTATATACAAGGTTGATTGTAAGACTATAGATGAAAATGTATATCAAAGAAAATTAAATAAATTAGAAGGAGAAATAATGTCAACAATTATTAAACATCTGGCAGCAGATATTGCATATGTAGATTCATGTGATGTAAATATCAATAGATACACGAATTACCTTAAGTCAAATTTAGATTTAAAAAATAATACCAGTATTATTGCCATGCATAAAGCAGACAGAATAAACCCGGCTGTATCCGCAGCTTCAATAATTGCAAAAGTAATAAGAGATCGAGAAATCCAAATGTTGGAAGAAAATTTTCAAAATATCGGGAGTGGTTATCCCTCGGATAAAAAAACTATGTATTTTATAAATAGTTGGATTAAAGAATATAAGGAATTTCCAGACTTTGTAAGAAAATCATGGAAACCTATAAGAGAAATAACATGCAAACAAAGTAAGATTTATGACTTTATTTGATTTGACTGTATGTTGCATATATCAATCCATGATCTTTATCATAAGGATCAAGATTTAAAATTTGTTCGAGATGAAATCCGTTATTTTCTAGTTTTTTTGCTTCTTGAAGTATGACTATTCTTGGATCTTGGGTTACATCTATACTTCGCGTCTTTACTACTAGCAATATTTTCCCATTATCTTTAAGAAAAGTTTTACAATTATCTATTGCTATTTCAGTTTGATCAGGTTGAGCAATATCACAATACACCACATCTACTTCACCATATGTAGAAAAGTATGAGAGAGGTTTTCTCGCATCTTCTATGATTGGAATAATATTCTCTCTTTTCGAAGCAACGTTTTCTATGAGCTCTCTTGCTACACGAATAGAAGATTCTATTGCAAAGATTACTCCAGAATTACCTATAATATCCGAAATATGGCTGACTGTAGTTCCAGTAGATGCACCTAAATAAAGGACTTTTGTTTTGTTTTTTATAGGAAGATTTTTCAAGCCCTTGACTAGCGCTGCAGCAAGTTTACTTCTAAAAATATCCCACAGTCGATATTCTTCCTTATCGATTGTTATTAGTTTTTCATCATATACTGTATTTCCCTTAATTAAATTCAATGTAGCTAAATGTTTTTGGCCATTAAAAATAACCCATCTGTACCCATCAAAGTCATTATTAAATTTACTTACAGATTCGGAGGATGATGGAGCTGATGGTGACGTTAAAGATATTTCTTCGCCTTCAGTGCTAATATTTTTCATCTAGATACATAAATGATAATTCGTTAATTGATATTTAAATATAACACATATAATTTCACCAAGGAAAATATATTTTTTATTAGTATCTATTTCTTTTAGAAAATTTGTTTTTCTTTACATGTTTTTTATTGAATTTATTAAATCGTCTTTTTGGATTTCTATTATAATTCATCATCATTTCCTTTTTATAAGGCTTTTGTTCACTGAGTCTTGGTTCTTTATATTTTTCTTGTATTTCAGCTATTCGTTTATTTAGTTGTTCAGATATATGTAGATCCTTTTCTCCATTTCTAAATAGATCTATTCTTCCTGCAATAGCAACCTTTGAAGCAATTGCTCTAGCCATCTTTCCTCTTTGCCATTTAGGTGCTGAATGTAATATAGGATGTTGAAACAAAATTCCATGTTTTGGCGGAGGAGCCCCTGTTTTTAAAGATCGAAAAAGTGCTTTTTCAGCACCTATTATTTGAATAGTACTAGCTGGCATAACAGAAAGTTTTTGGAGACTTCCAGCTTTAGCCATCAATCTTGCTCCTACCGTGGCTGTTAATAATTCTTTGATGTTTGGAGCAATTTTTTCCATCATCTCTTCAATTTGTTGGGCAAGAATCTTCCTTAATTCAGTTTGCATTATAACTTCGTTGGCAAGTTTTTTGATTATAGACAAATTTTCTTCTAAAATATCTCCACCTTTACTTCTTTGAACAGCTACAAGTATCATGTCTGCTCTTTTACTTTCTATTCCAAGATTTTCAAGCATATTTAAATCGATATTATTTCGGTTTCCGGCTAACTTAACGATTTCAGCATAGGTAAAGATATTCTGTATTAAATAATCAAGTTCAGGAAAATGTAATCCATACCACTCACGAAGTCTTGCTCCTATCACATTTATGATCTTATCTAGTTCATCAAGAGCATTAATTGACTGACTGATATGGAGATCTAGTTTCTCAGATATTCGTCGTACTTTGCTAGAAGAAAAATCTAGAGCAAATTGTCTTAGTTGCATATGTGCATCATATTCATTTTCAGCAAAACCAGCATGTATAAGGTAATTGAGTTTATGCTTTGAAATCTCTCTAATTTTTTCTGAAGGTATTGCATAAACATTAATTCCATTATTTCTAAGATAGGATATCAAACCTGTGTCATTACTAAAAACAGAATCATATTTACGTAATTTATCAGAGATATCAAGAATTTCAGAATAATCACCATTGGAAATTAGAATATTAGAAGAAATAATATTTTTGAATTTTTTTGAATAAATTATTAACTCATTTTCATTCTCAAATACAAATGGTCCTAATTCAGACAAGATCATTGTACAGTTTTTAGTCATTATGTCATTATTTGTTACACAAAGCCATTAAAAAATATGTCTAAGATTGAAGAATTTGTAGATATTAATAAATATCAATTTTTATTATCATATTTCATAATTGTTTTTTAATTTCTTAAAAAATAAAAAGGAAGGATCTGCTGTTACTGCTAATGATAAAAGCAAAAAAAAGCAAGTTGAATATAACCGACAGGTAATTCTTACAAAACAATCTGCAGATGGAATTATTACATATTCAAAGACATGGCATCCTCATGAAGGAATTCTTATTTTGCAAGGTAAAAGCAAGAAAAACGGAGAGATACGGATTGATGGATTAGTAGTTCCGCCTTTCGCATCAGGTGGCCCTTATTACTCGGGTTTTCCCACAAATGAGTTACCTATGGATCTTTCTTATATAGGAACAGCCCATTCCCATCCTGGCGGTTCTAATAGGCCATCATTACAAGATTTGAACAATTTTTTCGGCGTAGTTTCTATAATAATTAGCTATCCATATGAATATGAAACAATAGGTGCCTTTGATCGTAATGGAAATAATATTAGTCTAATAATTGAGTAAAGTAAAATGTAGCCAAATAGCAATCTTATTAGCTGAATATTATCAAAGTAGCCTCAAATATAAAATATAATTTAGAACTGCAATAAAGTAAAAATATATGTAAAAAGTATATATCAATATCAACGTATTATGACCCTTGAAGAATTACGTGATAAAGCCTTTTATCAAAATACAATAGATGTTTGGATAATGTTATGCAATGAAAAAGGTGTTAATTCTTATGATACCGATAAATATACAAAATTCATTAGTTATTTAAATAGCAAAGGATTGAAAATGCAAAAATTTCCTCTTTGTATTAAAGAATCGGGTGGTACTTTTGATAGAGGGATGGACAAGGCGAGATTTTTAGATGCTCTGTCTAAGGTTTATTCTGAAGACGCATCAGCATATACAATCAAACTTTCTCCTGATAATATTTCAACGCTCAGAAAATTTTTTGAATAACTTTTAGTTTTGCTATCTGCAAAAAATAATATTAACAAAAATTACTGAACTGTTGTTGTTGTTATTATGACGTTTGTTGTATTTTTGCATTGATACTTTCTAATAAAGCAGAAGTTTTAGGATCTGCTTTCAAAGATAATGCATGTTCCACAAATTGTTTTGAATCTGAATAATTCTCTAGCTGATATAATATTTTTCCTTTATTAAACCAAGGTTTATCCCATTTTGGTTCTAGAGCTATGGCTTTATCAAAAGAAGATAATGCTTCATCGAATTTTCCTATTTTGTATAATGCCCATCCTTTACTATTCCATGGTTTAGCCCAAGTTGGTTTTAATTTGGTTGCTTTATCAAATGCAGTAACAGCCTCATCATTTTTACCTTGTTTTTGCAGCGCCCAGCCTATACTATTCCATGGATTAGCCCAATTAGGATCTAAAGAAATTAATTTATTGTATAAAGCTATTGCATCATCGAATTTTTTCAAGTTAGTAAGTGCTTCTCCTTTATCAAACCAAATATCGAGCCAATAAGGTTTGGGACCATTATTTTTATCAACAGATTTGACTTTTTCATCTAAATTTCCCAATATAGCAAACGCTTTATCGTATAATTCTATAGCTGTAGTATAATTGGCTAATTCAAAAAATGCATTTCCCTGTTTAATTAAAGGTGCTGCCCAATTTGGATCGAATGTAATTGCATTTTTATAAGATGTTATAGCTTGATCATAATTTTTAGCATTCAAAAATTTATTTCCTTGTTCATAAGACAAGATAGCATCTCTATTTGTTGATCCTAGAGATTCTTGTGTTTGTTGACTATTATTGGATAAAGATGAAGGAGAGGAAGCATTTACTTGTGCAAATGAATAATCATTATCACTAATTAAATTTAATCCAGAAATTATAAAGATCATAGTAACTAACATAATAAGCCTATGAAAATTTGGCATTAATAAATAATTATAGACTTTTTCACTGAATACAATCATTCATTATTATTAGATTTTCACACATAAATTTTTTTTTATGATATTATACTGAGCACAATACATAATAATAAAAAAGAAGGAGAAATCTATCCATTGTAGTTACATTCTTTTCATCTTGGGATTCAAGATAGAGTCTATTGTATTTCCAATAAGAACAAAAGCTAGTCCAGTTAAAGCAATTAACATACCAGGAGGGATTAACCACCACCATAGGCCTCTAGAGGCAGCTGCGGCGATGTGAGCTTCATGAAGTATTTGACCCCATGTTGGAATAGATGGATCTCCTAGACCAATGAAGCTAAGAGAAGCCTCAGCTAGAATTGCTCCTGGAACGGAGATAGCAATGCTTGCAAAAGTTAAAGGAAGTAGTTGAGGAATTATATGTTTAAAGATTATTTTGATGTCAGATTGTCCAATAAGCTTTGCTGCTTCAACATATTGAAAATTCTTTATCTGTAATGCTAGACTTCTTGAAATCTTAGCAGTACCCATCCATCCAAAAAATATTAAAAATAAAACAATAAGAAAGATACTTCTTCCGATAAATAAAGATAAAATAATCAAAAGCGGCAGAGTAGGTAAAGAATAGAAAATATCATTAATTCTCATTAGACCTTCATCGGTTCTTTTTCCTTTGTAACCAGCAATAACACCATAGATCATGCCTATTACAATGGAAATTGTAGAAACAGATAAACCTATAAATAAAGCAACAGGTGCCCCCCACACTAATCCAACCGTTAAATCTCTACGTAATTCGTCTGTGCCCATTAATCCAAATTTTTCTCCTCCAAGAATTAATTTAGAATTTAGAATTTCGTCTTCATTATCGAAGAGATAAAATTTAACATTGAAAGTGTAATTTCCTTTCATAATTGATCGCTTATCCTGGTTTGAAAATAACATGATTTCAGGTTTTGAAGTTTCTTGTTTATAATCATAAAATTTTAAGTAATCAAGTAATTTTTGATGGATTAAACTATCTGTAGAAAATATTCTTCCCAATGTTATGCTTTGATTTGAACCAGAGACTGATGGAGTAATTGAATCGAAATAAATATCAAATTTATTTTTGTTTGGTCTTATTAATTCTATTTCAATGACAGGAGGAATTTCTTCTTTATGTAGTGAATAGGTTATCATAAAATCATTGGGTGGAATATCAGAATTATAATTAATATGATATGAATGGGTAACCACAGTAATACCATTTTCGTTTGTGGTAGATATGGTTACCTTATTTTTGCTACTAGTCCTGTCATTATTATCAATAGAAGAAGAAAGAATCAGATGTTCTGGTATGTTTCTTCCTAAAAATCCAAATAAATCACTCCATATTGGTGATGCAAGCCTAGGATTATCGATCCAATAATTGGGGTTGTTCCATTCTTTAAAAGATGCAAACGGTATACCAAAGAAGGCATAGAGGGTCATAGATACCAAAATTAAAAGAATAACTACTCCTGCGATACCGCTTTTGCTTCGAATAAATTTAGATATAAAAGTTAAATTGTTATTTATATTTTCAGTATATTTATCACCGTTGTTATTATTTAGTATTAAATTCTTCTTAGAAGTAGCAAATTCAAGATTTTTGGCATTAGAACCGGGATTATTGTTATTACTGAAATTATTGTTATTGTTAGTTTCATTGTCAGAGGGAGTACGTTCGTTATTGTTATTGTTATTGTTATCAGCTTGTGTATTACTCATTTAATTTCACCCTAGGATCAAAATATGCATAAATTAGATCTATAAAAAAAACTGTTACAAGAAAAATCAATGTAGAGACATAAGTAAGTCCGATAATAATAGGAACATCCATCAGTCCAATAGCATCAAAATATAATTTTCCCATTCCTGGCCAATCAAAGACTACCTCAACAGTAAAGGCTCCCCCAAAGGATCCAGCTAAACCTAGAGCTATCATTGTAACTATAGGAGGAGCTGCATTTTTGAGGGCATGCGAATAAAGTATTTTCTTTTTAGGAATACCCATTGCAAATTTTGCTTTGATAAAGTCTTCTTGTAATATTCCAGAAACTATATGTCTAACAATATATGCAACAGATCCGAATCCAAGAATTACAATTGTAATAAATGGAAGGATCATATGATATAGCAAATCAAAAAAATAGAATGGATCATCTGGAGGAGTTAATGGTGTTGAACGGGCCGGGAATATATTTAGCGAGAAGGCGAAAATAAATATCATTATCATTCCGAACCACCAGACTGGAATGCTATTACCGAAAATAGCAAAGATTGAATTGGTTCTATCCAATTTGGATTCCGTACGACTAGCCAAAAAAACTCCCAAATAAACACCCATTAATGCAATAACTATTGTTGCTGTTGTAAAAAGTAAAAGAGTTTTAGGAATTTTTTCAATTATAATATCTTTTACAGATGATGATCCTGAATCACTTACGAAGAAATTTGATTTTCCAAGATCTAACACCATAACTTTGAGTAAAGTATTAAAAAATCGATTTGGGGAATACCATGGTTCTTCTAACCCTAAATTTTTAATCTGAAGTTGAATCTGTTGGTCGATATATCTTTGGCGTTCTGTAATATCCTTAAACTCGATTTTTTGATTACTTAAACTATCTATAACACTGTATTTCACAGAATCCTTAATTACATTGTCCATTGTTGGGCCCAGAAGAGAGATAGTTAGAACGAGAATTGAAAATAAGACTATAAACATATTGATGATTCTTTTAAATAAAAAAAACAAGAATCCTGAGGTCATTTATATTGAGAGTAGTAATATTCAATAATATTAATAGTATTGTCTAATCAACATTTATCTTATACATAGTTTGTGTAAGAATTATTTATTTATAAAAGTTTTATTTGCGAGTATTTTTGGCATTATTAACTTATATTAGAAGAACTTTTATATTTTAATATATTTCAAGAAATGGTCAAGTATTAATAATTTAATTTTAATATAGATCTACAAATAAAAAAGAACTAATATAAATTTTTAATAAAATATTATTCTATTAGATACAATCAATTATTGACTGGTGCAATTCAATTCTTTCAATTCAATCAATATGAGCTACTACTTCTCAAATACTCCCACAGAAAGGAGAGTACTTCTTATTACTTCCAGTATATCTAAAAAAAAGATTTGATAATTCATCACAGTAATATGTATTTGTTATCATCTCCTAAACAAAGTCTTGTTAAAAAATTTTACAAGGGGATAATTTATTGTATATTTCATAAGTGGTTTTTTTCTCATATTTTTCTACAACAGATAATATAGATAGATGATGAGCTGAATTAATATATTAATAGTTGCAAAACTGGCTGTTGAATTATCTATTGAGGTTCACGTACAGAATTACACAAAACTACAAAAGCCTTCGAAAGGAGTTGTCTTATATAATATTTGTTTAATTTTGTAGGATATATACTGTACCTCGTAGCTTTAGGATAAATCTGAATGACAGTCGTCTGAATAGTCAATTTATCAATAGTTTTCAGATGAGAAGAAGTGGCCAGTAATAGGAAAACATGGAGCTAAAAACTAAGTTTAACAACAGTACTAGTAAAAGGTATTATGTATTTGATTTTATTTTCTAGAATTTTATATGTGTATGGAGAGGAGAAAGAATAATTTTAAAATATTAAATAAAGGAATAAACTAATTCATTACTAAGTTCTTAATTAATAATTTTTTTAGAAAATACATTAGATTTAAGTTTTAAATATTGTTAAATTTTGATAACATCACATTAAATTTTTATTAAAAAGAATTAATACAAAAATATAAGGTGTCTAATAATAAGGATAAGATAATAATAATAATTTTACTTTAAAAAATTGTATTGTATTGATATAGGTAATTTATAGAGGAACGTAATATGTTAATCTTAGTTAGAGTTAATTTGAGGGACAATAATATTTCTTATTTAAGAGACGCAATTATTGTTATAATAAGAACATCACACCTCTGCAATTTTAATACACAAGATACATATAATAGATAACTTCCTCTAAAACCTTGTCAGAATTTCAAATATTCAGTATTATTCTTATTATTATTCAGAATATACAATTATCATCTTTATACAGAAATATTTATTGCATAATAAACTCATTATTTTATATTCTATCACATATGTATAGTAAATATTCAACAGTGAATAAACTTACAATCTAAAAGCTATAAACCTAGTTATTAAATCCTATACAAGCTAATTTAATAAGTATTGTTTAAATTTAATCCTCTCATGTTAGTAATAACTTTGACAGATACAATAAAAGCGATAGATTTTTTTTGAATGATAAAAGCAATCTTAAATTAAATTTCTATATGATTGTTTGGTAAAATTTGCAAAATCCTTCTTGCATATATATATAAGAAGATAGTATCAAAAAAAAGATCTAAAATCTTATAATACTCTGTTATAGTTTAAGTACCAATGAGACGGGGAAGAAACCAGTCAGCTGTCATAATAATATCCACATTTCCAAATAAGGAATCAATAATTCAGAATGTTAATGATCTAATTATAGAAAAAAAATTATGCGCATGTATTAGTTTAATGCCCATAAGATCATTTTATTCTTGGAGTAACAAACTTGAAGATCATGAGGAGATCATGGTTCTTTTGAAAACAACCAAATCTTTGGCTACAAAACTTAAATTGGAAATTGCAAGAATTCACCCGTATGATGTTCCAGAAATCATTGAAGTTAAGATGAATGATGTCTCTAAGTCATATTTAAAATGGATGATCGATTCCATTAAAAGCTAAAAATCAAAATAGTTGTAATATTGTTATTATATATTCAAATTCTAAATAAAATTTTTCTTAATTGCTCAAAATAAAATTTAAATTAAAATGTCTGAATAATCTTAATCATAATTTATAGTGCTTTCAAATAACATAGAAGTCTCTGTTCACTCGGATGTTGGAAAAGTCAGAGCAAATAACGAAGATTCAACATATATCAATAGAGAATCTAAAATTTTAATGATTGCAGATGGAATGGGAGGTCACAATGGAGGCGAAATAGCAAGTAAACTAGCGGTAGAAACTATTTCTAAATATTTAACTAACCGGATAGAAAATAATATTATAAAAGAAATAAAAATAGATAACTATTTAGTACAAGCATTAAATCTTGCAAATTATAAAATTAGAATAGAAGCATCATATAACCCTTCGTTACACAATATGGGAACAACAATAGTCCTTTGTGTAATATCTGAAACTAATAATTTACATATTGCAAATATTGGAGATAGTAGGTTATATACTATTGATATCCAAAAAGAAAAGATATCAAAGCTGACCAGAGATCATACCTTAGTAGCTAATCAAGAGAGAGAGGGAAGGATTTCAAAAGAAAATGCCGTCAAATATCCTTTGAGACATATTTTAACCCAAGCTTTGGGTATCAGCAAACAAATTAATCCATATCTAATTAATTGTAAATGGCATCAAGGAGAGTATTTACTATTATGTTCTGATGGTCTTACAGATATGATATACGAAAACGAAATATTAAATATATTCAAAGAGAACTACAAAAAAAAATGTGATCAAATATGTAAAAGCCTAGTTGAAAAAGCTATTAATAATGGCGGTTTAGATAATGTTACGGCCATCGTCAGTCGCAGAAATGCTTGAAATTCAATCAAATATTATTGTAGAACAATAATAATATTTCATTACCAAATAATGTATAGAGAAGGGATAAAAACTATTAACGAAGTTGGTATCGAAGCAATGCAACTATGCCACCTAATGCAGATACTCTTAATCCAATATCTGTTGAAGAGTCAACAGCATATACATTAGCTCCATACGTTTCTGCTGCATTTAGCATGTTTATTATTTGTTCTTCCTTTAAATCTTTGAATATAGAATCAGAAAAAACAAGGGATTCAACAGACTTCAATTTAATTGCCTCACCCACTTCTCTGAATCCCATAACGTATTTTTCTTCACCTCTACTAACCTGTAACATGATATTGTCTAATATTGTGGATACAAAGGATATTTTACTAGAGCTCATAACTTCTTTGAGTGATGGAGATCTGAGAAATACCATTACTCCATCTTCTCCTGCTACATCGATCCCATCAATAACAGTTGATATATCTTTATAAGAAGATTTTTTGCCTATAATAAAATTGTAAAATCTCCTTTTTGTTTCTCCTGGACCAAATATTATTATTTTATAGTTTCCATCTTCATTTACTATATTATGTAATGCAAGGTATATTTCTTCAAAGAAGACTTCTATATTGGGATTATTCTTGGCTCCCTGAGTATAATATTTTCCGCTTTGTCCTGAGTAAATATTTGGAATAATTTCTAAATGAGTTCCGGCTATTTTCGCAATTCCAGATTCCTTTGTATCAATGGCTACAATAATAAAAGTTCCGGAGAATTCAGATTTCAAAAGTTTTAAATCTAGCTCTTCCCATTTTTTACCTTTATCAACAACAATATTACTTCCAATTTGAACTATAATTGAATGATATGTTCCTTTCGGTACAAGACTATTATTCGATTCAATTATTGTCCCAGCTATTCTCAATCTATCTATAGATTCATCTAGGCCTATTTTTTCTACTTTAACTGATACACGGATTTTTACTCTTTCTCTATCTGGTCTAGAATATTCCTTTTCAAATTTTATAACACGAGAGGTATCAGACACTACTATATTATCTGTCTTGATGATCCTTCTTAAAGTAAAAAGATCATCAGAATCTTCTGGAATAATAAACATAGCCCTACCCGAAGAACTTGACACCTCTTTACTTTTCATATTTAACTAATTATTAGGAATGTTAATTTTCAAATCAAACGGCTGGACTTGAATTTGGTCCTGAGGTTTCGTTTGACTGGTGAGTTGATTTATTTACATTTTGTGCTGATGCAAGATAGTCATCCACCCATTCTTGAGTTAATACGCCTGATTCAACCAGATTAACTAATGCATTAGGTGATGCCGTTCCATTAACTTTGCCTGATTTTTTCCTAATTTGTCTCCATTTTAATTGAGTATTGCCACTCTTAGAAGAATATATTATTCCTAAAATATCTTTTGCATTTACAAAAGTCATTTCTCTAATTCGTTTTAAAGTTACCTTATCAACAGCCTCTATATAAATGGCTCCTGGTCCATCTTCCCGTTCCGGAAAGACTTCATAATCACGAAAATAACTTTCAGGAATAAACGATTTACAAGTACTTACAATTATAAACTTTCTAAAACTTTCAAGTGATGCAGTAGTATCTATATTAACCAATATATTCTTAAAAACAACGTACCATTTATCAAGTTTATGAAACAAAAGTTTATCTTTTTAGAAAATCTGTTGGGTTTATTCTTATTGCTATTATAATTTATTGGTTAGTACAACATTTACAATATTATTTGCAAGTATATTATAAAATACGAAAGATAAAAAATTATTAGAGATGATTGCTTACGTATAGATACTACCTGAATCAGATTTCTTTATCTCTATAGTAACTTTATCTCCGACTTTTATATTCATATCCTCATAATCTTTCATTGTTATCTTAAAGGTAGGATTATCCCCTGCCATGCCACCTGCTCCGCCGCCCATACCTCCAGAAATCATTTTTGATATATCACCCATTGCCTTTGGTAGATTTTTCATTAAATCTTCCGGAGAAGTAAATGCCATAACATTAGGACCAAAAGGATTCATTCTTTTATCACTTC
>OBLS010000013.1_pt1 | contig 52873 bp, 52 predicted proteins | sample 1519901 | NCBI WGS metagenome assembly OBLS01 (sample SAMEA3113585, study PRJEB22503) | soil metagenome | reverse complement strand
TCGTCTTTATCATTTTCATTATCATCATCACCCATCTTAATATATGGTTCTCGAAAAAGTATTTGGATTTGCTCAACTTCAAGATGACAATTAACAAACAAGCATTTTTTTAACAAGTTGAACCTGTGCTAACAATTAAAAAGTGCTCTGGATCTAGTTAGCGACCGATGAACCTAACACCAACAGCAGCAACAGCAGCCGCTGCGGCCGCTTCCCAAATCCAAAAAGAATACTCGAAGAAGACTCGGAAATCTTATCAACTTTACAAAAAGTCCGTGTCATTTTTTCCAGGGGGCATTAGCCACAATATTAGGTATTTCGACCCTTATCCCTTCTTTACGAAGTCTGCGAAGGGGAAATTCTTGCACGACGTCGATGGCAACAATTACATGGACTATTGGATGGGGCATTGGGCATTACTGATAGGTCATTCACATCCAGTGGTAGCTACCGCTGTTAGGAATCAGGCAAGTGAGGGGACGCTTTTTGGCACTGTCAACAAATTAAGCGTGGACCTTGCCTACGCAATAAGGGAGGCAATGCCCCGTGCTGAGCAGATTCGCTATTCAAGCACAGGATCCGAGGCTACAATGTACGCGGTTCGGCTTGCCAGGGCCAGAACTGGAAGAAGGGTTGTAGCAAAGATTGTAGGTGGATGGCACGGCTATAATACTAACCTCCTGCAATCAGTCAATTATCCTTTTGAACTAGATGAAGGATCAGGTCTAATTCAAGATGAGGAGCAATTTGTAGAATCTCTTCCGTTTAATGATCTTGAGAGATCCCTAAAGATTCTTGACACAATACGAGATGATTTGGCATGCGTAATAGTAGAGCCGGTACTTGGCGGCGCTGGCTGCATCACCCCGAATAGGGATTACCTCCGTGGTTTGCAAGAATTTGCCAAGACCAATGATGCTCTCTTCATACTGGATGAGATCGTCACTGGATTTCGACTGTCATTTGGCGGTGCTGCCCGTGAATACAAGTTGGACCCGGACTTGTTTACTCTGGGGAAAATTGTAGGCGGCGGCTTGCCAATCGGGGTCTTGTGCGGCGATAAAGACATCATGTCACTTTGCAATCCAGTGGGGAGAGAAAAAAGTGAAATTGCCTGTTACATTGGAGGCGGAACTTTTGCTGCTAATCCATTGACAATGACAGCGGGGCTAGCGACCTTGAAGTACATCAAGGAAAATAAATTGGCTATCTATCCCAAAATAAACAAGATCGGCGATAGAATAAGAAAAGGGCTGAAAAAGGTATTTTCTGAGGGACGAGTTGATGTGGACGTGACAGGAGTTGGCTCATTGTTTATGACTCATTTTCTCAACGGCAACATAAGAAAAATTAGCTCCGCGCTCGACGCAGGATTATCAGACAGAGACTTGCTTAAAAAATATCATTTTGCCCTAATTGCCAAGCATAACATGTTCTTTCTTCCCAAAAAAATGGGCGCGATTTCATCGGTGCATACTCTTAAAGACGCACAGCTATTGATCAACGCAACAGAACAAATCGTGCAATCCTCTCTTCTTTCAGGTCAAGGCAGGTAGGCCAATATCACAAAATAATATATCAAATTGTATTAACTTTGTTACAAATTCATTAAATGTACTAGATTAGATAGGGTTTATATTGAATCACTGTTATCGGAGTCAAATTTTTATACTTTAATGACACATAGTATCCATGGCTTTAGTGACTGGCCAGACTCAACTGGAGGAGGGTAGCTTCAAATTGTGCGAACGATGTGGTAAGGTAATGTTGATTTACGAGAGATGCGACTGCTACAACGAGATCTCAAAACCCTCGTATAATAAGAACAAAGAAATTACCAAATCGACCCAAGTCTGACGATGTTCTAGACCATCAAGTAATTTTTGAGAAAAGCTTGAAGGGCAGATTATATCTAGTGAAGATCATATGAATGCCCAATGGGAAACAAAGCCTAATTCCCATCATACTGGAAGCAGCGCAACACAACTCATCGTAATTTTGTACCGAAAAGAGAATTACATGAACGGAAGGCCTATGGGTTATTCAATATTTCTGATGTCTAAGCTGAACTCAGGGGAACATTCCAATTCGTCCCAATCTAAATTATCACTGCTAGGGATAAATTCTGACAATGGATCATAGCTGTCGAATTTTGTCCTAGAGACAATCGAAGAAAGGAGGTGCACATTAATATTACCAGGATTTGTCATCATGAAGTTTACATCGCTCACATTGTCTTTACGAAATATTGACTGGACAGTATCGACTAGGCCATTCATCGCACCTATAGATATCCTATCGCCGCCCATAACGTAAACCAGAGTTCGTCTCACTGATTCTATGTCAGCATTATCCGCCAACATCGCAAGTGAATCCATCGCGGAGGCTGATACCGATTCTCTATCGGGTCTTCCCACGCTCAATAGACTTAAATCAACATTAAATTCTGTTTGGTAGTAGGAAGAAATAGTGTCAACTATTGCTTGATTGGTGGCGTCATAACACTGTGAAATTGTCAAATCAGGATTGTTGTCCAGAAAAGAATCATTGTCAATTATGACAACCGCACCAGAAGACTCTCGAATCCTGCGAAGTGAAATTCCTGCATCAAAGATTCGATTTTTTTCAAATTTAAAAGGCATAATAGCGAAAGTAATGACGTCAACATCGTTTGTTGCTGTCGCCTTTGGCTGCATAGCGGGAGAAGAGAATGTATCTGCATTTTCTTGATTTGAGGCTAAAGAATGATGTTGATCTCTAATAATGTTACAAACTGTGGGGCAAAGTGCGATTCCAGCTTTCCCTGCTAGATTAGATATGATCAGGACTGTGTTGTAGCCCGCTACTAAGGCCCCGATCCTGTCCACCGATGCTTGGGCATAGAACCTAAGTTTGCGACCAGAGGGATTGACCCATGAGTGTGTGTTTATAAGAACAGTTGGATACCCACCCGTATCGCAATTCTCATCATCAGTAACTATCGAACAGGCACATCCTAGTTCCTTTGCAATCTTTGAAGCAAGCCGGCTTCCTAGACCCCCAACTCCCAAAAGGAGCACAGGTTTTCTCATTTTAACTAAAGTATCACTTGAAAGATCTTCTAGCAGTCCTTCAGCCCCCGTAGAGATGACTATTGTTTATACTAGTTAAAAGTTACGATAAATCATACTATACCTTTGCTATAGCACAGCTTGATTTCTGTCATTGCACCCTATTTTAAAGAATCATATTTCTTCAATCTTCCAGGGCTGCCTCCAACGCTAATGAAGAGTGCTTCTCTACCCGAACCATTATTCGATCTCCCAGCTGTGGGGCGCCAATTCTTGATTCTCCTCCATTTTTGATGAAGATGGGCTTATATGCATAGTTTCTTCCCTGTATGAAATCTGGACTAACCTCGTCAATGATAATGCTGCCGCTCCAACCAATCCATTTCATGTTCCTCATTCTAGAAACCTTTGCGGCAAGCTCGTGAACACGGGTACTCCTCTCCTTAGCTATTTCAGTTGTCAATCTACCCTTCAGCAATTTCGCAGCCGTCCCAGGTCTAGCACTATATCTAGAGCAGTTGACGATGTCTGGTTTAGTCTCAGAAATCAAATCTAAAGTATCCTCGAAGTCCTTCTCACTCTCTCCTGGAAAACCAACAATGATATCTGTTGCAATTGTAATGTCAGGGCAGCGGTCCCTAAAAGTTTTGACGAGGTTTTTGTACATCCTGACATTATGACCTCTCTTCATAGACCTCAAGACAAGTTCACTTCCGCTCTGAACTGGAATATGCAAAAATCGATAGAATCGATCTGACTCCTCAAGGAGTTGAATCATTTTCTCTTTTAAGAATCCCAGATACATAGGATTCATCATCCCAATACGTATTACAAAATCACCTGGTATCGACCTGCACCTCTTCAATAATTCGATGATGTTGGTGCCGATGTCGTAGCCATAACAACCATTATCAGTAGAAGAAAGCCAGATTTCTCGGCAGCCCTCCGTAGTATCCTTTTCTATGGCACGGAGGATATCACCAATTCGATAACTTGTTATTTGCCCTTTTGCAAGTTTAGTCTGACAGAAGGAACACTCACTTAAACATCCAATAGCTATTTGGATAATGCTGACAACAGGGTTGATCCTCACCCTAGGAATAGTCAATTTTTCCCGCCCATCTGTATCTTCCAATTCAATGGACGTAACACCTCTAATGGCTGCTCTCGCGGAGTCGACCGACTTAGATAAGGAGCGAGGCCCCAAGAACGAAACGCCACTGAATCGTCTTTGGAGTTTCTCGGTTTCAGTTTTTGCCAGACATCCTGCAATTATGAGCGGCTTTCCGGTCGCAGAAAGGGCCTTTATCCTACTCATCATTTTATGCTCGGTAGCATCCTTAACTGAACATGTAACAATTATGTTCAAGTCATGCTCTTCCCCTAGTTCTGCAATTTTAAACCCGTTTGCTAACAAGGCCCCCGCAATAGCTTGGGAATCAGCCACATTAGCTGAGCAGCCATAAGCTTCTATCCAGGCCCTAGGTGAAGAAATATGATTCCCTTTCTTGGAATCAAGTGATTCCTGAGCCTTATTGGTGGGATCGTTCGAGGTCTTTGAGAAGGCCATTAGGAAACTCTCCTTATCTGGAAACTAAGTAAATCTAACTCCTATCTTCCCGGGAGCGGTGAAGAGTTAGGAGACACTAGACCCACAAGCAACTTCCTGATCGACCAATCGATTCTCATGCTATTTCGCGCCAGTTTTTGGTTTGTGGCAACTACTCAAAAGATAGCGACCTGATCATATGTTCTACAACTGGCAAATTCATCGAAAATTCTGACATGGGTGCGATGTATGAGAATACATACCTTTTCCCATCATTTAATGTCCAGATGTCCATTGCCTGAAGTGTAAATTGCTGGGTTGGATCGGCACTTCCATAAGTATATAGAACCTCCTGCGCTGTTATGTTTCCCAGAGACTCAGTGGTATTTTCCTTGAGACTAAACCTCGGATAATCATTCGCAATTGCTAGTAAGCTTTCAGTCAGCTGGTCTAGACTACGAATATCGGGCTGTGGAGCAGACGAAATACGTACTGTGGGAGGAAGAAGTTGCATCATTTCAGATCTACTTGCATTGAATTCCAGAACTTGAACATCATCGGTGTATTCTCTAACAATAGGAGACCAATCAGTTGGATGATCGATCTGTATACCTAATTCAGGAGAAACGTACGCGGAGAACATTGTCTCATTAACAGAACGTGGCTGCTGCTGAGAAGTGATATTTTCAAGATTGACTGTCTCAGCAGAATTACCTCTTGCAACGTTGTCGGGTTGTTGCAGTTGGCCTAGAGATGACTGGGTGAAAATCATCATCGACAAACAAACAACACTAGCGGATAATATAGCCGCAGCTGAAATTGCCCTGATTTGAGTTCCACCAATATCGATACCCTTATCCCTCATGATGAGCTGAGTTAAAGCAGGGATTATTTTAATTTTTGTCGAAGGTGTCACTAAAATCAGCTGGAAAACCGCTGATCGTTTAGTACTTTGATTATCGACAGAAATTAATAAGCACAAAAAGTAGAAAATTGAAAAGAAATTTTAGAATGGCTAATCTGCAGATTTTTTCTTTCTAGAAGATTTCTTCCTTGGTTTCCCGACCGCTTTTGGCTTCGGTTCTTTCTTGTTCTCATCATCAGATTTGACGGGGATAGTGTCTTTGTCTTCATTTTCGAGCGAATCCTCAAGCTTGATTTCTTCTTCTTTCGTTCCTGATTCTCTCGTCTTTTTGGAAGACGGCTCTTGTTCTGTTGTTGTCTCTGGTTGTTGTTTTATTTCAAGATCCCCTTTCTGAGGTTTTCGTTCTTTAAATTCCTCATAGAGTGAAATTACTACTGTGTCAGTTTCGTCCTTGGTCATTCGAACGCGGATTTTCCTTGGAGGATTTCTCTTACCTCTCTGCCACAGGTATCTATTTAGATACTGATCAATCTTTATATCGTCGGTCTTCATGTGCCTTCTCGTAAACTCTCTTAATATACCAACTACCCTGTTTGTACGCTTATATTCTGGAGTAATCCAGGCTTTTCTGAAATTAACTGTATAAATGCTTTCTTCGGAAGTTTCATTCAAAGACATTAATCCTTCTTCCCTCTTCTAAGTTCAACCGACGTTGACATCTGTCCTTCGCCAGAGACGCCTCTTGGGATTTGTCCTAACATGTCTATGTGTACGAATGATAACCCATGCGGGCACAGGTCTATTCTGCCTTGTACGTTTTATTAACCTCTTTTTTCGCGAGGTGTTCTTTCTGGCGGCCAAGCTATAGAGCGTGCAATATCTTCGCCTATTTTTAAGTGTTAGTCCACCATTCAAATGAAAGATTACTTCCGTCATGGACCGTGTCGGCATATTTTTAACAGATCTTGAACTGAACAACAGATCAAATGACGTCATTCTCCGGCTCAGTCTCTCAAGATTCATGGAGTTGCTTCAAAGGCAGCTGCAATAGGACAGGTAGGTCCAATTCTATTTTCTTGCGCAAGCCCCTCTTTAGGAATATGACAAAAGTAGGTCCAATTCTATCCTCCCCGGTATCAGAGAGTCAGTCAGTGTATGTATGTACGATTACCGGTCGTGTGTATCGAATTGAAAAAGAGAGGAATGTTGTTAAATGGCATGTTAATACCTCCAGTCCAGTAGTTTCGAGCCCCTCAATATACAAAAACCATCTAATAGTAGGCACCTTTTCAACATGGATTCATGAAGCGGCCGGGGGTAGCGAGCATAGTAGCGTTAGTGCCTATAGTGTTGATGATGCAACCGAGAAATGGAAGTATGAGGTTCAAAACGGAGTGTTTTCGTCCATATGTTCCATTGAAGATATTCATATTTTCGGGTGTCTGGATGGAAAGGTTTACGCTTTAAGCAACGAAGGTAATCTCAAATGGCAGTTTTGGACTGGCGGCGAAGTCTGGAGTTCACCCTCCTCTGACGGACACACGATCTTTGTAGGTTCTGATGATGGCAAGTTGTACGCGTTAGATATGGATGGGAAGATGGTTTGGAAAACGAACCTCGCTGGTAAGGTTAGATCTTCTTCACCTTGTGTTTCAATAAACGCTGAAGATCTCGGACTTCCCTCAATTTACATAGGAACTCAGAGTGGTGATCTGTATCGAATCAACAAAGATAACGGGGCAATACTTTGGTCTACAAATCTGGGGTCACCTTTGCTTTCCTCACCATCTTCAATTCAAAGTTATGTCCTGATAGGATCTTCAGACGGTTATCTGAATTGTGTAAGGTCCTCGACTGGTTCTGTGATCTGGAGGTTTAAGACCGCTGACAAAGTATGGTCTTCACCACTTTTGACAAGGGATTTAAAAGTTTTCGTTGGGTCACTTGATTCACACATCTACCACATAGATATAGTCACGGGCCGATTAATCTGGAAATTTCCTACTATGAGTATGATAGACTCATCACCCTCATTATCAGGAGGGACGCTCCTTGTGGGTTCTAGAGATGGATATCTTTACTTTTTTGATCAAGGCGACATGAATTCCTTCATAGGTTAAGGTCAATGTAACTAAGATTCGATATTCCTTTATGATTTTATCTAACATCTTAAGTAGCACGTCTAGCCATAAAGGACGTTTTGTTGCGTCGCTTCTTTAGCAAGTTAGAAACCTAGCAATTTGTAAGACCAGTAAAGATTAATTATCTGCGTCTTCCCCCAACAACGTGACGATATGAGCGATTGGGACCTACTTACACCTGGCATTGGCCTTACATCCATAGGAATAGTAGGAGTAGGAATTTCCCTTGCAGGTATAGCTGAGACGTTTATTGATGGAATGCATGCTGTGTCTTTATTGACACTCTTTATTGGTTTAATCTTCCTTTCCGCTGGAATATTTAAGGATGGATTTCCGAGGAGTCCTAGAGCCAAATCAGCAACATTTATCACGTTAGGATTTCTGGTCACATTCGGTATTGCAGCAGCCGTTACCATAAGTACTACTGTACCTAGTATATTTGCCTACATTGGATTGATGATGGTGATCGCAATTCCTGCGACCGTGATAATAGTGGCATCGTATAAAGAGAGCCCATATGTGAAGGCAATCACCGTGATATTTGTCGCTGCAGCAGTTGTGGGAGGAGGAACTTTTTACGTCTTTGGATTGGTTTCCCCAAAGGCTCCTTCCGAACAAGAGGCTGTGCAAGGACAGGATGGAGGCGGGAACGCATCCTCTACGGACGACAATGGGTCTGCTGCAGAGTCTTTAGTTTCTACTAATGCAAGTAACACTACAGGGTCAAGCTCTGGACCTTTTGTAAGTGTCAGCATTCCTCCAGGTGCCTCGGCGGAAGGCAATCCCTCCTATGACCCCGCTATTCTTAACGTATCCAAAGGCGAATCGATGGAATGGACAAACAATGACAATGCACCTCATACAGTGACAAGTTCTGTTGACGAGGGCCAAACTTTTGACTCTTCATTAATAATGGCAGGAGATACATTCCTTCTTCAATCCTCAGATTTAAGTGAGGACAAATATGATTATTTCTGTACTTTACACCCATTCATGAAGGGTAGCATCATCTTAAATGGGAACAATGCCACGACAAGTGGTAATCAGTCAAACTTGAATTCTTCACTAATTACAAATGTATCATCCACTACTACTAATTCCCAACTGGCGTTCATGCAACACACGGGAAGCCTATTTACAGGCGTGGATTACACCTTGACAAATCTGGTTCAGAAATTAGATCTTGTTGGCTTTTAGTCCAACTTGACATTAGAGATCGTTTCCTGTTGTTAGATCATTTTGCATTTTGATAGTCTCGACTGCTATCTCACAACAACATCTTCTTGAACTTGAGCGAATCGCAAAAGGGAGCTACCCTGGAGAAGCATGCGCTCTGCTAGAGGGAAACTTTACGAAAATCGGCGGCAAATCTAATGGAGATGAACAGGCCAACATACTTAATATCATTCATATGCGTAACGCCGATGACTCGATTTATTCCTTTAGAATCGATTCAAGTGAATTGATTAATGCCTATCAAGAGATAAGCTCTCGCAACATGGATGTGGTAGGTATATTTCATTCACATTCCTCAAAAGCATACCCCTCTTCAATGGACAGAAAATATATGGAACTCAACCCTGTGGTCTGGCTAATTTATTCTACGCTGTCGCGTAGCTTCGCCGCATATATGCTTGATGACGATAAAGTTGTTCAAATCGAACTAGAATCTTCCTCTGTGCAAGACGCACTATAAGAATAAAACCTACATTTCATGGCCTAAGCCTGTCCGCATCTCGAGGGTACAGGACAACTTCGCGAACATTTTGAGAGTTTGTCAAGACCATCATGAGCCGATCAAATCCCAATCCCCACCCAGAATGAGGCGGCATCCCCCAGTGGAACACTTTCAAATGATCTTCAAATCCTGAAGGATCTAGTCCTTGTTCAATGATCCTGTTCTTCAGCTTATCTGGGTCGTGTTGTCTTCTACCTCCGGAGACAAGTTCTAGGTAGCCAAACTGAAGATCGAAGGAACATGACAGTTCCTGGTTCCCTTCCTTTTCATGGATATAAAAAGGCTTTAAACTCATCGGCCAATCAGTGATGAAATAGAACCCTTTGTGCAAATCCCCAAGTTTCCTCAATGCGGTATCAGAGAGATCATCGCCAAATGACAAATGTTCTCCCAGGCCCCTTAATTCATCCAGCGCCTTTTCATAGGTCAATTGCTCGATTTTCAATTCCGATGAACCTACTATAGTATCATTTGAAATGCCAAACGATTCCTTCATTTTATGAATTGCTTCGTCCTGGCTCTGACTTGCCATGGATGTGTCCGCGATCTTCTGCCATGTCATCTTAAAATCAGCATCGCAAAGCCGCACTAAATCATATATTACCTTTCTCACCAGATCCGCAACAATCTCCATTACATCAGCGTAATCAAGAAATGCTGCTTCGACGTCTACGCTCGTGAACTCGGCCAAATGCCTCACAGTATGAGATTTTTCCGCCCTAAAATATGGGCCTATTTCAAACACACGTTCCAAGCCGACCGTCAACTGCTCTTTATACAACTGTGGGCTCTGCGCGAGATAGGCATTTTTGCCAAAATAATCGCATCGAAACAGGTTCGCCCCCCCCTCAGTAGAAGTACCAATTATCTTGGGCGTATTTACCTCAGTAAACCGTCTTGACCTAAGAAAATCTCGTATCGCTTGCAATGCAAAAGATCGCAGTCTAAAAATTGCTGAAACCTTAGGGTCTCTAAGATCCAAAGCCCTTGAATCGAGTCTTTTATCTGTGGAAGATTCGACACGTCCCGTTGGATCAATTGGGAGTGGGGGAATAGCCTTGGATAAGAGGAAAATCTTGTTTGCCTTAATCTCAAAATCAACATTCTTCGCTTTACTTCTCTGAACTTTTCCTTCTACGAGGATGCAGCTTTGTCTTGGAATCATCCTCATCTCACTCAGCAGATCCCCAGCTACGACTATCTGCATCGTGCCTGTAAAGTCTCTTAATGACACAAAGCCTAGTTTCCCAATGTCTCGAATATCTTCGATCCATCCAGCTACACGGATATTCTTGTCTACAAGATCGTCAGTGATACAGTCTGCCAGATGAGATCTTGTCCAATTTTGCTTCCCTGACATATGCCTTAGCCCTAAACTGTCTTAATTTGATTGAGTTTCAAATTCAACTATGAGATCAATTTTCTTGACCACCTTCGCGACCTTTCTAATTTTTTCTACATCGAGTGGGAAACTTGTCTTATTCGCCGACTCCTGACTCAGGGTTACCCTGGTCAGTTTGTTACCGTCAGGTAACCAAATTAAATTCATACTAAGGATTCTTAGAGGATAAAATAAGTTTTCCATAAATCTCCTATCTGTCCCTCCCGCTTCTACAAACCATATATTGGCATTGAATTCACCTGCGAATTTTTTGATTATAGAAGGGTTACTTCTTATGGTAATAATATCAGAAGTTCTTAGGAAGAGAATGTAATCATCATCCACCTTATGAGAACCAACTAATGTAAATTTGCTGATCTCTTGGTCCTTCTCTCCCAATTTGGCAAGTTTGATAGAAGAGTACACGGCAGCTGCGTTAAGCTGACCTGAAGTTAGCTTTGCGTCACACTTTGAACACAGAATGCCTGTCTTTGCATCAAACAAGCAAATGGGAGTTTTCAAGAAACTTTGGTTAATTATCATTTCTGTTATATAACCTGTTGGCAAAACGACCACTAGTGAAGTGACTTTGAGTGTCCTAATGCATCCTACTTAATTATAAAGTTCCCGTACTACTCACCCACAGCCTAGTATTTTCCATTGCAAGCTGGCAGCAAAGGCTCAAGTATGATGCTACTTGTCCTTTCCTTAACTACACAGTGGTATAATGTGGTGCGTAATGGAAGAGGCATTTGGTTTAAAGTAGATTTAGGCTAGAAGGAATGTACGGTTCATATGACGATGGCCCTACATATTCAATAATTGTCGCATGGAACGCCAGGATCAGATGAATCATTGAAGCTGGATTCTAGACTTAAAATAGAGGATCTTGAGGTTTACTATTTCACAGATCGGGGCAGGGTCAGAGCAGTCGATGACGTTTCATTTGAAATAAAAGGCAATGAGTCGATTGGTATTGTCGGTGAGTCAGCATCGGGCAAGAGTACTTTAGGGGCCGCAATTATACGTTCGGTAAATCCTCCTGGTAGAATAGTAAAAGGGAGAATATCAGTAAATGGCAAAAATGTACTCGACTTATCGGAAAGTTTCTTTAACCGTGCAATGAGATGGAAAAAAATTGCGGTAGTCTTCCAAGGTGCAATGAATAGTTTAGACCCCGTCTACAAAATCTCCGAACAGTTGCGGGAGCTGATGCAGGAACACAAGATTAAAGGTGACTATGAGAAATTAATCTATCAGGCGCTTACAGACGTAGGACTTGACAACTCTGTTGCCAACAGATACCCTCACGAGTTAAGTGGCGGGATGAAGCAACGCGTGGTAATTGCTATGGCTCTTCTGCTACAACCCCAAATACTCATTGCAGACGAACCAACAACTGCACTAGACGTCCTTGTGCAGGCTCAAATTATGAATCTTCTTAAAAAGCTCAAAGCTGAAAGGAACATGAATATCGTGATTATAACCCATGATATTGCTCTGGTTTCAGAGATCGCCGACAAGATAGGAATCATGTATGCTGGGCAGATTGTGGAATTGTCTTCATCCTCAGAACTGCTCTCCAATCCCAGGCATCCATATACTCAGGCTTTAATTAAAGCAATACCCAAAATACATGCCACATCCAACAAGATTGACTCTATCAAAGGGAATCCTCCTGACTTGGCCTCGGAATTGAAGGGATGCAGGTTCTATGAAAGATGCCCTTATGCGATGGACATATGTTTACAAGATCCTCCTCTGTTCAAAACTAAGACCGGATTCGTAAAATGCTGGTTGTACAAGGAGGAGACTGATATTGAAGAATCGCAAAACTAGACAGGCTTATTGATAGTCGTGCAGTCTCCTATCTTTATGCAACCGTAACTTTCTATTTAACGATGATTTGTGTTTGAGAAGAATATGTTCACGAGCACAACCATCGTGGATTACACCAATGGAACAGAATTCACAAGAAGTTACAAAATCCATTACATGGAAGCTTACTTTACAGACGGCACATACATCCGTACCCGTTTCCATATCCGTCAACGGCTTGAGCCAAGGTTCTCGCCACAGAACGACTGTCACGGTGGCTTTCTAGCTTCCCGATATTCCAATTTAAACCTGCCGACCCACAGGGACAACTACAAAAAAGAACTTGTTTCTCATCCGATTTGAGCCTGATTGACTTGAATCATTGGTCTAAGACATCAGGCCAGAAAATACGCAATTTTTACCTCGGCCTTAAGCCTTTGGGCACTAGTGCTCTCATTTAAATATGACATTAAAGATATTTCATATCTGAGGACGCTCTCCGAAGGAGATAAGTGGTAATATGTTGCAGAGTTCGACAATAGATGTTGAGAAGATAAGAGAGGACTTTCCAATCCTTCAAAGGAGGATTAAGGGCAGCCATAAACTTATCTATCTCGATAATGCTGCTACTACGCAAAAGCCTAGAGCGGTCATCGACTCTATTAGCGATTACTACACCAACTATAATTCAAATATTCATCGAGCAGTACATCAATTGGCGGAGGAGGCTACATTTGCATATGAGGAAGTTCGCCAGAAAGTTGCCAAGTTAATAAATGCAGGATCAGCTGACGAAATTATCTTTACTAGAAACGCGACCGAATCAATAAATCTAATAGCCAAATGTTGGGCTCGTCAGCACCTAACTAAAGGGAATAAGGTATTGATAACTGAAATCGAGCATCACAGCAATATCGTGCCGTGGCAGTTAGTAACTGGAGAGGTTGGGGCATCTTTGGATTATTTGAGAGTTGGGGATGATGGGCGTATAGAAATTAACGATTTTAAACAAAAGATTAATGATCCTAATTTGAAACTGGTATCAGTATCCCAAATGTCTAACGTCCTAGGTACTATCTTGCCTATAAAGGAAATAACGAAGCTTGCACACGAAGTGAACGTGCCAGTGATGGTCGATGCTGCCCAGTCGGTGCCTCATATGAAAGTCGATGTCCAAGATCTTGACTGTGATTTTATGGCTTTTTCCGCTCACAAAATGCTAGGTCCAACTGGCGTCGGGATCCTCTTTGGGAAAAGGGAAATTCTTGAAGAAATGCCACCTTTCATTGGAGGCGGTGATATGATTAAGGAAGTCCATAAGCAGACTACCTCATTTAATGAACTGCCATACAAATTCGAAGCAGGGACTCCCAACATTGCTGACGTTATAGGCTTTGGGGCAGCGATAGATTATCTGAATGATATTGGATTTAAGAATATTCAAGAACATGAGAAGGAGATTACTGAATATGCTCTGGATAGAATGAATGAAATTCAAGGTATTACGATATATGGCCCACGCTCTATGGATGGACGAGGCGCAGTCATATCTTTCAATTTGGGTGATATCCATCCACATGATCTGGCTACTATATTGAATGACTTCGGTATCGCAATGAGGTCAGGACATCATTGTGCTCAGGTGCTAATGGAAAGATTGGACGTTTCCGCTACGTCGAGGGTTAGTTTCTATATTTATAACTCAAAAGATGAAGTTAATATACTGATTGACGCTTTACAAAGCGCACGGAGGTTGTTTGGACTCTGAGTGAGGACATATACAGGGAGATAATACTGGATCATTATAGAAATCCTAGAAATAAGGGTAGAATTTCTAACGCGGACATAAGCTTTCATGATAGCAATCCTCTTTGCGGAGATGAAATAGACATTCACCTAAAAGTTGAAGACGACATTGTTAAGGACATAAAATTCGAGGGGAGGGGTTGTGCAATAAGTCAGGCCAGTGCATCAATGCTCACAGAAATGGTAATGAACAAGCCGTTAACCTCTGTCAAAGGATTAGGCAAGGATGACATTCTTGAAAATATAGGCCTGGTGAACCTAGGGCCAGCAAGAATAAAGTGTGCTTTACTCTCTCTAAAGGTTCTCAAGATGAGCATGGTAGAATACTATGCCTCAAAAGACCCTGAGTCCGCTCAGGAGATCCGTGAGGGCTCTAGGCTCTTTTAGATGGCGCTATATTCAGATGCACATCTTGATTTTTCTTGTCCTTTCCCTACAAAGGGATAGAAAATGAAGACAATTTGGAAATTTAGAAACAAGACAGATAACTTATAGGATTATCGGCGATTGGAAGCTCGTGTATCCCATCTTCAATAACTCACCTCGTCAGAAATGATTAGCCCAAGACAAACATGTCATCCATTTCTAGTATTGGGTCGGATAACATGTGAAAGTAAAAGATAGATTGGTCCTTCATCAACATTAATGTCACATTTTGCACTTATCACACCTATGGCCCACGTGGGTGCCTAAACTCAGATCTCCTCAATTCGTAACTGTTCTAATGCTTTTTGCTTTGCTGACAATTTTGGTGGCGACACAGCTGACCTTGGATCTGGATCAGGCAATCAGCTTGTACGTATCCAGTATCCAGCCCGCTTCAGATTTGATTTCCATGGTAACAATAGCTGTTACCTCTCTTGGAGATGTTGTGACCCTAGTCATAATTTCTATTATCCTTAGTGTTATCCCAAGAACTAGAAAACTGGGGCTCATTTTTTTAATAACAATTCTCTTGATTGTTATACTAATAACTTACTTCAAACCAATCGTGGGTCGGGAGAACCCCACTTACCCCTCTCCTTTCGTGTTATCAAATAACTCCAAAGGATTTGTGATAGAAGGTGACACACTTTCCCCTATGTCAAGAGATTATTCCTATCCCTCCAATCACGTCGCGATTTCAACTGCATTCGCATTCATAATCGGTTATGCACTTAACAAGAAATCTAGGATACTTGGCTATTTAATTTGGAGCTTCCCCTCTATTGTCGCTTTAACTCGAATCTTATTGATTCAGCATTATTTTACCGACGCGATTGGCGGCTTTCTCTTCGGTTTGATCGTGTCTATTATTATGAGTAACTTCATGCATCTTGGAAGAGAGGTTGCGATCGTTGGGTCAAAATCATGAAAAAAGAAGATGGAATTGCTTTCAGCAGAGCGTGATAGTTTCTGTCTCGCTTACCTCAAATTGTTTGTCCAATAATGGCCAAATTTGCTGTAAGAATAATGAGGTCTACCATTATGGCAATCTCGACCTTTGCCTCTAATTCTACATGTGGGTTTCATTTTGATAAGGTTAAATAATTTGTGCAGCGATTAAATTATCGAATTGCAATCAGCTCTGCGGCAGTTAGGAGACTACATTATTCGCCGCTGTCAAAGCGAGGACCTTAGTCAGGTGATTGGTGTAAACCTGTCGACCTTGCCAGAACATTACTCGGATTATTTCTTTGAATCTATTCTGAAGGAATTGCCCGAATCGTTCGTTGTTGCAGAGTTGAATGGACGAGTTGTTGGATATACTATGTGCAAAATCGAGTTCGGCTTTTCAAACTTTAAGAAGCTTGGATTTGTAAAGAAAGGACACGTTGTATCTGTTGGGGTACTGGAAGGACATCGAGGAAAGGGTATAGGGAAGGCACTGATGCTTGAGGCAATTAACGGGGTAATAAGCCGTAGAGGAGACGAAATATACCTCGAAGTGCGTGTTAGCAATGAGGGTGCCATAACCATGTATGAGAGGCTGGGTTTTTTGAAGAAATCTAGGTTGAGATCTTACTATCGTGACGGGGAAGATGCTTTCCTTATGGCATTAGAATTGGACAGAATTTGATGAAATGTAAATTAAGGCCTGCGTGAGCCACCTCATAGAGATGAAAAAGCTGTCTAGTCCAAATCGATTGGGAGTAATTATCTTGTTTATCTCTTTGACAGGATTTATTTTCTATACATACCTTTTACTTTTTTCAAGCTACGACATTGTGGTGCTCAAATTCACTTTACTTTTCTTTGTTGCAGCAATAGTGGGCGTCATAGCTTGGATGGGATACACAATGGCAACCGCAGCCTCACTTGAAGGTACAGAAGAAGAAAAAACAGGCAGGTAACAATCCTTAATACATTCAGTTCCCCTTTTTAATTAACACATCAGAAACCAATTGGTATAAACATGGCCCTACCTCTCTTACTACGTGTAAGAACTTTATGTCGTGTGAATATTCACGAAAGGCGTCTTCAGTCTCAAACTTGCCTATTTCCAAGGCCGAGTTCTTGCAATCGGCCCTTACATGTAGAAAATAATGAATTATGCCCTGCTCTTCTTTCAAACATTTGACTGCGTCATTGACAAAGTATCTCGCCTTTTCAGGAAGTGGCATCAATACTCTATTTGACTTTCCACCAATGCGAGAGTTTACCATCTCTTTTGCATCTCCACAGAGGCTCTCGATTTTCTCTTCCATCTTGTTCAAACTAGAATTAAATAATGAAAGTTCGTGAGCAGCTCTGTTAATATCCACATTATAAACCCTTTTTACATTCCGATATTTGCAAATGATTATTGAAAATGTTCCTACTCCGGCGAACAAATTGGTAACAACGTCATTCTCAGAAGTAAGATTTGCAATCCTAAATCTCTCGGTAGAGAGTCTAGGGGAAAAGTAAGCTTGTTCTACATCAACCTTAAATCGACAGCCATACTCCTTGTAGACAGTGATCGGATTATTATCTCCCGCAATTAGGTCCAGCTTCCTTGTTCTGTGATCGCCGGCTATTGGAGAGGTTTGCATATAGACCGATCTCACTGATTTGATACTGTCTAAAATTGTATTCCCTATTAGGCTTCTCTTATCAAACAAGGCCTCTGGGATTCTCAAGATTACGATACTGCCTATAGTATCAAAAGAAGAAGTAAGCTCGGATAGCTCTGATTCCTCAAGTATGTTCCTCATTGCTCTTTTCAGAAAAGTAGGCATGAAAAGATTTCCGTTATAAGCGACGTTAATGGAAATTATTCAACATAATAGTAATTACCAGTATCCTTTTGGTTCCTATCCAGTCTGCTATCTTCCTTATTTACACGTGGGCGCCCTGTTTCCTGATCTCGTCTATAAGTAATGCTAAGGGATCTCAAAAATTCGTTCATGCCAGATTCCTTAGCAATAGGCATGGAGGCATGTCCACTTGAGCCGGGTATGCCCTGAAATATAATTAGACTGTCTGAAACCAAGTCGATAAGTTGTACGTCATGGTCAATAACCATTGCCGACTTTCCATATGCTCTTACGAACCTCTGCAAAAATTTAGCCAGAGCAATCCTGTCTTCAACATCCAGAAAGGCAGATGGCTCGTCAAGAGCATAGATGTCTGCCGGCCTCATCAGCGAAGCCGCAACAGCTACCTTTTGAAGTTCTCCGCCACTAAGGTGTCGAATGCTCTTTTCAAATAGTTTCTTTATCCCTAATGGAGTTACTATCTGCCCTTCCAAAGGCGATCCTTCGATCTCGTTACCGTACGATGCGGTAAGGACTGATCTTACATCTCCCTCATAATCCTGGCTCAGATATTGTGGTTTGTAGGAGATCTTTACATCGGTATTGATGGAGCCTGAATCAGGATTCTCCATGCCTGAAATCATTTTCATAAATGTTGTCTTTCCCAATGCATTCGCTCCTACTAGACCGATTATCTCACCTTTCCTAAGGGAGCCACTTTCAACTGTCAACTTGAATGATGAGTGGAATGATTTGGTCAAGTTGGAGTAACTAGTCACGGCCACATCCATAAGTGAATCTTGAACGGAGCTGGTCTTGTCAAACCTGTAAGATTTTTCTCTAAATCTGACGTTTTCATTGGGGAGATACCCTTCAAGAAAATTATTTATGCCTATTTTTGTGCTTCTTAGGGAAGAAGTAATTCCGTATGCCCCAGGTTCGCCATAAAGGACATGAATGTTATCTGACAAATAATCAAGAAGAGTAAGGTCATGCTCGACCACCATCACACTTTTACCTTCCCTTGCCAATTCTTGTATAACTCTGGATACGCTCAATCTTTGATAAACATCATTATAAGAAGAAGGTTCGTCAAAAAAGTAATAATCTGCGTCTTTAGAAACTGCAATCATCACAGCGAGGCGCTGTAACTCTCCCCCACTCAATTCATCGACATTTCTGCTTATTGCGCTTTCCAAGCCTAACCTTGGAATTAATCTTTCAGCAACCTTACGTTCATCATATTTTTCGATGAGGTCACGAACTTTCCCTTTGAATGCCTTTGGTATTAAGTAAACTAGCTGAGGCTTGATAGAGGATTTAATTTCACCCGACGCAAGCTTTTCAAAATGAGCCTTCATTTCCATTCCCTGCAAGTTTTCGATTATACTGCTCCATGTAGGTTCTGACTCGTATTTGCCAAAGTTGGGCCTCAGACTGCCCGATAAGATATTTACAATTGTAGACTTTCCCATCCCATTTCGACCTAGCAAACCCACTACCGAGCCCTTCTTCAAGGTAGGTAGCTTATACAGTCTAAAGGAATTTACTCCGTATTGATGTATTTTTTCATGACCCAGTTCCCTTGCTAGGTTAACAATGACTATGGCGTCAAAGGGGCACTTCTTTATGCATATACCGCAGCCAGTACAAAGATCTTCAGATATCAGCGCTTTACCATCATTTGGTCTCTGAATAATGCATTCGCCGCCCGTCTTATTTACAGGACAGTATACAATGCATTCCAAGCCACATTTCCTAGGTTGGCATAGTTCTTCATCTAAAACTGCGACTCTGTGAGTATCCTGCCTTTGATCACCCATTTGTTATTGCGCATTTGCTTCTCCTTAATCTATTATATGCCTTGTGACACAGCAAGCAAAATTCCTTCCCAAAAATTCATCTGGTCTTCCTCTATCCAAAGGAAACCGAATATGCATATTTCCAGTAATCGTGACATGCGAACCTGCATTCAATAAAATGACTAGATAAATCATCCAATAACTAACAAAAAAAGTGATGAAGAGCAAATAGGAACGTTAAATTTACCCTTTCCACTGCTTATTCCCCAGCCGGCCATAGCGAGAGGGAGCGACCCGGACCCATTCCGAACCCGGAAGTCAAACCTATCGTCGCTGCTGAATACTGACCTGCGTGAGCGGTTGGAAAGCAGCAGTGCTGGCGTTCCACTAGGTTGTCAAATCTGGGATATTGGCCCTATTTGTAAGCTAGATTTCGGTTTTCTCGCCAAGGTGAACGAGTTTTAAAAGATCTCTAATGTTCTTTCCGATCCGGCTTATTAATGGATAAACTGAGATAAGACCTAGCGGGTCCCATACTTGAGATTGAATTACGCAGCAGAAATCAGCAGCTCTAACGAACAATTTTGCAAATTCTTCCCCGGGAGGTATACGAGCAATCGACTCAGATATGGCATCATCTTTTGCTAGATAGTGGGACAGCAAACCTCCCGTCCAACCTAAGTATATTATCTTTTCATTTCTAAACATGAATTGAGGATAGCACGACACAAGGTCATGAGCATTTTGATCCGAATCAATTATACTTAGGTTTTTTAACAGACAATAAATGTTGTAGAAAGGCCCCATTCTCATTACGTCCTCTATCCCTATGTAATCTATAGAGGAGCTTTCAACCTTAACAAAACCGTCTCGGTTGCAGAGCCAGCGTTCGTAATAGGGCTGCAATGTCTTCTCTACGTCAGAGTCCAATATTCCTCTTCTACAAATTACTCCAGCACTTTGCAATTCATTAATTAAGGAATCCATCTGGAAAATTGGCATGAACGATTACCCCCCGACTGATAATATGATCGCCGAACACCCATATATCACAAGAGGGGCTATTACGGTCAATTTATTTTTTTTCTAGTTAAACAGAACCTATCTTAAAGTCAGGTCCTGGAAGGAGTAACTGGATAACACTATTCTGTCTTTGATTTTCACCTTCAATCTAGCTCGTCTAGCACCAACCTTATTAATGAACGAATGCCAAAGCCCGTTGCTCCCTTCGGATTGTAACTTTTATCCCAAGTTCCATCCTGAGTCCAGGCAGTTCCTGCTATATCAAGATGTATCCACGGAGTTTCGTTTACAAAGTTAGAAAGGAAAATTGCTGCTGTAATAGTCCCTCCTGCACGGCCACCAATGTTTTTTATATCCGCAAATTTACTCTTAATTTGTTCGTTAAAGTCAGGATAGAGGGGCAGTTCCCAGAATTTTTCATTAGTCTTCTCACCAATCTGCCTCAGCCTATCAATCAACTCTGGGCTATTGCTGAGCGTCCCTGCAATATTAGAACCTAGGGCTACAATACACGCTCCAGTCAAGGTCGCCAAATCGATTATAGAATTGGGGTTGTACTTTTCTACTCCGTACGCGATACTGTCGGCTAGAATGAGTCTCCCTTCGGCATCTGTATTAATTATCTCTACGGTCTTTCCATTATACATCCTTACTATATCCCCCGGCCTATATGATGAACTTGATGGCATGTTCTCTACGCATGGGACAATTCCTATCACATTCGTTTTCACCTCAAGATTTGCCAGACCGCTCATTATTGCTAGCACATCACATCCCCCTGATTTGTCGAATTTCATTTCTTCCATCCGATCTGAGGGCTTGATGGATATTCCACCTGTATCAAAGGTGACTGCCTTGCCCACAAACAGATATGGTACAGTTGTGCTGCTTCCTTCGTTTCCCTTGTATTCTATAATAACTAGCTTGGGAGGCTTGTTACTTCCCATGCCTACTGCGACGATACCATTTAGACCGAGGGATTCCATCTCGTAACGTTCTATTACACGAGTTGAGATTCGGTGATGTTTTGAAGAAAGATCTAAAGCTATACGAGCGAGGTATTCTGGCGAACACTCATTCGGGGGTAGATTTGCTAAATCCCTTCCAAAATTAACGGCATCGGTTATTATTTTTGTGGTATCCAACACCCTCTGCCAATCTTTTTCGTTACCATCAACCAGTAAGCTGACTTTCAGCGATGATGGACCGTGCGATTTTTCACCAATTTTCTGTGTTTGATATTTATCGAATTTATAAAGCGATAAGCATGTTCCCTCACAAATTGCTTCTGTCAAGTCTTTGGTTAATTGAGTAAAAGGTTTGATGCTATATTCACTAATATTTATCTCCGTAGCTTTCAAAGCGGCCTTTCCTGCAAGAACTCTAACTTTATCATTGTCCAGACTTTTCTTCTCTCCCAGCCCCAAAAGCATGATTCTATGCATAGGCCCCGTAGGAGAATGGACAATGCAGATAGTGCCAAATGCACCTGTGTGCTCCTTGTCCTTTAATACTCGTCCCACAATTTCCACAAGGTTAGCGTTAGCATCGCCCAATTGATTCATTACTTCTTCGACCTCATTCTCGAACACACCTACAACCAATAGTGGCGTTTGTTTAGCAGAATCAGGAATCCGCTCGGCTACAAGTTTGACCATGCAGTGCTCATTATTAGGACTTTATTTTAAGGTATTCAAGTCACATCGGCATTGCCTAGTAATGATTTACCCCCCCGTTGCAATTATGGTTGAGAAAAACCTAATGTTTTTATTTTCGATCACTTCGCAATCATGTTAGTCAGGGATTGGGTTGCTGCTCGGAGGTTGGGGATTTTAGATGACTTTGAGAATGCGCTATTTGGACCTCAAAGCAAAGGTTCGAGCTGTTAGAATGCTCGCTATAGAGGGGATTGCCGAAGCAGGTTCTGGTCATCCAGGGGCTTCCTTCTCGGCCGCCGAGATAATGGGAGCGCTTTACTTCAGGAAGTTAGTGCATAATCAATTTGATCCTTTCTGGAAAGGGAGGGACTATTTTATAAATTCCAAAGGACATTCTGCCCCTGGATTTTATGCTACACTGGCTGTCGCAGGATATTTCCCAATCGAAGAGATCAAGTCACTCCGTGGGTTTGGATCTCGGCTACAAGGTCATCCAGTGCGTTATTCCGAGGAGCAACAGAAGTGGAGTGTACCTGGGGTCGAGTATTCCGGAGGTTCGGAAGGGATAGGACTGTCAGTGTCTGTGGGGCTTGCACTGGCCAATCGTCTGGATGGAAATGCCAATCACATATTTACTTTAATTGGAGATGGGGAATCAAATGAAGGTCAGGTGTGGGAAGGGGCTATGTCAGCTTCCAAATTTCAATTAGATAATTTGACTGCGATACTTGATCGCAATAGAATTCAACAAGACGGATTTACTGAGGATGTAATGCCACTTGATCCTGTCCGTGACAAGTGGCTTGCTTTCAATTGGAACGTCATTGAAATAGACGGACATAGGGTGGAGCAACTGATAGATGCAATTGACAAGTCCTTGGAAGTTAAGGATAAGCCTACAATCATAATTGCTAATACTGTCAAAGGCTATGGTATCAAACATATGACTAACAACCCGCAATGGCACGGGAAGGCTCCACCTAGGAAGCAGACACCCATACTAGTTGAAGAGCTTGACTGTGAGTTTTTAATTGCCCCTTCGATTATTGCTGGTGGAAAGGAGAATTATGAGGAGAAAATTAGAATGGCCGAGAGGGGAGGAGCGGACGTCATCCACTTGGATGTAATGGATGGAAGATTTGTCCCGAACTATACCTTTCTAGCGGACACCATATACAAATTAAGAAAGATCACATCGATGCCGTTCGATGCTCATCTAATGATAGAAAGCCCAGCAACAGTGATTGACGAATATATAGGAGCTGGATGCGATGTAGTTACTGTCCACGCTGAGGCGTGCAAACAGGATGAATTTTCAGAAATTAATAGCAAGCTTATTTCCAACGGTATAAGCCCAGGGATTGCAATTAATCCAGACTCAGCATTACCGGATTGGATCTGGGACTACCTGGATTCGATAGATGTCGTAAATATATTATCTGTAAATCCTGGATTTCCAGGACAGAAATTTATTTCTTCGGTTCTTCCCAAGATGATAAGTACAGTAAAGGAGCTTAGGCGAAAAGGGTACAAGGGTTATGTTGAGGCAGATGGTGGAATAGACTCCATAACCCTGCCTCTAGTTTATGAGGCGGGCGCCAGAATTCTTGTCACAGGCAATGCGGTTTATGGAACCCCAGACATTCAGGGGGCCATACTACAATTGAAACATACAGCAAATGTAGTGTTGGAAAAAAAGCTTCTCAACCTATCCACGAGTATAGGAATTCGAAACGATTGGCTAAGAACCCGTAAACATATATTGATTCCTTTCGCAAACGAATTAGATATAGAGGAAGAAATTCATGCTCTTAAGTAAGGGAAAGGCAAGTCTTGACATGCGGACTGCGTACGGTGACAGTCTAGTGGAAGCTGGGCTAAAATATCCAGAGATAGTTTGTGTTGGTGCAGATACCACTGATTCACTGAAGATTAAGAATTTTGGAAATAAGTTCCCAGAGAGATTTTTCAACGTGGGAATTGCAGAAGCAAATTTAGTCTCCGTTGCTGCCGGTCTTGCCATGGCGGGAAAAATCGCCTTTGCGAGCACGTACGCGGCATTTCTTCCTGGTAGGTGCCTCGACCAAATTCGCAATGCAATATGCTATCCAAACCTGAATGTAAAACTTGTCGTTTCCCATGCTGGATTGACGGTTGGTCCGGATGGTGCATCTCACCAACAAATAGAGGATCTGGCCACGATGCGAGCGATCCCAAATATGAAGGTGCTTGTGCCTTCCGATGCGATTTCGGTTAGAAAGATTGTTACCTCTTCTGTTCTCACGAGAGGACCAGTCTATGTCAGATTGGCACGTCCTCCTAGTGAGGTGTTGTATGATGAGAGTACAGCTAAATTTGACATAGGTAGTGGAAATCTTCTTCGCGATGGTGATGATGCAACCCTAGTTGGGTGTGGTTTAATGGTTTCCACTCTGTTGAAGGCGGCAGAAATTTTAAAAGAGGAGCATTCCATAAATTGTCGTGTAATTGACATGTTTACTGTAAAACCTATTGATGATGAATTGCTCGAGAAAGCAGCCAAGGATACTGGATTAATAGTCTCAGTCGAGGAACATAATATCCTCGGAGGTCTTGGAGGAGCAGTAGCTGAATCTGTTTCTTCCAGATACCCTGTGCCAATCGAAAGGATTGGGGTCTCAGATGTGTTCGGTGAATCGGCAAGAGACGAAGAATTAGAAATGCTCCTGGATGTCTATGGATTAAGTCCTACAAAGGTAGCAAGAAGGGTTGTTGAGTCAGTGAAGAAGAGGAAATGAAGAGAGAATGAAGATTTTTTTAGATACTGCCAATATTGAATCAATTAGAAAGTACAAAGACATGGGGGTATTGGATGGTATTACAACTAACCCGACGCTATTATCAAAGGAGCAGGGTTCACCCGATGAGATAATGAAGACAATCGTAAGTATGATCCCCGGTCCTGTAAGCCTAGAGGTGATAGGGACAGAATCAGAACAAATGATCGAAGAAGCTCATCACTTGAAAAAATATGGGCAGAATGTAGTAGTAAAAATCCCAATGATCCCTGAAGGTTTGAAAGCCTTACGGACTCTATCCACTGAAGGATTGTCTACGAATGTCACATTAGTGTTTTCTGCCAGTCAAGCACTGCTGGCAGCTAAAGCAGGGGCTACCTATGTTAGTCCGTTCATTGGCAGACTCGACGATATCGGGCATAATGGAATGGCAATTGTGAAAAGTATTGTGAGTATTTTCAGAAATTATCAGCTCGGGACCCAGGTTTTAGTGGCGAGCATACGTCACCCCGATCATGTCGTCCAGGCTGCGGAACTTGGAGCAGATGTCGTTACGCTTCCCCCTGACATTCTTGGCAAGATGATGAAGCATCCACTTACAGACAAGGGATTAGAAGCTTTTCTCTCTGACTGGAAAAAGATTAGGAACGAGTCTCCAAGGTTAATAAAATAACATAGTTAATAGAAGATGCTTGAAAATTCTTCAAACCAGGAGGGGTCAACTAACGGCTCAGCTTTTCAATAGTCCTATGACTTTATTGGGAATGTCCTCTAATTTGCTCACGGCGAGACTTCTTTCGTAATCCAAATACCTTAGATTTTGACCAATCGCAATAGCATCTTGTAAATTTCTCCCCAATCCAAGAGCGACCATATGACTACCAATCTTGCGAAAGGATAACACCATGTGCCTAACAGCATCAGTGTCTGAAGGTTCGCCATCAGTTAAAGTAAAAAAGATTTCTGGTTTGAAAGATCTTACCATTGGCTCGAGCAAACCGTATATCTCCGCAAGGGGTGTCCCTCCACTCGCTCTTATCTGCGCCAATCTTTTCGTACATATTGAAGACCATCTATAATTCGGTGGCTTTATCAACCAACATTTCACTTCTTTACCCTCTGTACTAAATGCATATACGGAAAATGTTACTCCCAAAAAGGAAAGAGCTTCACAAAGAGCGTTTGTGACACGTTTGTATTTTAGTTCTACTTCCTGAATGCTACTAGAGTGATCTAACAGTATCATTACTCTCGTCTTAATTGCGAGCTTCAGATCAACAATGAATGGTGTGGGTATAAATTCGACAAATGCTTCTGAATCAAATTCGTCTCCAAACCGGTCATGTCTCTCTATCCAGCCTGTGCGCCACTCCCTAAATCTCGCCTTTGTCTTGTGGATAAGGTCAGTGTCATAAACTGGAGTTTCGTTGACATCGAGCCGCTGCGGGATGCTGATTCCCATGTTTTCCAAATTCTCGTACCCTTTATTCTCATGCCTCTTGCTCTCTTGAACTAATGTCTCATACTCTGGAAGAATGTCTGTCCCATGTACTATAGCGTTTATCCTGTTCTCAACGCTTTTCTCTGTTGCTCGTTTTTTTCTAACTATCTTTTCAATCTGTCGAGATAATTCCGATTCACTTATGGAACCTCCGAACCTCGAACGAATGGTTGAAAAGGGGACCAAGACCAAGGGATCTACCTGTAAGATCCTAATTATGGGCGGAACTTGTTCTTCTATCCATTTTGTCTTATAATCAGAGGTAAGAGCCTCCTGTACCACCGAGTTAGCCAATTCGACTGCTTTGGTCACCTTATAGTATTCGGAGGAGAAGAGCTCACCTTTGATATAACCAGTCAAGAATAATTGTCCGAAACCTTCAAGCAGCTTTTGTGCACCATATAACGTATTTAGGAGAGGCCGATTCAACCAAGAAATTCCTTCGTCAAATATTATCTCATCCATCATTCCCTTCCATTCTTCAAGGCCTACTGATTCTATTCGCTTTTTTTCAAGTGCATTAAACACAAAGCCAAAGGCATGATCATAACTGAGGACCTTAGTTGAATACTTTAGTCTCATTGCCTCATACCACAGGGAGACACGCCATTGACGATATTTTTGAAATCGATTTCCCGCATATCCGCGAAGGTGAGGAAGAGCGATTTGACCCTTATCAGGACTTGTCTTTGGATTTGCCTCTTCTGTGAACGTTACAAGCGCTTTAGGTTTGTCAGACCATCTGCGTGACAGAAAAGAAGCAATTTCTAAGAGAACATCATCCCTGAGAGTTAAACCGTCCAAGGAAGAAATGTGGTGCACTTTTAGTATCAATACACTCCTCAAAATCCTAGCTAATTTCCGAAAATAGAAGTAATCATATCCATTACTTTTCTATACTCAACATCTCCCCATTGGCCATAGACGTTGGCAAATACGAGTTGTGCAGCATGCTTTGCCTCAGTTCCTGATACTATAAGCTTTGAGAAGGCAATTGTCTCTCTCATACTGGGGCTGTAATACAGCTCTTCGACAGCGGCGGCTTCACGAAGCTTGTTTGCTAGTTTAACGCCCATTCTTACGGATGAAGCTGCTGAGTCCTCAACAGTTGTGTGTCTTCTTATGATGTCTACTTCTACCTCTTCAGGAGGATATTCTAACCTGATACGGACCGGAAATCTACTGAGCATTTGCGGCGGCAATTCCTTGGTTCCTACGTGGGACAACGGATTGATTGTTGCAATAACCGTCCATCCATTAGACGCAGTTATTGTCTGACCCTCCGATTCCTTTAGTACAACTTGTCTTCTATCATCCAAAGCCTCATCTAGCCGCAAAAGCACATCTGCCTCGGCAGCATTCAGTTCGTCAAGGTACAAAAGTCCCCCGAGCTTCATGGATTCCACCAGAATACCGTCAATAAATCCCACTTCGCCATTTTCAAGGGTCTTCGTTCCGATAAGATGGGACTCGCGAGTTCTGAGGCTAAAATTAACCGGATATAACCTTCTGCTAATTTCTGCTCCAAAAGCTCTCACTAGTGTGGTCTTGCCTGTACCCTTTGGCCCTATAATCATAGTAAATAATCCTAAATCATAGGCTTTTCTCAGAACCGGCAACGCGTCGTTCCAATCCAAATAAACGGGTGATGATGATTGACTCATAATAAACACTGATACCTTTGGTTCGGCCTAGTAGACTTAAAAAGGTATATTACAGCCCCTCAAAATCTAAGTACGCAAAATGGTCCGCTTATTTCTTATGAAATCACTAAGTAGGGCCGTTTCTAAGGATTCAGGGCTGACATAATAGGATCTACCTTTAACTCGTCTTTCCATATCATTGACAAAACCTAATAACGAATCTTCCTCACTAATCATTAAGGTGTCTATGTATATCCCTTTCCTATGGCACTTCTCTGCCTCTATTATAGTTTGTTCACCTATGTAACCGTCGACCTGCCTGTAGCGATAGCAAAGATAAACTAGATTTCCAGCCGAGACGTCAAGTCTCAAATCATAATCGGCTTGAACGCTATCCAAGCTCGAAGCATCTGGCTGATAAAATTGCGAATACGGCCTGCTTTTTAGAATCTCTTCTCGCTGCTTTGCATCATCTATAAAGCAGGCACTTGGATGACCATCGGTTACGAGAATAATCCGTCTATTTGCAGAATCCTCCTTGAGTAAGATTCTCTTTGCTAGTCTAAAGGCTGCTTGATAATTTGTGTAATGCAAGAAATCAGAGCCTGCATCAAATGTCTTGAGATATGGAATATCTGAAATCTTAACATGAGATGCAAGCGAACCGAAGCCTACTACATAAATTGAATCGTTAGGAAAGTACTTCTGGTTAAGCATTACTAAGCTCCACAAGGCCTTCTTTGCCGCTTCAATCCTGCTTAAATCCCCAAACATTCTAGAGTATTTCATCGTCGAGCTCAGATCTATGCAATAAACTACACTGGCGCGGACGTCATATAGGGTTTCATGCTCTTCCATATCATCCGTTTTCAATTGAAGCGGAATATCTATCCTACCAAATTCTTTTTGGGTTCGGAGAACGCAGTTAAGTAACGACAATGGTATATTCACCAGCCGTATGTCGTTTCCAGCTTCAAATTTACGAGTAGTATCCAGTACGACAGATCCTTCGCCTATATTTTTAGTACTATGGGTCCCTGCCTCGCCCACCTTCAGTGCCTTCATCACGTCATCTAGAATCAAATTACCAATTTTGGAAAATCCTCTTGAACTAAGCCACTTTTCATCATCTCTTAAATACCCCTCCTGAAGAAGCATTCTAATGATCGGAAAGGGCATTCTACGGTCTGGAGAATCTTCCTCTTCTAATTTGTTATCATTTGGATCTTGTCCATTTGCTGATGCCTTCTCGGCATTTAGTTGTTCTAAAAGACTCCTTATGATTTGATCCAATTCTTGAAGGTTAGGTCTCTTTTCTCGTAACGCTTCTCTTCCAACTATACTCAATAAGAGATCGATCTCTTTTTTAGGCAAACCTTCAAGGTTAGCTAAGGATTTTGATTTGCCAGAATCGCTATCTGAGTGAAAGAGTTGATAAAAGTAGCTTTGCTCAGAATCCTTCAATTTAATGTTGTAAGCCAAACTCACTCTGACTCTTCTTTTCTAGCACGGCCGGTTCAGTCCATGTTAATCCTTCCAATACTAATTCCGTTACGGATGCCAGCAGCTCTCCATCTAGTTTCGGAGGTATCGAAATGAAACGGCTGTTCACATCATGTTTCCTCAGCTTTTCTATTGTCTCTTTCTGTTCGTTTAATATTCGATCGATAGTCTTAACCACTAACTGTTCCAGGTGCGGTAACATCTTAAGCTGGGCGTGATAGTCACGCATTGAAGAAGGATCAATGCCTAACATTTTTTGTGACACGTTGAATCTGTTGTCATCGGAAAAATCCTTACGTATGAGTTGAAGTTCATTTGAATTAACAGTGTCCATATAACTTAAGGAAACTATCTTTAATGCTTCATCGATGAGCTTCCCCAACAGCTTCGACCTCGCATCAAAACTGTCGTCTATTTCAGAAAGCTCAAATTTTACTGCCTGAAAAATACTGCCAAAGTCACAATACCTGGGCACATTGATCGTAGCATGGAAAAGCGATCTAGTTCTTTCCGATTCACTGACTAGCAATTCCATCGAATGCACTCCCATCCTAACACTTACACCTTTCTCTTGGTTTATCTCGCTTCTAGTCCTTGCGTTATGAACTATTGAAGCTAGAGTTCTGACAATAAATACAGGAACAAAAACCGTTGACGAACTGAAGCCTCTTGCCTCCTGCAATATAATCATAACCTCATCCTCCAAACTAAAGGGGTAGTGGGTTTTTATATGGCTTCTCAGACGATCGGAAAGAGGTTCAATAATCCTTCCCGAATGGGTATAGTCGGTCGGATTAGCAGTTGCAAAAATGCCTACATCAGGTCTAAACGTAACTGGATATGACCCCGTCGTAAACTTGCCTTCTTGCAATACACTGAGCAGCGCAACCTGCTTTCTGGGATCGAGTACTGGAAGCTCATCTATACACATCATGCCATGGTTAGCTTGAAGCAGATAGCCGGGCGTGTATGATTCTATGTCGTAGATTTCAATGCCTTTCTTGGCGATCCTCATTGCGTCTATCTGTCCTACCAAATCCTTAACTGAGACGTCAGGAGTAGCGAGGAAGTATCGGTATCGATGGATGCCATCCACCCATTTTATGCGAGTGTCCATCTTGTTGTTTCTTATTGTTTTTTCACACTCAGACGAGACAGTAAAGTCAGGAGTCGTCTTCATTATTTCTTCGTCACAGAGCATTGCCACAAGATGATCTTCCGAGATACATGTAGGAATATCATGCATCAACGATCCATCGACAACCGGGATAGGAGAAAGCAAGTGTTTTGCAACACTTTCTGCAATTCGAGTCTTTGCTTGACCAATCTCCCCGATTAGCAGAATGTCGTGTCCTGCCAAGATAGCGCGGATCAACGATGGAACGACGTCTAAATCATAACCAATTATGCCTGGAAATGGCGTAATGCCATTCTTGAGTCTCGCAACTAAGTTTCTCCTCATCTGGTCTTGTACCGAAACGTATTTGTAATTGATTTGGACCAGATCACGCAACTTGGTCAACTGCTTAAAATTGTCTGGTAGTCCAGCCATCATCTCTGTGTAATTCGGCGCTTCAGTATAGGAATGGTGGACAATTTTCTTTACTTCCTCCTTTGAATCCAATGGGAATCGCGAATTCAGATACAATTGGCTTGTATATAAGAGACGTACCAACCCAATATAGCTGGTTCATCGGCCACCTTATACATCTCTTGGCATACAGATAATTTCTGCACATACCTTGAGGACCTCAGCATGGTTTTTATTTAGGAACGAATACGCAATCAGTGCTTGTCGAATAGTGAATACAAACACATACTCAGAATTGCGGGAAAAGACATAGACGGTAGCAAAAAGTCCGTCGTTGCACTTAGCAGCATTAGAGGGTTGGGTTATAACTATTCTCAGGTATTATTACAATCACTTAACATCAGTCCATCATTAAGAGTTGGATATCTCACGGAAAATGAACTCCAAGAGATTGAGGATGCGGTTAGAAACCCATCAAAAATTAAGATGCCTTCTTGGTATCTAAATCGACGGGCAGACATGGATACTGGTTCTGATACTCATCTCATTACATCGGATCTAGAATTTGCCATTACAAACGACATAAACAGGGAAAAAAGCGTGATGAGCTGGCGTGGCTACAGACACATGTTCGGACTGAGAGTTAGAGGACAGCATACTAGAACAACAGGGAGAAGGGAAACTGCAGTCGGCGTTAAGAAGAGCGGCAGGGTGGCACCTGCGCAACTCGCGAAATGACTAAGAACTTTGGGATGAATTAGCCATGGGAGATCCTCGAAAAGCAAGGAAAACATTTGGCAGACCGAGAAAGATATGGACTTCCGATCAACTTAGTGCAGAACTCTATGTTATTGGTTCATATGGACTCCGAAATAAGAAAGAATTATGGAAGGCTCAGACCCAAGTTGCTGGGTTTAGAAACCAGGCAAGAGCCCTCCTTGCGCTACCAGCTGAGGATAGACATCAACAAGAGATAATGCTCCTTAGATACCTTGGCCGGCTAGGCTTGATAGATGAAACAGCTTCATTGGATGATATTCTAAACTTGAAGATTGAGCATTTGTTGGAGAGAAGACTTCAAACTATGATTATGCGAAAGATAAACACTAAATCGCCCTATGCAGCGAGACAGATAGTTGTTCATGGTCATGTTTCAATAGGAGATAGATTTGTTAACTTGCCTGGACATATAGTTACAAAAGAGGAAGAGAGTATGCTTCTTGTTCATGTGGAACTCCCAAAGCCATCATCAACTGCATCATCATCTACATCTGCAACTCTCTAAAACGAGCAGTAACAAGAGTTAATTCTACTTCAAAGTCCTCACGACTATTTACAAATCTCCTTAAGAATGTCCACGTGGTCGATTTTTCCATCTGCGTTCATGTCAAAGCCTTGCACGACTATGGCCCACTCATGTCCGTCGGCATAATTTCTCAAAATTTGGCTTGCAAAATTTGTCAGCCCCAAAACTGCAGACTTGGTACCGATAGATCTTACACCTGCAACTATGATTACTGTATTTTTATCGTCATAAGGATTGCGTATCTTGGCGATCAGGCCGTGATTGTCCATATTATACAACTCCCCTGTTTCCGCCGCGAGGCCAGACCAAAAGTTTGATTCATTAAACCTGATTGGAAGATATTTGTTAAATTCAGCGGTAACTATGTTTGTTCCTGGGCCCCCTATACTCACAATATTACGACCATTTATCGCTCGTTCTGCTCGCGCATCTGAATCGAGTTTTACTATGAATTCGTCAGACATACTGCATAGATTCCCCAGCGAAAATGCCAGCTGGATAGCGTAATGTCCATCCCTTGCAGACGATTTGTACGGACCATGTGGGTCAGGAGCACCTACAACAATAAGACCATTAAACAAATTGTCCTTTATGAATTCCCTAAAGAAGATTAAATTACTCGAGTCCTGACGATTGTTATTTGACAGAACATTGAACTGAGACTCTCCCCAGTCCATTTCTAGACCATATGATGGGTTGACCGTTTTGAAAAGTCTAGCGGTCCCTCCCCGGATAGTCCTAGTTCCAGATTGCTGGATCGCTCCAATGCGCAGTAGTTTTTGCATGTAATAGTAGGCGCTTTGTTCATATATCCTAAGCTCTCTCGCCACTTGGGCGGTATATTTTGGCTCAGACGAAAGCAACTGCATTATCTTCCAGGCGACTGGGTTAGAAAGTACGGACATATAACCGGGATCTTTATAAACGGTTATCGGTTTGGACAACATCTTGTCGCCTACCTTATGTACAAGTGTCTTTTCCAACGACTGACCTTGACTAAGATTATATATAAATTATGACAGGTACAAAATAACTTTGGGTCCATGCAAAGCAGGTTTGTATTGCCTTTACTTTGAGAGCATCAGATTACACTAAATATATCAATATAACGGTCATTTGGGCCCTTTAGCTATTTTTAATTATGTTATCGAAATAAGTATGCATGTGTGTTCAATCATCGGCTACAAAGGTGAATCTCTTGCTGCTCCTCTTCTTGTGACTTGCTTACAGAAAATGGAGTATAGGGGTTATGATAGTGTAGGAATCGGAACAATTAATGAAGGAAAGGTAAGCGTCAAAAAAGGTGTAGGAAAAGTCGAAGATGTGGATTCAAAATTACTCTTGAAAGTGCTTCCCGGCAGAATCGGAATAGGACATACAAGATGGGCAACACATGGAAAGGTCACGGAAAGTAATGCCCATCCTCATACATCATGTAGTGGAGAGATCGCCGTTGTGCACAATGGAATAATTCAGAACTTCGCGGAGCTAAAATCACAACTTCTGATGAGAGGTCATATCTTCAAAAGCGAAACTGACAGTGAAGTCATTGCACATCTGCTTGAAGAAGATTATGTCCAGTTTGGCGATCTGAGGGGGGCAGTCCTGAGTACTGCAAAAAAATTAGACGGAGCATTTTCATTTATCGCAGCGTCGAATGACGGGACCATAGCCGGAGCTAGATTTGATGAACCACTAATTGTGGGTATTTCAAATGATGGTTATTATATTAGCAGCGACGTTGTGGGATTCTTGAATTATACGGACAGAGCAATATTTCTAGACAACCGAGATATTGTCATCTTGAAGGGTTCTGAAATGGAAATATTTAGTTTTGACGGGGCACCTGTCTCCAGACCTATAACCCAAGTAGCGTGGGAGTTTGGCGGGATTGACAAGGGCACTTATGCACATTTCACCATCAAAGAAATTAACGAGCAAGTAGAGACCATTGCTAACTCGGGAAAGGGTCAAGAGAACAAGATCGAGCAAGTCAGTGAGTTGCTGAAGTCGGCTCCGTTTGTATACTTTACTGGGAGTGGGACAAGTTATCATTGTGCATTGGTGGCAAAGAACCTTCTTTCAAAGTATGGTAGAAGAAAGTCAGATGCCATCATGTCAAGTGAATTTCAATACGTAGTAAATGATATAGATCCTGACTCTGTAATTGTAGCCTTTTCACAGAGCGGGGAAACGGCAGATGTTCTAGAAGTTGTAAAAAAGGCGAAGGCTTCGGGCTCAAAGATCATTTCGATAGTGAATGTTCCGACTTCATCCCTAGCACGTCTGAGTGACGTTTCGGTTCACATGAATTGTGGGCCGGAAATTGGAGTAGCAGCGACCAAGAGTTTTACTTCGCAATTGATGATACTATATACCATAATAGATAGATTGTCAGGAGGAGCTATCGGATTGGAAGGCCAGAGAAACAGACTTGGGATTGCAGTGAGAGGATTAATTGAACGTCAGAGCATGTTTGAGCAAATTGCTAACGACATTAAGGATGTCAAAGACATCTATGTATTGGGTAGATCAATTCATTATCCCATAGCACTAGAGGGAGCACTGAAGATCAAGGAATTAAGCTATGTTCATGCGGAAGGAATTCCAGCTGGAGAGCTCAAGCATGGACCTCTCGCGCTTATTGACAAGAATAGCTGCATTATGGTTCTGAATCCAAACGATTCTACTTTCGACGATGTGAAGGCCAACGCTCACGAAATAAAGGCAAGGGGTGCGTCGCTAATAGGTATAGGAAGTTCAGGCAGTGATGTCTATGATCAATTTATAGAAATTCCTGCACTGCATGAAGTTTTATATCCTATTTTGGAGGTGATACCATTTCAAATGATCGCATATTATTTAGCACTTGAGAAAAATGCAAATCCAGACTATCCTCGAAATCTTGCTAAATCGGTGACCGTTAAATAAGCCCGGACAAGAAGGAGAATCTTCGGCCAACTTAGCTTTAAATACAGATGCAGCAATTGACGCCTATAGGACCATGTCTACTGTTGATAGAGATTATGACATTATAATCGCAGGCGGGGGCTTTTCTGGCATGATTGCTGCATGCTCAGCTGCTTACTACTCATCACGAGGGTTAAGAATCTTGGTAGTAGACAGAAATGATTTAGAATCTTTGGGTAGAAAGACACTGACAGGTTGGATTTGTGGTGACGCGGTCGGCAAGAAACCCGTTGACTACATGAAGAATAGGATAGATATTAGTTGGCAGTTTCCGGAAATCGAACATCCAGTCAAAGGAGTCGTTGCTTATTCTCCCGATCATGAAACAAAGATTTCATTTGATGGAGAAGGATATATTTTAAACAGAAAGCTCCTGCCACAGAAGCAAGCTAAAGACGCCATATCGAGAGGTATTGACCTTAGGGGTAATATCATGCTAAGAGGTCTTGTCACCGATAAAAACGCGGTAATAGGAGTTGAAGGCGATGACTTGAGGGAACGAACTCCATTCAGGAAAACATCTTCACTAGTCATTGATTGTACGGGAGTAACTTCTGTCTTAAGAACAAACCTGGCGATTAAATCCTATATTCAGAGAAAGATACAAAGAGAAGACTTGGAGGCAACGGGGAGATATATCTGCACCTTCGATGTCGGCAATGATGATAAGACATATTTTGACCCGGAATATTGCATAATACATCTAGACCAGGATATCGCTCCTGGTGGTTATGCGTGGGTTTTCCCCAAGGGCAATTTGAAAGCGAATATCGGATTAGGAGTCCAACAGAAGGCATTAGATCAGATGAATAAAAAATCCGGTAAAAATTTGAATCTAAAGCATCTTATCGATAACTACCTAAATTCAAATCCAGCCGTTCTTAATCCCAGATTGTCTGACGAGATTCAAGATAGCGGAAATTCATGGGGGACATGGCAGGTCTCAGTTCGCAGACAGAACGACTGCATGGTAGCAAATGGATATATGCTTGTTGGAGACTCAGCTTGGATGCCAAAGCCTTTGGATGCTGGGGGGATTGGTCCGGCCATAATCGCTGCTACTCTTGCAGGAGAACATGCGGTGAAAGCCATTCAGCAAGGAGATGTTTCCGAGGCAGGCTTATGGAACTATAACAAGGAGTTTATAGATGAGTACGGGTACAAAACTGCTGGTCTTGAGGTGTTCAGACGAATGTTGCAGGGCCTTTCCAATGATCAAATTAATTATGGTATGAAGCATTTTATCTCAAAGTTCGATGTAGAGAAAATAACTAATGGCGAGCATCCAGAATTCGGCCTTGTCGGTAAGATGGGACTAGTATTTGCAAGTGTAATGAACCAAAAACTGGCGGCATCTTTGAAGCGAACGGCAGAAGTAAATGCGTCGCTTGTCAGACATTATAATGAGTATCCAGGTACTCCCGATGGGTTTGCCGAATGGCAAAATAGCCTAATGGAAATTATGGGGAACTAACAATAATTATTTAATAGCCATTATATCAGGGTGGGAGTTCACAGGCCACAAAACACGATTTAGTTGGAACTTTCTAACTGCTTCTCCAACGTACTCATCTTCTTGATAAGCAAATTCCTACTCGATTCCTCAGTTAGGGTTGATCTGGTATTTTCAATTAGTAGCTTTGCTACATCCAACTTCCTTTTAATGCCTGGGATAATATTGTCATAAACAGAAAATGGATAGATTGAACTGTATAGATCTTCCATTAAGGCAAACAAATTCAATGCGTCTGAGGTTCTTTCAGTTCGTAAATTGTCATAGATCATCCGCTTTATTTCTCCTATGCAGTCCAAGAGACCCAGAAGGTACGATGAGGTTGCAACGTTGAGATCATCTATTCCAGCAAGGCTGGTCTTTTCATACACGCGTCTTAGTTGGTATGCTTCGACCAATTCCTGCTCAGCACTGACAAGGTACCTTTCAAGGTCTTCATGAACGTGCGTTTTGAGAGAGCGTAATTCAGCTTGAGCCTCTTCAACTAGTTTGGCTGCATCTTCAAATCTCCCCCTATGCAATGCCATAATAGATTTGCTGCATTTTATGATGACGTCCCTTGTCCCTTTGATTAGTATCTCGCGCCTATGCTCTACATCATCTAACTCTAATGTGATTTTCTTTAACGTTGTCTTTACGTTTTCCGCTGCGACTGCCATATTTTGTAGGGTTATGCTGAACGGCCTAATAACCCCTTACACGCTAAAGCAAATAATGGGGAACATTTTACTGATCCTTGTATGAGCACACGTAAAAAAGAAGAGAAGGAGAGAATGAACCTTGAAAAATTGACAATGACCATCTCTGCCTTAGATGCGATAGTTAAGAATAGAGATATACAAAGGAATACCAGAAATCTTGTGAAAGATGTTTTGGCAACTTTAAAGGATGAGAAATCTGGTTCTATCACAGTAAGGGCAGCAAATGCTGTGAGTATGCTCGATGGGCTTACTCAAAGTAGACAGATGGAATCTCACATACGGACAATGCTCTGGCAAGTAGTTTCTACTCTAGAAAATATTAGGGAATAAACAAATCACAGAACTACAGCGCTCTGGCTTATTTTATCAGGCGAATGAGTTAAATGGTAGAATGGTGAGAGCTCACATTGGGTCCAAAATGTGGTGTTAAGAGAGTATCTGGAAGTCTCTAAGCCTAGAATTGTCGTGGTTCTTGTCATTACGGCAGTAACCTCCATGCTGGCTGCGAGTAGGTTCGATAGTACTCCCGAATTGGGTTGGGATGTCTCATTATGGAACCTTCTTTTCTTGATAGTATCGGGGACCTTGGCATCCATGGGCTCGAGCGCTTTGAACCATTATTATGACAGAGATATTGACAAAGTAATGCAAAGGACATCGAAAAGACCAATTCCTTCAGGTAAGTTACCTCCGCAGAGGGTTTTGTTATACGGGCTTCTCCTTTGCGTAGTATCGGTCTCTCTTGCCATGGTGACATTAAATTCGGTGACAGCCGCTATGATCGGCTTAGGAATATTCATCTATGTGGTAGTATATACAATCTGGCTCAAGAGGAACAATCCGTCCAACATTGTTATTGGCGGTTTTGCAGGAAGCGCTGCATCCATGGCAGGCTGGTCTGCTGCGACGGGCTCGGTAAACCTGCTTGGCTTTCTGGTAGGATTATTGGTGTTCTTATGGACGCCAGCACACTTTTGGTGTCTGGCTATCAAGGCCCGTGAGGAGTATCTTACGGTAAATGTTCCTATGCTGCCTGTGTTAGTGGGAAACCAGAAGACAGCAACATACATTTTTTACAATACTGCACTCCTACTTCCCTATTCATTAGCTCTCTATTTCTTTGGACTAGGGGTGTTATACACAGTCATTGCGGCTATCGCTGGCTCATTAATGCTAATTTATCATTACAAATTGGCCAAACAGCCAACTCCGGAATTTGCTTGGAAGGCATACAAGGTTACTGCTCCTTACTTAGTCGTTATATTTATCGGCATTGCTTTGGACGCCCTTTTCTATGTAAGGTATTGATTCATATTATATGCATCCGGAATTTCCCGGTTTTCATAATCGCAATGAGCTTTTTGTTTCTTAGCTTGCCGACTCCTTCCACCTCACTACTCTGCTTGAAGTTTGTCAGTCGTACTTTCTCGGTAATTCAGTCGAAGGTTGAGTCTAAGAGGAATATTCATTATTTAATGATGACAAAAAATTCTAATTCTAATTTGTTTGCTAGTCACGAAAAGGCGATCGTGATTGAACTACTACTTGTAAGAATTACTACGTGTTAGAACATGCACGCAAAGTTCAAAATTACTTTATCTGCACTGATCTTCTGCTCATAGTCACAACCTCAAACTGTCCAACGCCTTCAGTTCTCCCAAGGAAATCTTCAAGTTTGTCCATTTGACCCTCACTATCATCTAAGATGAAATCAATTAACAGTGAAAATAATCCAAATGCAACTGGCTGTTTGGAAACGGCATTCAATTCCATTCCCGATGGAATGGTTTCTGATAGGGACTTAGAAACCGCGTCTAGATTTGTTTCTGCATCAGCTGGTAAAACTTTTACACGGACAACTAATTTCGACATTTCTAATTAAGGTCCTTCAAATCCGCATCCTATGCACTTGTACATCCTAGCGAATTCTCTACAGCTTTCACATCTCCAGACCAGTACATAACCACAGCTGGGACAGTAAAATTTAACGCATTCGTCGTTTGGCATTATAGGACGACCACATGACGTGCATACAGGTAATTGTAACGAAGTAGGCATTAGTATCTTTTAGTATGGTTTCATCACGTGAATTTATACCTTGCTCATTTGGCCTTCCTTAATCTGCTTTCTAGGAGTCCCTTAACTATCCTTGAGGCGGTCCTTCCGCTAAGAATTAATGAGAGTGGAGCCGAATGAAAGTCAAATTCCCCATCTTGAGAGATTCTCGCCAATGTCGATTGAGAGACTGTGCTAAAGAGGGCGTCAATGGCTTGGTTATCCAGATGCTCGAATAATTTCCGAGCCAAGATCAATTTTTTGAATTCGAATCCAAATTTAGAGTGCCATTCCCTGGGATAGTCATTAAGAAATATGTCATCTCCTCGTTCAATAGCCTTAGCGATTGCCTGGCCAGCAAGCAAACCTCCCATTCCAGAACTAAGAATACCCCCGGCCGTTGTAGGTTTGGTTTGACCGGCAGCATCTCCGACGATCAAGAACCTGTGTCCTTCAATAAAGCTCCTTATCGGTCCTGAAACATAGATTGGGGCAAATATCTTTCTTGATACTGAATAAGAGGAACCTTTTGATTCGAGAAATGAATTGATGGAATTTACTATATTAATGTCTCTACCTGCTACCCCAACTTTCGCCTTGTTCTCTCCCAGCGGAATTATCCAGGCGAAAAAACCTGGGTATTTATCTGCATCAAAATACAGCTCTACAGTATCAGGCTCTATCCACGGAGCAAAAACTTCGTACTGTCCAGAAGGTAATATCCCAGTTCTACTTCTTGTTACTAGTGATGACAATCCTCGTGCATCTACAAAATATTTGCAGGAAACTGTCCCTTCCGAGGTATTGACAGTGTAAGTGTACTCATCTTCGACCCTCTGAGAACGATTCTCACCTAATTTAGGGCAAGCCGTGACCGACTTCATCGAATTCATAGTGGTTATTTCAGCACCAAGTTTTTGAGCTTGAAAGGCAATCTGCTTATCCAATTCTCTCCTATCGATGGCCACCACGTCCTGTAGATTCGCATCAACTATAAAAGAGGAAGATCTTGAACATATTCTGGCTCTAACTATATGGGTTATGAAAGTTCTCGATGACGGGACTATACCCAGCTTCCGCAACCCGCTGAGGCTCACTAATCCTCCGCAGTGTTCTGGAGTACCAATTTCGTGGTCAGCTTCCAAGACCTTGACCGAAATCGATGACTTTGAAACTATTTCCCGAGCGGTCAACAATCCCGAAAGGCTACCGCCCGCTACTATCACGTCGTACTTGGTTCTGTTCATTGCATCGTATTGGAAATAAATAACTCGGTTTATTAATCAAGCTAAGGTCGGAAGAACTATTGGAATTCAAACAGGTAGTAGTAGTAAGAAAGGATCTTCGAATGGGTACCGGTAAGGTGGCAGCCCAGGTTGCTCACGCTGCCGTATCTGGCGCAGAGCAAGTAATGTCTAGTAATCCTTCATGGTTTATGAAATGGTTTAACTCAGGTCAGGCTAAAATTGTTGTTAAAGTTCACTCCCTCGACGATTTATACAACATTAAACGGAGGGCTCAATCTTTAGCTCTTCCAGTTGTTCAGGTCCAGGATAGAGGACTAACACAAATCAATGAAGGGACTATAACATGTTTGGGAATTGGGCCTGGCCCGTCCCCGCTAATTGATCGAATAACCAAGGATCTGAAGCTACTTTAGGCCACTGTGAGTCTACAAGTTGAATCAGGATCATTTCCATCTCAATGTATCGTGATCTATTTTTTTCATAGCAAGTGATTACGCAGTTAGATTTAAGCTGATTGAATGTTTACAACGAAGATAATAGGGGGACTACACATCGGCTAATTTTCTAATTCGTGTTATCCATGAGGATTCGTCTTCGTTTTTGAAATTCCATTTGTTATTTTCAGCAATATACTTTTTCCTCCTACTTTGTTCAATGGCATCATGGACATCAATTCTCTGGGCTGCCTTACTACCCGTAGGATTCTTTTCTCCGTCCTCAAAATTTCTTCTCTTGTTGTTTGAATTCTCCAAATACGGTAAGACCTCGATAGCAGGAGTAGTAAACTCTTTCACGACTTGTTCGTTGCCATCATGATAAGGACTTGAATCAATTTGACAACGGCTAACTTGAGATTCAAATTGCTGCTCTAAATGATTCGTTGTAGAATCTGAAAACCCCTCTTTAAGTAATTCCATTTTACCTATCAACTGGCCTTTTCCAAATTCAGTGAAGCCATGATCCTGAAGGAATGGCATGTATTTTATTATTATACCAAAATCTGAGAGCCTCTTGTTCATTTCTTCCGACGTGAACATATTCATTAAATCATGAACACCTTCAGCAACTTAAATATACAAAAGTTCATTGTAGTTGCTAAGCAGCAGCAATAAAGCTGATAACTTCCTAAATGCGCTTGCAATTTAAGATCGAAAAAGATTACGGGGGGATTTTGGCCATTATCTTCGTGATACACATGATACAATTGAATTACTTATGTAGACTAGAATTTATTAGGGAAAGAGGTTTGACTATAAATAAGTACTACTAGTATCACAAGCAATTGTTAGACGTTCATGAACGGCCGCCTTAACCTGTGAGGCCCTGTCTATCGAGATGGGTTTGGCCTCGAGTCATACCACGAAAAGTAGTCCTGGATGAGGGCTTCGATGGATTTATTAACGTGTTACCTTCGTAGTGAAAAGAGATTTATGGCCAGTTTTCGAATTGACAGGGACTCTCTAGGGGAGGTTAAGGTCCCCAATTATGCTTATTATGGCCCCTTTACTGTAAGAGCTAGTAATCAATATAAAATTGCAGGGCAAAGATCGCACCCGGACTTGATTAAAGCATACGCTATGATCAAAAAGTCAGCAGCTTTGTCCAACTGCGAACTGGGTGCCCTTCGTGAAGAAGTTTCAACAGCAATCGTAAAGGCGTGCGACAAATTGCTTTCAGGCGAGTTTGTCGATCAGATCATCATTGAGCCGATAAATTCGGGTGCTGGAACAGCATTTAACATGAACATTAACGAGGTAATTGCGAATATTGCACTAGAAACAATTGGTAAGGAGAGAGGAAAGTATGAGATAATCAGCCCTAACGATCATGTTAACATGTCTCAATCAAGTAATGATACCTTCCCCACCGCAATGCATTTGTCCATATTACTTGGTCTAGATAGTTTCTTGCAGGCCATCGAACGAGTATCAAAGTCCCTGAAAAATAAGGGCGAAGAATTTAAAGATACTGTTAAAATTGGAAGAACTCACCTCATGGATGCACTTCCTATCACACTAGGAGATGAATTCAGCGGATATTATACTTCAATTGACATTGCAAAACAGAGAATAGTGCAAGCGTCAGAAAATCTCTACGCTGTTGCGTTAGGGGCTACGGCGGTGGGGAGCGGCGCTAATTCACCGGCTGGATACAAGGAAGTATCAATTCGCCATCTTAGGGACATATCCGGGCTAAACTTGACATCATCTGGAAACCTTTACTTTGCTCTTCAGAGTCGATTTGGCGTCACATGCTATTCTTCTTCGATCAGAAACCTTGCGGTAGAATTAATTAAGTTAGCGAATGACCTGAGGCTCATGGCGTCCGGGCCTACTGCAGGACTTGCCGAAATAGTCATCCCGGCAGTACATGCGGGTTCTTCAATAATGCCAGGCAAGATAAACCCCTCTTTGGCCGAATGTCTCAACATGATTTGCTTCAACGTGATTGGAAATGATGTCGCGGTTACAATGGCATCGCAAGCTGGTCAGTTTGAGTTGAATGTGATGCTCCCAGGGATGTTGAAATGCGTTCTAGATTCCATGGATATGCTCAGGAACTTTCTACCGGTGTTTACCGCCAATTTCATCGAGGGCATTAAGGCAAATGAAGATAAGCTCTATAAGTCTGTATATAAAAGCCCAGTACTCGTAACTGTTCTAAACCCTTACATAGGCTATGCAAAGGCGTCGGAAATCTACAAGAAAGCATTGGAAACAGATAGAAATGTTAAGGACATAGTAGTGGAAGAAGGCTTGATGAAGGCCGAAGACGTAGAAAGGGTCTTCTCTCGTTCGAATCTAATTGGAAAAAGAGAGTGAATACATAGATGGACAGGTCCTTTTTGAATTTTATCTCGAAGTTATCGTACTTGTTATCTCCACTACTTCGTTAAGCCCATTATAAATCTGCAAAAATTTCTTGCCCTTAGATGTAATCTTATATTTACGTTGATTATCCAAAAACTCGATTAGGCCATTTACCAATAGAAGTGTCAAATAGTCTTTAAGATGGTGATATGACAAAAATGACCTGTACATGATTTTTTTTTGAGATGCACCACTTTCATCTGAGGCGTTCTGGAGAATTAACGCAATAATTTCTAGCCTATTCCTATGCTTCATCTATTAGCGTACGGCATCATCTAGAATAAAAGGGGCGCTACGGAGTATTATGGTATTGTTTTTTTTTAGATTAGTGTAAATATTTTCTTCTGCCGATTGTCACGAATAAAGGTTTGGTATCATGGTACTGGTATAAATTGCTGACGGCTGAAATGGGCTATTGTCATGTTATTTCTGAATTGGTACATGACTTAAGTGAGGAGATAGCATACTTTGCAATGCAAAGCACAGCAATATCTATTTCCCATGTAACATTCTGTCTCGATCCCAATTCATCAGAAGTAGTTTTGGATTAGTTTAGTTTTATTAACTAAGTGATTGTATTACAATTATGGGAGGAAAGCTAAATGACATTCGAGAGACTTCCTCGAATGCTATACAAATAATTAGAGACCTCAAAAATCCCGAAGTACATGAATCGTTGAATAGAGTAAAGGATATCGCAGCTACCGTTAGGGAGATAGTAGAGTCATTCAAGGATCCTTCCATGGTCAAAAATATTGAAAATTTCAGGCTTACATTGGAGTCGATCGAAAGGATTTCTTCGAAAATAGATAGCCTGCGAAATGACACACAGAATTCAGGGCTAATGGATGAAATCTCGGGCACTATAAGAGCAGGCAGACTTGCCCTAGACACTCTTAACAGCGAGGAGGGTACAAAGGAATTGGTTGGCGCATTAAAAAATTTGATCTCCGAAATCAGTTCCATGGTTGCGGAATTAAGACAGCTCGTGCATACTGTCGGAAGTACAGAGGTTAATTCCGATATTGCAGGGATAGTAGACAATGTTAAGGATATTAATAATTATGCAAAATCCCTTCGTGATGATTTTAAATAGCGATATCAATTGTTTTTCTGGGCTGGCAACTAGACATGATGACGCAGCATCTGAATCTGCTGAAACAATCATTAATTGCCCTATTCATCAAGGGCGATCACAAGGCGATTTATTAGGGACTCAAGACCAACGTATTTCATCAGAATTAGGGAAAGCTCCGGCAGCGGATCATTTCCTTTAAACCCTTCATCGAACTTGAGTTCTATCTCACCTTTGCTTGATTTAAGATAAACCGTTATCAGCGAATAAAACCCTCTCCGGACATCCAAACTTTCCCGGTAATGTCTGAGTTCAACCCTTTCAATGGAAACCTTGTCTACCGACAAGGTAACCCCTTCAAATAGGACTACCTTTTCTATTGGCTCTTTAGATAATCTGAACCTTTCAACATCTGTCTTGAAATCCAGATAAATCACTGGTACTCCAAGAATCTTATCCATTCCGGAAACCATAGATTCCCTTCGACCACGCCTATGGCCTTAGCCAATGAAGCTGGAGAATTATAATAGACCTTATCTGCTCCTATTTCGCGACCAATCAGTGCATTAATTTCATCTATGGATGACACTTTTCCTACATATTTGTTGGCTACAAGATCTCGGTTTTGTGTGTATAGTCCAACCTGTCTGCCGTCAATTGTTGGGGGATAGCTTACAATCACAATAATCTGCTTTGCCCCAGCTTTCCTCAGGTAATGAATCGTTTCCTTGACCGTGACACCAGTCTGAATGGTGCCCTGAATTGTTCCAATACTCTTACCTGAGACCAAATTCTCGACGATGAATTTCAAGGATTTACTTGTTGTTAATAGTTTGTACTTGCTTACTTCCTCTGAAAAGTCGATCATGTGATCTGAATCGTCATATCGATCTTTTATGACGCCCTCTCCTATTTCAAACATCTTATGATTCTTTTGGTATTCTAAACTAAAGCCCAGGCCCATCGGTCTCGTGTAGTCTGGTTCAGCGAATGCTGATTCAATCCGGAACCTCCCAGAAAGAAACTTGGACTGCTCTCTTCCGATATTTTTTCTTATTTCATAAATACTTTTACCATTTACAATGGATGCCACGTTTGATTCCCTGATAAATTCGAAAGGATCTATTACCAAATTAGGTGACGGTTGTGATGTCAATGTTTCAGGGCCAGATTTTATGTCGAGTTTTAATAGTTCCCCTGGAGCTACGTCTCTAAATGTGAGATCTATCAATGAAATTCGTAAGGAATTTTCAGACGCAATAATATGTAATGTCTTCTTTTTGTTACTTCCTAGTACCAGAGGTTTAAACCCCGTACTGTTTCGATAAGCATAGATGCTTCCATTTACCCGTACAAGCATGTTTCCTCTCAAGTGTCGATCTAAAAAGTCGGTTGCCTTCGACGGATCACGGTTTTTGGTCAAAAGTATCTTGAAAATAAAATAAATTTGATATAGTGGATCGCTGTTCCTTGCCCCACCTATCATTGGGTGAAGGTATAGTTTCTCAGTATCAACTAAGAATCCGTCTAGGGCGATTTGACTTTGTTTAAAACCACTTAACTCCGGCCGCCGCTTAGATAGAAGTCCCATTCCATCATATCCGGTAAGCTTACGCTCCCTTACAATTCTGAAAATCATTTCTTCGTAAGGCAAAGGGCCATCGCCTTCGACAATATTCTTGCCTATCATCATTTTCCAGTAAGCCTTGCCTCTGTGCTGGAGCATTCGCATACAGTGGGCCAGAATGTAAGCAACATTTTTCGCTCTTTTAGTTTCAACGTCTAAAACTGCTACAATTCCGGCCAAATGAGATTTTCTCCTAAAATGCTTCATAAAATCCAAGTAACTATTTAAGGTTAGTGCCAGAGGCACAGGCAAAATATGACAATGCGTATCTTGATTGATTTTCTGAGATATCAAGTATGTCTATATATAATAATATCATAAAATCTGGACATAATTGCTAGTCGGGATTATTGGCAAATCAAATGTGGGTAAGTCCACGTTCTTTAATGCTGCCACTAGTCTAGGAGTTCACACTGCTAACTTTCCCTTTACAACCATAGAGCCGAACATTGGCGTAGGATATGTAAGGACAAGATGCGTGTGCAGAGATTTCCAAGTCAAGGATAATCCGCAGCATTCAATCTGCATAGACGGTAGCAGATATATTCCAATCAGAATATTAGACGTGGCAGGGCTTGTTCCAGGTGCCCACAATGGCAGAGGACTAGGTAATCAATTTCTAGATAGTGCAAGAGAAGCAGACGCTTTGGTGCATGTAGTAGATGTTGCAGGGAGCACTGACACAGATGGCCATGCAGTAAGCCCTGGAACTGGAAATCCAATGGGAGATGCAGAATTTGTATTACAGGAATTTGATCTATGGTTGGTCGCAATTTTGAAAAAGAACTTGGAGAAGGCTTCAAGAGATTTGCAGGGTGCTCAAGATAAGTTATCTAAGGTATTATCGAAACAACTTTCAGGATTATCGGTGAGGGAGGACCAGATAATTAGTGCGGTAAACCAAACAGGACTTGGAGCCAAGAAGTTGTCTTCCTGGTCACCAACTGATCTACAGAAGTTCTGTCAAACAATTAGAAAATTAGCGAAACCGATGATAATAGCCGCTAATAAGGCGGATTTCATAACAGCTGAATCAAACTTGCTAAAACTAAAGGGCCTGGACAGCGAGGTAATTCCCTGCATTTCAGAAGCCGAAGTCGTGCTTAAGCTCGGAGCAAAAAATGGAATGCTCAGGTACCTGCCTGGAGACGATTCATTTGACATTAATCCAAAGGCGCAACTTCGGGAAGATCAAAAGAAAGCATTAGAAAAAGTTCGGACGGTTTTAACCAAATATGGTTCAACAGGAGTTCAGCAAATTTTGAATAGAATATGTTTCGGTCTGCTTGGAATGATTGTTGTTTACCCTGTTGAGGACGAAAACAGACTGATTGACAAAAAGGGAAATGTGCTTCCTGACGCTTATCTTGTACCAAGAGATTCTACTGCGAAGGATTTAGCGGAAAAGGTGCATCAACAATTGGGCAAAGGCTTTCTTTACGCTATCGACGTCAGATCTAAACAGAGAGTAGGGGCAGAGTATAAGTTAAGGGACAGAGACGTGATTAAGATAGTTTCGGCGACCAGCAGAAGATAGGAGATCAAGACACTAGTTGATATCTTTAGGAATAGAAAGTACCGCTCATACTTTTGGCTGCGCTATTGTAGAAATGAAAGAGAAGATGAAAGGATCTCCTAGGATATTGGCGGACGTACGATCGTCTTACAGACCCCCGAAAGGTTCAGGGATACACCCAAGAGAGGCATCAAGACATCACGCTACTGTTTGCAGCCGAATATTGAAAGAAGCAGTTGCACTTTCATCCCTTCAGATGGAACAAATAGATATAATAGGCTATTCAGCGGGTCCCGGGTTGGGCCCGTGCCTAAGGATAGGAGCAGTTCTGGCTCGCCTTCTATCAACATTCTATAGAAAGCCATTGGTGCCTGTCAATCATGCGCTAGCTCACATTGAACTTGGGGCTTGTTTGACCGGTGTTAGAGATCCTTTGGCCATTTTGGTTTCAGGAGGACATACCATGATACTGTTGCATTTTAATAAGAGATGGAGAATTTTTGGGGAAACCTTAGACATCACCATAGGTCAACTGCTTGATCAATTTGGCAGGTCATTGGGTTTTTCATCCCCTTGTGGATCGATGATCGAAACTTTAGCAAGTAATTCTGGAAAGGAGTTTTCTTGGGTACCATATACGATAAAAGGAAATGACGTTTCATTTAGTGGATTGCTTACAGCAGCAATAAAACGTACCAAGGGCGGAAGAGTTGATATTGCCAATACATGTTACTCTCTACAAGAAACAGCATTTGCAATTATGGCTGAAGCTGCTGAGAGAGCAATTTCATTCACGAACAAGGAAGACGTAATAATTGTTGGAGGAGTTGCGGCTAATAAACGTCTAGCTGAAATGTTAAATTATGTTTGCACAAGACACGGTGCCAGACTGCATATCTGTCCAATCAGGTTTGCTGGAGACAACGGTGTCCAAATTGCGGTAACAAGCTTACTCGATCACATGCATTCAAAAGTTAGTGTAGCGCCAGAAAATGGCTTTATTGATCAAGCCTGGCGTTTAGACTCTGTGAATGTAGCCTGGAGATAATCAAGCCTATTAAGTACGTTTTGCTTCATTAACTTGGGTCATTATTTCCTTGGCCCAATGTCCTGTATTTAGGACTCCAAACTTATAAGACCGATCACTTATTTCTACCACAACTTTTGCTATGATAAAGCCCTCAGATTTTGATGCCGAGATCATTGTCAGTGGAATATCGAGGAGTACCTCTTCGGTCTTCTTGCTCAGTGTTGTCATCCTACCTTCTGTCTTTTCGAAAATTAGTCGTTGGTTTGTCAATGTCAATATTCCATTCTTCAATTTATCCTCTGCACAGTCTTCCTGCATGATCAGTTTTTCTCCTGGTCTAGGTTCAGCCGCGCTCACATTTTTATGGTAAAGTTCCGATTTATATTACTGTTGTCACATAAGCTCCCCAGTCTACTTAAGAAAGGGTCTGAGGCGGATCTTTTTCTAATTAATTGGTATGATAAACTAGCATTATCAAAATTGAGAACTGAGAGATCTTATCGACATCCTGTTCTCGACAGGGAGCTGCGACATAGAAGGACAATTCGTGAAGCAGAAATGCTCTCGAAGGCCAAAGAGGCTGGTATTAGATCTCCCTATTTATATTTCGTGGATGCACACCGCAATGAAATAATTATGGAATACATTAAAGGTGTCAATTTGAAGACTGTCTTTTCGGCTGACCTGGCATTAAAATTAGGAGAATGCATTGCAAAACTTCATTCCATAAATATAATCCATGGCGATGTAACCACTTCTAATTTTATCTTAGAGGGTTGCTCCCAGGATAGTCGCACTGAGCTAGCAATTATCGATTTTGGGTTGTCTTTCTTCTCTCAAAGATTGGAAGACATGGCATCGGAGGTGCGTATGTTAAAGGAGGTCCTTAGTAGTGTGCACTATGAGGTTTTTGATCAAGCCTTTTTAAAATTCTCTGAAGCATATTCATCATTTAGCCCTCCCGAAAGAGGTAAGAAAGTATTGCAGAAGGTTGAGGAAATACAAAGCAGAGGAAGGTATGCACGCAACGCTAATGCTTATTAATATTCATGTAACATAGGGGCCCACTGTTGGTATTGGAATAATAATGACCGTTAATGATTCTCATACTGCATCGAAAATTGGAACATACGAGGATTAAGAAAATTTTTTTTGCAAGTTCGAACTCCAACAAGTACAGAGAAATTGAGCCGATACTGAGTCAATATGGACTCGTATCCCACTTTGTCAAGGTATCGCTCCAGGAAATCCAATCCGAATCGATACTTCGAATTGCAAAGGCCAAGTCAACCCGTGCATTTGAATATCTCCAAAGGCCAGTTATAGTTGAAGATGATGGATTCTACATAAATAAATTAAAAGGCTTTCCAGGACAGTATTCATCATTCGTTTACAAAACCCTTGGAAACTATGGTCTGTTGAAACTGATGGAAAACAAAGTAGACAGAAAAGCGTACTTCCTTTCAGTGATTGCATACAATGATGGTCATACCTTAAAGATGTTTACAGGCAAGACGCAAGGTACGGTAAGCAAATCAGCTACTAATGGTGGCTGGGGCTTTGATCCCATTTTTGTTCCGAAGAATACCGTTAAGACGTACGGAGAGTTAAGCAAATTGAATAGAAAGGCATTAGTCTCCCATCGCCATAAATCTATAAAGAAATTTTCAAAATGGTACATATATACTGGTGTTCAATATGGTAACCACTGATATTCCGGAGTGTTGGGATTATGATTCGCTTTGCAGTTGGTTTTCTCTCCACGCAAGAAGCGCTACAATATACGACTAGTCGTCATCATCATCGACATTATCTTCGTCATTGTCATCATCACTTGTTTCTTGGGACTCATTTTTCTCAGGATTCTGAAGGACATCATTTATGGTGATGTTCACTTCGTCCGACGAGGTTTGTACGCCATCTGCGGTCGCGATAAACCTGAAGGTTAACCTCGAGTCATCATTTACCTCTGGTGCGCGGAAGCTAGTCTGCTTTGCATTCTGCTGCCCGAGTGATACTGTGACGTCTCCTCCTATCTGTCTCCATTCATATGATAACTGACTACCATTTATAGAAGTAGAATCCCCATTGAGAATAACCTCCATACCTTCATTTACTATCTGGTCGACTCCGGCTGTGGTGCTCATAGAAGTGTCATTCACTTCTCTAATGGAGGAAGAGGTGGGAACAACCGTTGATTGCGTTAGGTCCTTTGACTGAGTAGTTGTCGCATTGGGTACGCCTGGTCCGGAGAAATTAGATCTAGATGAGTCGGGAATTTCTACATTATTCTGCATGCCCCCTGTGTACTGTGACAGGACAGTATGATTAAGTATGGTAGATGGAGCGTTTGCTCTGGATTCTAGGCTGGTAACGTCTTTAACTAGAATATGTACTACTCCACTACTACTCTTACCATGAGCATCTGTAACCGAAACTTCAAATTCAAGCGGTGTTGCAAGAGAAACGTTTGGAGCCCTAAACTTCAGAATTGGCATATCTAGACCCTCAATGTACTCAAGCGGATGGCTCGTTAGTTGCTTCCAAGAATTGGATATAATCGCGCCGTTGTCGGAATAACTTTGGGCAGCATCAAGCAGCAGCAATGAGCCCTCCTCAATCTGGGTATTGTTATTCTCAACCACGATCACAGGAGACGAATCTTCAACTGGCCCGTCAAGTGCAGAATCATCTCGATCACCGTCGAATGTGACGCGAGGAGACGGAGTAGGAAGTATTAGAGGTATACCATAATTTTCTTCACCCTTGGACTCTGGTTTCTCAGTAACTTCATTCGATAGTTGATTAGATTGGTTATGAGGCTGATTATTGAGAGATGCAAAAGGGCTAGGTGAAGACTCTTGACTCTCGCTAGGGGGGATTATCACAGTTGGTGAGCTTTCATTATCAGGAGTAGAGACGGAGTTGTTTGCATTAGGTATTATTACAGAATCATTAACAGCAGAAGAGTCAAACATAGAAGACTCTTGACTCTCGCTAGGGGGGATTATCACAGTTGGTGAGCTTTCATTATCAGGAGTAGAGACGGAGTTGTTTGCATTAGGTATTATTACAGAATCATTAACAGCAGAAGAGTCTAACATAGAAGACTCTTGACTCTCGCTAGGGGGGATTATTACCGGACCTAAAGTTATATTCCTAACCACTTGATCACTGCTCGTTACTTCGGTCAAATCGTCAAGACGAGATGGGGTTGATTCGCTTTGAACGGCTTCAGCAGGGTCGGTTGGAGATATAGCATCTCTTGTTGAAGGCGAATTCAATACCTTTGCTATAGGAACGGAAATCGTTTCATTTGTTCCCGTGAAGTTTACAGAATGGTATTTACTTATTTGATTGCTATTATCATCGGAGCAGACTAACTTGGCAGTCAATTTGTTCTCACCCACGTTCAAGTGTAATCTTGGATTAAATATTAGGTCCCAAGTTGAAAAATCGTTTGAACCATTCTGTCCTTTAGAGGATGCATCGAGATACGGAGTGTTGCCATTGAGAAGAAGTGACACATTGCAGTTGTTTGTTGCATTGTCCGTGGAAACCCCTTCAACCTTGAAATTATTGATACTCACGGGCACTTCTTGTTCCTTAGCGGGAGACAAAATCTTGACCCCATGGGGATTGTAAAGCTGTGAATAAGAATCACCGGAGCTATAAAATGCGGCTGAAATGAATAGACTCAAGGTAATAAGTGCTACGGTATTGCAGTCTTTCAATTAGCGGACCTTACTAGCAATTTAGAGGGCCGTATAAAAAAACTAGATGTAACCGGATTTTGGCATAGAACAAAAATAACTTGACCATTTTGTGTCTTTGTTTTGAACCTTCAACTTATTGAAGGGCATCCGTAGTGATTAACAGCGAGCAAAGATAAAGAAATGCGTGCGTCCGTGAACTTTTATGCTTTATTAATTATGTTATTGTAGCTTTATTGTAGCTAT
>OBLS010000012.1_pt1 | contig 54594 bp, 56 predicted proteins | sample 1519901 | NCBI WGS metagenome assembly OBLS01 (sample SAMEA3113585, study PRJEB22503) | soil metagenome | reverse complement strand
CGATCCTCTTCTTCTCTCTCCCTTTAGCAGCTTTGTGTTGTGCTTCCGAATAGGTACGAGAAGTAGAGTACCTTTCCATAAATACTCTAGTCAGATCGAAGAGTCCCATCGATGCCAGGACTATAATGCTGATCGAAGAAAAGACAAGCAACCTTGCAAATGTGGCACTTACATATAATCCGGTCACACCAAGTATCAAGGCAAAGATTGTCATGTCATTTCTGTTCCGGAACGCCATCCATATACCAAAGCCCGCAAACATCATAAGTACCGAGTAGTCAATAAAGTAATCCACGATAGTAGGTGTAAAGTGTTCGGCTACCGAAGCCGTCAATGGATTTTGTGCTGACAGGAATGGGTTTATCGCATTCAAATATCTAAACGAAGGTGAATAGTACGCTTCAGACAGCAATACGCCAATGCTAATCGCGACGAATACCCCGAGAACTATTCCGGAATTCCTTATCGTATGCTCAGTTGATGTAAATTTCCTCAGGAAGAAGGTTGCCGCCAAAAATATGGTCCCAGCCATTAATGCAATTCCAGGGGGCCCGAATACAAAGGAAATACCAGGTCTCGGGAAACCTCCAGCAGTGGCCAAAGTTACGACGCTTATGCAGATAGCAACTATCAAAGGAATGCGCAAGTCTTTTCTGAAAAATGGAATAGCTATAAAAAAAATGGAGAGGGGTATCGCAAAATACTGAATGCCTCCCCACGAAGCATTGGCCAAACCCAACAAAAATCCAGCCAACACTGCTTTGAGTATTACAAATCTAACCTGCCTGCCTTTTATTGCAGAAACAAAAAGGTACGTTGCGACAATACCCAGAAACAATCCCAATGGCTCTGACTTGAACCACCCTAAATTTCCTCTCTGAATTATAGCAGGAGTAAATGCAAAGAACAACGCGGCAAAAAGGCCTGCTGAAGTTCCCTTTAGCGCCCTAACAAGGGCAAAAATTGCTATAGTGGTAAGCGACCCCGTAATAACCGGAAAAATTATTACAAAATCCAGAAGTGAGGAACCAAACCCAAATATCTCATAAAGAAATGCAGCCACAATGTGCAGACCTGTCTGGGATGTAGCAGGAACGTCCCTTCCCTCTGGATACCAAGACATCGTGTCATGCCAGTTTAAGTACGCTTGCAGACCATTATCGACAATGTATTTGGTTGCTCGATAATCAAAATAGGGATCAAATTCATTCAAAAAGTAACCATATTTTATGGGATAAGACCTGATTATGAAGGCAGTTGAAAATGAAATAGCAAGTACACCTATTACTATCAAGTGTTTGAGTTGAAAGTGGAAATGCTTCGTTCTAACTATCGTCTTACTTCCATCAAGCATGCTAAGACAGGGTAAACTAACCTCTTTTTTACGTTACTGATTTTTTGCTGATTACTTTTGTACTCTTTTGAGAAATACCAAAAGGTAATAGAGTTCGATATCCAAGAAAAACCTTAGAGTAGCAAGCCTGAAAGGCAACAACCGACAATCATACCAAAGCTCATAGTCCTCATGGCATTCGAGGCGCGAAAAGAAATAAAGGATTCGCCTGTCCAGGTTTTGGTATGGAAGGTTCCTAAAACAAACGAACCTTTCTATACGCAATCAATTCATTAGATGAAAGTGGCAGCAATGAAGAATCAGAGTTAGACTGAAGATTTTCATCTTCTAGATGTGGAGAAGGTATTTGTCTGAGCTGCCACTCCACAGAAAAGGTTTGACCTCTCCTGCGTGAGGGAGTTCCACCAAAGAATTCAATCCATTCTAGTTCTTTTTGGTAATGCTAACTATATCCCCGTCAACTAGTCTATGCTCAAGTCCAACTTTTTGCGCGCCGAATTTTACGCTATTACCCCAAACCTGTGCATATCTGAAATCTGTGGTCATGGTCCTGCGTATCTTTGTACACACGTCGCTGATCGTACTATCGCTTCTCACGATGAGAGGCTCTACGAGGTCTGCATCTTGACCTTTGGGCTTCAAAAAGACACGAATAAAATTCAGTTTATGAAAAATGGCATCCCTCACAGATTCTATATTCTTGTCTCCGTCTGCCGAAATAGGAATAAGGTTATTGCCCATCGTGCGACGAATTTGAGTTAGTAGAGTATCGTCAATCAAATCGATCTTGTTCAAAACGACAATTGAAGGCACGTAGACCCTATTTCCGGCCAACAGATCAATGAGTTGGTCATCGGTTAGGTTAGGCTCTCGTATAGTAAGCCTGCAGTTGTGAACTCCGTAGACTCTTAGGATATCTCTAGCAAGACTTTCAGATATGCGAGATTTTGTTTGGAAATTTATAGATATCCCACCGGTTTCTGTTTTCTCTATCAAAACATCCGGTGGCCTCTGGTCCACCTTTATTCCTATTTCAGATAATTCTCTTTTCAGAAGAGCTATATGTTGGGGCTGAAAGACATCGAGGATAAGCAAGACCAAATCGGCAGATCTTGCGACTGATAATACTCGCTTGCCTAACCCACGACCTGAAGAGGCACCTTCTATGATTCCTGGCATATCAAGGATTTGAATTTTCGCACCTCTGTATTGCATCATTCCAGGCACCACCGTAAGGGTTGTGAATTTGTATGACCCAATTTTCGAGTTGGCGTTTGTGAGCCTGTTAAGTATTGTAGATTTTCCAACACTAGGTAAACCAATTAGTACAACTGTTCCGTCGCCAGCTTTCCTTACGCTATAACCTCCGGACCTACTCTTAGAAGAAATGGTCTTCCCATGAATGTTCCCCTCCATTTCTTTCTTTAGCCTTGCTATCTTTGCCTTAAGCAGGCCAATATGGTGTTCTGTAGCTTTGTTTATCTGAGTTTTGTGTATTTCATCCTCAATTGCTTTAATTTTTTCCGGGATACCCATTTTGTTAACGATTAATCCTCAATAAGTCTTCCCGAAATCGGTGATATATGAACCTAATACCGATGATTTAGAAGTCACTTTTGGGAACCGCCACCTGGAACCCATTGCAACCGAGGATAATGAAGTACTCGAACAGGCCATAAATTCAAATATCTATATGAAGAAATTGGTAATATAAGTTTGGCATTGAGCTATTTTTGATGCCCTAGGACTGATGGGCGGAATAAATTATTAAACCGGAAATAGCAACTCGTCTTAGCTGTAATGCTTATATCTAACCACTCCATGGAATTATGTCCATTATGGCGGATACTCCAGTAACTTCACCTGTCAAAGAGAAAAAGGGTTTTACCCAAGAGTTCATTTACTTTCTTAAAACTTTTGGCATTATTGGCCTCGCGATAGCATTCATTATTGGCCAAGCGGCTTCTAAGTTAGTAACTGCTTTCGTAAACGATATAATCGATCCGATCATTGGAATTTTCCTCCCGGGTGGCAATTTATCGGGTTTGTCAGTCCAGGTACCAAACTTATACGGAGATTCCACTTCAGACTTCAGATATGGCGATCTGATTGCAAATATAATTGACTTTCTGGTAATAGCATTGATAGTCTTTATCCTCTATAAGCAGCTTTCTAAACGCGGCTTCGTCGAAGATAAGACCGTGCCAGAAGAGAAGAAATAGAATCATGCTATTCTTCGAGATAATTTGAATATCGGAAGTATGAAATCATGATAGGATTTGCTGGATGCAAGTGGCAAATGTGCCTATCCGGTTCTACCATTCACGTCAGATAGTACCTCAATGTAACACTCCATTATGGTCTTGATCCAGTTTCCTAGAAGAAACTATTATCTTACTGGGTCCATGAAACCGATGGTAGATTCATCTCCATATTTCCAGAAACTTCAAAGTAGTACACATAGCTAAAGTCAAAGCAAAGCAAGCCATTGCCTTCCAAGGCATTGCAGGTAAACGCGGAGCAAGAAGTCTTATTTGATGGTCATCAATTATTTGAGAAATATAATCTCGAACCTTTGAGTTCCAAATTCTATACTCAATGCTGTGTTTCTTCAGTATTGATTCTAACTCATAAATTACGGGACACCGAACCGAGGTAAGATGTTGGATATATCTCCTGGATACCTCAACTTCCCCCTTGATAGCAATTAAACCTTGTTGCTGTATATCAACCAGTCTAACATGCATCTCCCATGGTTTAGATAATGTCTTAGCAAAGCCACTCCCAATCTGAGAAGTCATCTTGTTTTCTAATTTGACCTTCTTAAACCCCTCGGAAGTGAGAGTCCGTATTATGTCGTCCCTTTTCATTCTGACGGCAATGTATAATTGATCGAGCTCTATTTCCTCGTGCCTGATCAAAGCTTGAAGTCCTTTTACTACATTCATTCGGCGGGGATAGCTCGTAAGAAATTCAGACATTTACCTTGATACCTTCGTAGTTCACGATGGAATATTAAAACTGTGTTATTGTAATCACTCCAAATCTAATGTTGATTTCGAAGCGAAAGATCTTCGATAGATATCTTCAATAGGATCTATAGCTAAATCTTGCCAATTCATTGGTCTATCATTCTTTTTCACTTCAAATCCTCTAACAACTATAACCGGCGTCGATTCGCGACTTTCGCCCATCAACGCCACCGCTATCGAAGCCAGACTATCTCCAGTTGCTCTCATCGTCACTCGCAAAATGTTTCCAAAGAGATCCTTGTTACCTCTCTCATCTATCACTGGTTCAAAACCTGATACTGCTATCGCAACTCCTGAAGTTCCTAATCTTCCGGGCATTAGACGACTGTCTGATATTACCACGAATATCTTGAGTTTTCTTTTATTCAAAAAATTCAGTCTAAGTAGGTTAGCCGAATTAAAAGGTTGGCGTGGATACAGGACTGCATATCCATTGGGAATATTTGATCTATCGATCCCAGCGTTAGGACACAACATTCCATTCTTATTACATAATAAAAATCCCGGAATGCCGCCATAAATCTGGTCAGCCTCCCTTAGAACTAACTCCGTGAGTTTCTCATCCATTTGGAATCTCTTCGCAATGACTTGGGCCTTCCGCGATGCTTTCAATCCGTCAATCTGAATTACAGCCCCTTCGCTAATGGATACAAATTTGCTTGATACTATAACTACATCTTTCTGCTTAAACCGAAAATTAGTTTTTGATATTACTTCATATAGATCAAATTTAGAAACCATAGGAGGAAGTCTCAGTGCAAAAACCTCAAATCTAGAGGCTACGTTATTTGCTATGAAGCGCCGACTACGAGTTTTGGTCATTCCACAGAAAGTTTTAATGACGATTCTAATAAGAATCCATCTCAGGTGTGTTTGAAATGGGAATGACCCTAACTGAAAAGATCTTGGCAAAGGCAGCGGAAAAAGATTCTGTAGAACCTGGAGATGTGGTTTTTGCTAAAGTAGATAAATTAATGATGCACGATGTTTCAGGCCCAGGTGTAATCAAAGTATTAGATGAGTGGAAAAAGAAAGGAACAAATTTGGAACGGATTTGGGATCCGAATAGGGTATGGGTTACAGAGGACCATTTTGTACCAGCATCTGACAAGTTATCGGCGAATAATATCATCACTCTTGCCAATTGGACAAAGAGGTTCGGCGTAAAGAAGCATTACAAATATGGTATGGGTCAGTACGGGATTTGCCATACGCTCTCTCATGAGGAGGCTCTAGTACTTCCCGGCGAGGTCTACGTAGGCGGTGATTCACATACAAATACAACAGGGGCATTAGGGGCCTTCGCAACAGGCCTCGGACACAGTGATATCGCATACGTACTACGTTATGGACAGATCTGGTTCAAAATACCAGAAACAATTCTTTTCAAACTACGCGGTCAGTTGCCAGACTATATAATGGCAAAGGATATCATCTTGCGCATAATTGGTGATATAGGAACAGAAGGTGGAAATTACAAATGCATGCAATTTTCTGGAGAGGTGATAGACAACATGATCATGGAAGAACGGATTACCCTTACGAATATGACCACTGAGGCAGGTGCAAAAAGCGGGATAATAGAACCTGATTCAGTTACAGAGAGTTATATTAGGGAGAAAACGGACTCTCCCTTTGCGCGCGTATTAGGGGACGCAAATGCGCACTACTCGGACATCCTTGAGTACGAGGTTGATCAGATGGACCCTATCATTGCTAAACCGTTCTCACCTGCTAATACTTGCAATGTGGGTGATGTTCAAGGAATAGAGATCGACAAGGCATACATCGGCTCTTGTACGGGGGCTAAACTTGCTGATCTGCGAGCTGCCTCTCGACTTTTCAAAGGAAAAAAGGTAAAAGTCAGAACTGAAGTACTACCAGCTGCTCAATCAATCTATGTTTCAGCGCTCCGTGAGGGACTTGTTGAAATTTTTGTCGATGCTGGATGCGTGGTAGGTCCACCTACTTGTGGTGCTTGCTGTGGCGCACATATGGGAGTATTGGGCCCGAAAGAGATTTGTATCAGTACTACGAACCGAAACTTTCCTGGGAGAATGGGTGATGTAGAATCTCAAACCTTTCTAGCATCCCCTCTGGTGGTCGCTGCATCGGCAATAAACGGAAAGATAACTGACCCAAGGGCTATTACTAAATGAACCAACTAGAGGGTGTTGTGCACAAATACTATCGAGATAACATTGATACGGATGTGATTATTCCTGGCCAATATCTAAAGATCCACGATCACAAAGAACTCGCAAAACATGCTATGGAGGGCATCGATGCTGAATTTTCTAAAAAAGTAAAAGAGGGCGACTTTTTGCTTTGTGGGAGGAATTTTGGATGTGGTTCAAGCAGAGAACATGCTCCAATTGCTCTTGCCAATTGTGGTATAAAGGCTATCATAGCACCCTCATTTGCCAGGATTTTTTACAGGAATGCTGTAGATGGGGGATATTTACTCCCGATAGAGGTAGATGAGGATACATGTCGACAAGTCGAAAATGGAGACAGAATTATCGTGGATACCATCAGCAGCAAGCTGGTGAACATTACAAAGAATAAGAGAGAGTATAACATTAAGCCGTTTTCTAAAATAATCGCTAGAATTATCGAAGCGGGCGGCTTGTTTAATTTAGACCCCCAGGAATTGATTGATATTTAGGAAGCTATCAATAGATAGAATCTATACCCTGCCATATATCCATTCAAGGGCCATTCAAGATTCTTGTACCTTTACCCATCCTTCCGGCAGCATCTTCCCATCCCTAGGATCACCAACATTTGTTGCATATCTCCAAATTTGTTCCCCTTCGATCGTACATGTGGAGGCCATTATCTCATTTAGCGCCTCTATTTCGCCGCTTAAACCCAAATTACATACCTTATTGCCATTGGTTGAGACGCAATAACTGCATTTAGTGTCTAATGTAGAGATGGTGGGATCGATACTAACAAGGGGATATGCCTTGCATGCAGCAGGTCTCTTATCATAAATAGTGCAAGGACTTCCGCCATGAGGGGAGTGCTCCGGTCCATCCGTCTTGAGAAACGGACAAATATTTCCGTCTCTTTCCCTTCCCATTAGCTGGTATACGAGTACTCTTTCAGGGCTTGCTCCGTCATCACTCTTACCCACTCCTAGTCTTGGTAGAATCTTGATCTTTATCCCAAGGCTCGCTGCCTCCTCTTCAACCTCTTTTTTCTCCCTAGGGAGAAGCAGAACGCCTATTTTACCAAACTCCTTAGCAGGATAGTACTCTCTATTTATGCAACAATCAGAGCAATCTTCTACGCACTTAAACTTCTTGAGCAATTCTAATACATTAATCCAGTGAACTCTCCTTTAAATCATAGTTACTTCCAATAACAAATGCGTGTATTTATGACAATCCTACTTTGCATTTGAATTTGGCTTATGTGGAAAATAAGAATGTGGATTGCTACAAAATCTAAACGCGATAATCCCAATGGAAGAGGCAACGAGCTCTACTAGAGACTTAAAACCTTCATGTATGTCACTCCTTTTCCACGGCCTCAATATGACATTGATGACCCCTATGCTGTTTATCTATGGAAGATGCTTCCTCAGCTGAGATGGGAAACCTCCCTGTTTCAAGAGATTCATTTCCGGGCTTTTCCAATATCACCTTCTTGCATTCGTCGCAAATCAATTGCTGGAATATCATTTCAAATAAATGTGAGGGAACTCAATATAAGACTAGCTTTCTGAAGGAAGGATTGTTAGTAATTCTACCATTGTATGAAAGGATTTGATATGAAAGAATTAAAAATTCATATGAACCACTCTAGTTTTATTGTCGGCTATTGATGCAGAAAAATGTCTGTGCATACTGTGGAAAAAATTTTGAAGGAGAAAGCTGGCCGCATATTGAGGGTGACTCTAATCGTGGTGTCTCTAGAATTGAGCAGTTTTGCTCCGAAGAACATAGGTCAGCATTCTTGGAGTCCAACCTATGATTTCAGCTTACCAAAAAGGCTGCTAAAGAGGCCTTTCTTGTTCTCCTTTTTTTCAACCTTCTTGAAACAATTGGAGCACAAGGCACGCAGATTGCCTGGCCTGTTGTCTTTCTTCGAGCCGTTGATATGTTCAAAATAAGCCTGAGTACTCCCATGGAATCTAATATTGCAACTGTGGCACCGATGATGGGCCTTTTCCAGAACTGTCTGTTTAATACTCATTGTTAGATGTTCGTACTTACTCTTGTCTATGCTGTCACCCGATGCATTTCCGAAAAAAGACAATCCTTTATTTATTACAAAAAATGCCCAAATTAATCTTTCTGGGATAGACTATTTTTGTGCCTTGACAAGTACAAAGATCTGGATCTCTTTGACATATGGTCAGCAGTTTTAAGAGGTTCCGGCAAGTTACTTCCTCCCCTAAAGAGGTCGTTGACAATCTCTATCGAAGTTTCCAAGCTTATCTTATGTCCAACGCTGACATAAATGTAATCGTGTTTTTCTCTGGCTATTTTCTTCCCACAAATATTATCGTCGATGGACACATAGCCGCCACCATTTTCTGTTCCACACAGAAGCCTCTTTGCAATTCCGATCGTAGGCCTGTCAACCAAGAGCCCAACAAATGACGCAAGACCCATCCGCCGTGGATGAAGGATGCCGTGGCCGTTTACAATTAATACATCAAAGGAGGACTCTAGTTTCTTGAGAGTCGTAAAGATTGGGCTTGCTTCCCTTAGCATGAAATATCCTGAGATATATGGAAATTCAATTGAGGCCCTCGATTCCTTTGTTTCAATAATTTCATAAGAATAACGGTTCATGTTGACGGCGGAACAGAATGCCCTGTCCATATGATAGGAAACATCGACACCACATACCTTCCTCATCAAATGATTGGGAGTGACGTCAGAGACGATAATCATTCTTGACATGACTCTTTGCAGTTCAGCTAGCATGGGAAGAGGCGACAAGATATCTTCTCAGTAGCTGTTTAGATGAACTAGAGGCATTTATTTTAGATTTCGAATGAGGTCTAAAGGGGGATTGAAGTCTAGAGGGGATTAGACATAACAAAGGGCGTTATATCTCCAACTATGCAATACTTTACATTAGAACAGATTATATTCGTTAATACGTTGTGACATGAACTCAAGTCTCCTTCACAGTAGATAAGCTGATCCCCTTGTATGCCTACTGCATTTCCTACTTTCCTTTCATTCGAGCTTAGAGCGGATTTGACATTATCTGCTTCATGTGTCGATTTTTCATTGTAATCTGGTTTACCCTGGCTTTCTGAAGTGCCTAAGGCAGTTGCAGCGAGGAGAAAGATAACCATCAAAGACACTATTGACAAACTTCGATGGGCCGCACATGCGCGAACAATAAGCATTTTCATACTATTGATCACAGACCTTGAATATTTGTAATTTCTAATAAAAACAACTAAAATTGAATATAAGGAATCTGGAGTATTTTTGTACTTACCACATATGAATACAGAAATCGCAAATCCAAACCTATGGGAGCTATAACTTTACGAAGCCACGATGCTGACTTTATTTCTGTTTATTACGTTTCTTTTTATCTCATATTTTATGTCAAGCTTCGAAGAACCAATTCAACCTGTTTCGCAGCGTCTTCTAAATACAACTCAGATTGGAATTGTTTTCCTAACTTATCTTGTTTATCAATTTTAGTAAACTTTTGTTCTCTACTATGCAATTCATCTATCATCTTCAAGAGAATGCCAAGCCTAAGGCTAGAATCAATTGAGTTAGTTATTGCGCTATTAACCGTGATCTCGTTAATCTTAATCCTCATAGATATTTTCTTTCCTTTAGACGCTGAACATAAGCAATTCGTTTATATCTTTGACCTCGTAGTTGTCCTAATTCTAGCTGCTGATTTCGCCTTTCGGGTTGGCAGATCAGCTAAGAAAGGTCGATATGTAATGAACCAATGGTACGAAATTCCGGCGATGATACCGATAATACTCTATGCTTCGGCGGACACGTCGACCATAGCCGGTCAAGTGCTCCAACAATTTAGGGTAATTGCATTTTTCAGACTCGTTAGACTTTATTACATTCTTACATTGATTCAGGGAAGTCGATTTGTATTATTATCGGCCTTCTCGATTATAACGATAGTCTTTGGAGCCTTGGGAGTTTATCTTACAGAAGCCGGAAATCCCGAGGCAAATATTAGAAATCTATCTGATGCGTTTTGGTGGGCAGTAGAGACTGTGAGTACAGTGGGTTATGGTGATGTTTATCCAGTTACAGCTGAGGGCCGGATAGTTGGCATATTCGTCATGTTTGCAGGTATCGGAATTCTTGCTACGTTCATAACTGCACTTGGGAGCAAACTAATCGAACTCAAATTAAATGAGTCTAAAAGGGCAAAAAAAGCAGAGCCCTTACCACATGACCTTTCAACAAAGACCAAAGAAATGATCAAGACCCAGATAGATAAAGTAGAAACACTTGATCGGAATGATTTTGACGCACTAATTTCAATGCTGACAAGCATACGCCAACACTATAGTGTCAAATAGTAAAGGATCTTATCAGAAAACATTGGCATAAGCGGTACACTCGAATAGTAATGGCGATGCATGTGAGAATTTCAATCGTAAGTAATCTGGACCGGGTGGGATTCGAACCCACGACCACCTACGTCTCCTCTACCTGTTTGAAGGTATGCAAGGCAGGTATTCTACCAGACTAAACTACCGGCCCTCAGATCCACTACGCTCATGGAGGTATGATATTTATTCCTTTAGAAGGAGGACGGGCATGTGCCGGATATCTTATGAACTAGCCTATATCTTATCGAATGGTATCTTTCTTGAAACGAAGGGTTAGATCTAACTACCGAGGGCAGATGACTTATGTGTTATCAGGGTCGTGATTGTGAGCCACTTGAATTTCATTGCATAGCCAAATTCACTTGTCATCCACTGTCCTCGTTTGTCTATTGAAAACTCAAAGTGTTGGGTGGCTTGCAACTTGTTCAATAAGTTTCAATCATGACTTGGAGCAAACGAGAGTATTAGTTCAAAGGAATTTTGATCAACAGATATTGTTATATGGCATCTAAGTGATGGAATGCTGACATTTCACAATCTATCCATACAAGAGAGTATTGGGATTATTGTTTAAAAAATTACAAGCAGCGATTAAGGTACCCATCTTAGAACCTTCAGGAAGCGTTGGGATCATTAAGTACATTACGCGCCTTTGACGCTATCATCATACTGAATTAATCGAAAGCCTTTTAGGCCCTCACCTCATAAAATGCTAGTATCAATATCTATGTCTACACTTCTGACTGACCGTGTTTGGGTAATGCTCTCCGAGGTGGCCAAGAGAGGAGTATATCCGTTGCACGCGTCTAGACTGGGATTGTACAGAATTCCTATCGATCTAACCAGTAGTGCAGAGATTGCTCAGGTCGCCAGTGAAATGAAAAAATTGGGATTCACTGTAGATACTTATGCTGACAGGATATACATCACTTACAAATGGAGCGAGGAAGAGTTTGATCAAATAGAAAAAAAGCACTTGAAAGCAAACCTTTCTATCACAGTAGAGATTGTTACAGGAGAAGTTGTCGATATTATTTATCAGATTAAACCTTTGGAATATTTCGGTGATGTTTACTGGATTAAAAGCTACCGGAGCAAGGCCGACCAGAATGCCAAAATGATTATCGATACTATTTTGATCAATACCAAAATAGGAGATAAACTAATTGCTCACTATCAAAAGGCTAATAAGCTATCCTTTGAGGAAGCAGTAAAAAAATTACAAGATCTCTCTCCACTAGCAAGAAATCCTAAAAATAGACTTGCAGGGCCTCCTGCTGGTGAAGGTTCTCCAAAATTGCCTGAGGCCAAAGTATCCCCTGCTTCAGGCTCTGAACAGAAGACCCTAGAGGCACCCCCTTCCCCACAAATGAACGTTGGAGGAGGTGGAAATACAACCATTTCGCTGACAGGGGGTGGAACAAGTTATTCTAAAGTTGAAGGTCCAATTGACCCTGATTTTAAATCAAAGCGTAGTGCTGTTGGTACATTCCAAGGAATAAAGGTCTGGGGTGAAGTGGATCCTCCTGGACGATTGGGTATCTGGGGATCAGAGGTTACGGTAGATTATGATATCTGTATCGCAGATGGAGCTTGTATTGAAGCATGTCCTGTAGATGTTTATGAATGGCTTGATACTCCTGGACATCCTGCCTCTGAAAAGAAACCATTTATGATAAGAGAAAAAGATTGCATCTTTTGTATGGCATGCGAAAATGTCTGTCCTCCTCAGTGTGTAAAGATATTCAATAAAGGGCAGTAAGGTAATCCGGTTAAATTCAAATTAGTACCCATTGCGAGCATGAAGGAATTCTAGTAACAAGTTTCTACAAACAAGGAATTCAACTTGCATACATGGCTAAACCCTCAGAAGGCTGGGTCAGTTACCCTAGTACTTTCTTCACAGATCAGAGTATTCAATCATCATCCCCGCTTATTCTTTCTACTTATACTCGACTTATATTAGCAGTATAATTATATTAATTAAACCAGTCATATTTCATCACTCTCTCCTTTAAATATCGTTCTTAAATCAGCTTACTTGTTATGTCACTCGCGAAGATAGCCGCTACTATCGAAGCTAACGGAATTGAAGGATTAAAAAAGGCAGAACTTAGGCGGGAATTTCAAGAAGTAGCAGAGCTTGATTCAATACTCCAGGAATTGGTTAGAACCGGTGAAATATTCATTGAAAGGAAGGGCAATGCATATTATTGTTGGCACAAGAATTACTATCTTCAGAAATTATTGAATACAGATCAAAAATTTTCGCTCTTATATGCTTCGATGAATGCCATTCAGAATTCGTTGAATAGCAGGTTAGATTCGATTAATACGAGTTTGGATACTGTTACCAGACAAGTCATAGAGATAACAGAGGAGATAAAGGTTCTCACCAGTCATGAGCTTAGGGAAATTAGCACAAATGATCTATCTACTCAAAAGCAAATTAAGTCAACAAAGATTAATTATGACAGTTTCAAAGAGCAACTTGATCAAGCATTAGCCAGCGCTTCAAGTTCAATTGGATGGGTAGAGCTCTGTAACTTACGAAAAAACCTATGCTTAAGGATGAACATTTCTCAAGAGCAATTTTATCACACCCTTGAAGAAGTGGTTTCTAACAACTATGACAAATACGAGCTTTCCACAGGCGGCGAAGAAGGTATACAATTAAGAGGAATGGTACACGGATTCGTGAGGTGCATTTGAAATGTATCCATATGGGCTGACTCGTAATCCATATCATAGTAGTCCAACCCCAAGATTTTCAGACTCAGCAATTTTGGGTGGAGAACGACATAAGGAGGCAAAAAATGCAATTCTTTCTTGTATGCACGATGTAAGTTCCAAAATGAATCTTTCAGAGAAAGACCTCCGTGTCGTCACTATAATTCAAGATGTTGGATCTGGGAAAACTCACCTTGCACTTCATATGCAGACAGTTGAAGAGATGTCGTCAAGGTCAGTAATATCCTATGTTGACTTTTCCCAAATATCACCCAGAAGCAAGACCGTTATACTTTCCTCTATTCTGGATGGATTCAGAGAAGAAGATTTAGAGGGCTTACGCTCAACGCTGATCGGACTATTGATGGCTTCACGTCATGACAGAGAGAAGGCAAAACTTGTCAAGAAATTATTCAAGCATGGGCTGCTATCAGAGATCAGGGGAGAGTCGGTTGAAGACAAGATCGGATCGTTACTCCAAAGGAGAATCCAGCTCAGAGACGAAGCTACACTCAGCGAACTTTTGGGGAAAAATTTTACAGATTTAGAGAAAAAATTAATCTATCACATACTCAACGACACGATGAAGAATTGGGCAGGCTCGATTGTATCATTAGGTGAGATGTTGGAATTACTCGCATCTATGATCAGTTTAAATCAAAAACTCCTAAACAAGTTGACTATATTTGAGTTCGATGAATTTGATTCAGAAGGCGAATCTATGGAGTTTATCAAGGCTATCATTAACTTTGTACTCCCCTCGAGCATGATCATGCTGATCATGACACCTGCATCATACGATGATATTCGGAAAAGGAATCTCTCTTTGTATGACAGATTGGAGAAGGCAAATTATAAGATCGATCTTGCGGGTTCAAATACATTTAGCGAAATAAACGATATAGTTCTTGAATATATCCGGTCTGCTAAGTCTAATGGTGAGTTTACTTTAGAATCAGAGCAGGATTTGTCTAACAAGATCAAAATTATTTATGATGAATTTCCTGATTTTAGAAACGTTCGCTCTATGATAAATATCCTTTACCATGCAACAGAATTGGCTGGCAATAGTGATGCAAAAAGCATCGACGAACATGCACTAGATGAAACAATCAGAACAACGTTCCCTGGATTGAGGATCAAAGGTAGTATAATGTCAGTCCCTGTTTCGGACTTCATGAAAATCAGAAGAATGTCCAAGGACGTTCATGAATTGGAAGCTAGGATTAAGAACGCAGTGCAAGATCTTGTTCAATGCACAGAAGGAGAAAGCTCCTTGAGTCAACCCGATCTGCCTCAAGTCGCTGAAGAGTTAGTGGATGTTTTGTATCGCGATTCTCAAGGGGATAGGGTTGCAGTTTCAGTGGCTCTAGATAAAGAGAAATCATTTAGGATTAATCAAAGCATTACAAAGACGCAATTTTCAACGGATGTTAATAAGGTCCTAATTCTGTCTGATAAGCCAGGCCATTTTGATGCACAAAACATAGTTGTACCTAATGTGAAGAATGTCAATATAGATGATTCAAAACTGATTGATTTGATTTATTTTAGTTCAAAATACAGAAGTAGTCAGATCTCTGATGAAGATCTTAAACGAGCAGCTATGCTTGCAAGATCTATAGAGCTTCCGTGATCACTGCGCTCTCCCAATCAGCCAATATTATCATCTGAATTTGCCATGAATCTGCTATGAACGGGAAGGCATTAGAACTTTTTTATGTGGGTACTGCTTACATGCAGTGTTGAAAGAAGGAAATTTCGGTGAGTGGCCAGGTCAAGATAATGTTGAAGACTGCGAACTTGACGGCTCAATCGCCTGTAATGTCTGTGGTAAGGATGCGGATTTCGTAGTGCAACTAGAATTAGTATGGGACAGAAGCAACTATAGCCTAATGAATTCGCTTAACCAGATGCCCTTCTATCTTTGCAAAGCCCATGAGTATATTTATGAACGAATGCAAAATAATATTGAACTAACAGAATACTTCCGGGAGACAGTAAACGCAAATCGCTAATGATTATTACGTATAAAGTGCCCATTCTATCTTCCTTATGAGCAACAAGAATAAATATTCCAGTTATGAGGATTTCTATAGGAATCTACATACTGGCGGTGTATCGATTATCGAGTTCGATAAGGGAAGAGCACCTTGCATTTGCGTGGAAAATGAGCAGTTCAGGAAGTTTGTGACCTATGCTGCTGACCGGAAGATGGCGGTAGACACAAATCTGGATATTTATCATAATGGAAAGGATGTTTTTGTTCAAATTAACATGAAGATATTAGACACAGACATTGAGTACTCTTTTTTGTTTCATGCCAATAAAATAGTGTCATTTTTCAAGGTCATGTCAGAGAGTGCATTGATAGTGCTGTCACCAACTGATCCTTCTCTAATGTCTGAAAATATCTTCGCAATACAGTTACCAAGAAGGGAAAGACTAGAGGAGGGCTTTCAGATAATTTCGAAGTATACGAACAAGACAGGTTTCGAATAAGAACGATATTGAATGAATGAATGAATGAATCAAGGATTTAGCGGCACTCAGAGCAGTCACCTTATATGATCAGATATGCGACGGCCGGGATTTGAACCCGGGTTACCAGATTGGCAATCTGATGTCCTAGACCAAACTGGACGACCGTCGCGTCTTACGAGATCTATAATAGACTATTTAACAACCTTTCGGTGCCTTGAAATCGAAAAATGTACTGACTAGTACTCGTACAATTTTTCACTTGTAAAGTTGCGTAAATATATGAAAAGACATTTCGACCTATTAGAAGCATTCTAGACCAGTACTGCAAGTCATTTCAAGTTGATAGATCCAAAATGCTCTAATTTGGGTTCCTCAAATCCTAAGGAATTTGTGACTATTCCAATAAAATAAGCGTAGTGTATCCTCTTTTCTCAGTTACATACGAATCTTGAATCTCTTCGACTACAATAGTGATGGAAACGAGATCGCCGCTGTTGCAGAGTGGTGTCTCCAACACGACAATATCCTTAAGTATGTCTCCGCCCAAAAAACTCTCGTTACTCGCGGTATATCTTACTTCATTTTCTGAACTTATCAGAAAAACTTGGCCCTTTTGATAATTACCTATTCTAATCATTCTTCCATTTCTTGGAACTGCCGTAATCGTCAAGGCAATTTTCTGTAACTGTTGCGTTATAAAACGCCTTGAAGATCCCGCAGTAATCTCGTAATCAAAGGGGTATCCAGCAGTTATTTCGGCCATCTTGTTAATGCCATCATTCATGATGATATCGACTTTCTTTATATTAAGACCATATTTGAAAATCCAGTCGGAAGTAGTCATTGCAACCGAGTCGATCCCTTCTTTCCTTTCAGAAGATTCCAGGGTACTGAGTTGATATCTGTCTACCCAGTCCTTGTAATCCTTACTAATGTCCATTATAAATTCAGAACACGTGGACTGATAGTCCGGGACACTAGTGGCTCGTTCAGAGGATATGTCTCTAAATACCAAAGCTCCTAATCGAACATATATTAATTCAGCATCTCCATATTAAGCTGAATCATATCAAATCATGACAAGGACTTCGGAGGGACTGTTATTGTGGGGGCTATGACCTTCTCAGCTATGTTAAGGGAACTTAAATCAAATATCGACTACAATCGGAAGGCCTTAGAATCTTCGTTAAAGAAAAATCCTGCTATTGCTTTCCAGAAGGTCAATGAGATTACACAATTTGTCGGGTCTAGATACCGTTTAAACTTGCAGATACATTTTCCTGACCAAAGAAGATTGTTTGAAATTGATTCTTATGGCACCGAGAACCTGGGGATCGTCTTCGACAAGCATAAAAAACGATTTCCAATTCAACGTGAGACTATAAAGGAAAAAGCCCTCGATTTGATTGCAGCCTCCAGAGCTGATGACGCATACATGTACGAAGGCAAGGAAGGTGTGCGAGTATCCTTCGCTGGGGGACGATTGGAAGTCTTGCCAGGATCCATTCATCTCTGGTGTAACGTCGAGGAGAATGGTGTAAACGACTATGTGGACTGGCTATTCGAATATGTTTATAATTATGGCATGCCTTCCTAACTTCCTTTAGATAGAACGTGTTGAGCACAATAGTATGACATTCTGAAGGCTTGCTATCATATCTGGTAACCTTGCATCTCAAAAGTATATCTTGTTCCGCTGCCGGAATCACCTACATCAGCTTTAATAGGTAATGGAAATCCATGTCCGATCCAGATTTTACTAATCTTCGACGGAAGGTCATACTGCAACACGTAAGAATTAACTGATGTTCCATTGACTGTGAACGATTCTTTCCCTGTTATCCTAATTGGTGCAGTCAGGGCTCCTGAAACTACGTTATCCCAAACAGCTCCTGGAACTAAATACTTAGGTTCTCTGGCGAAATTGCGAATATCAAATAATGAAGATTCTATGACTCTATAAACGTCAGCTAGGCTTCCTTCTGGCATCTGCCTATTAGTTAGATACTCCTTGGATAGAAGAATACTCCCAGTATAATCGCGAGAATCATTCATTATATTAAAGTTAGCCTTCCAAGAATCATTTCCTTCTTGGACAAATTGCATAGTGACAATTGAATCGATTAGGGAAAGCCCGGAAGGACTCGTTGATGTCAATGTATAGTTAATCCTCGTGTTGTTTTGCAACCCTTTTCCTACAATCCATAAATCCTTCGATGAGGCCGGGCTGAACAGTGAAGGAGCAGGACCCGAAAAACCTCCTCCAATAGCTACGATCACCAAACTAACGCTAATACCTAATACACCCAATATTGAAGTAAGGAGAACTACTCTACGTAATGGAGACATCTGGTTGTCCTAAATATGGATTTAGGAGTCTGCATCTCAGAAAAAAAGAGGAGGCTCAAAATTTCCACCTCATTCTACTACAATTCCAAAGCTAGCACTCTCTACAAACATTCCTAATGGCTGGCCTGCAACCGACTCTACGTTAACTTCTAGCGTATTTCTTCCCTGCTCTGGAAATTCTACCATTTGGGGTGGAGATGATGTACCTTCCATGGCTTTCTGATTCTCTAGCTCTGTAATTATAGTGCCATTTGCGGAAGTTACGGTAAGGCCGTAAGTAACTCCGCTTATTATTTCTTGTCTGTCATTCATGAAGACCAATCCAAATTCTTCCGGGACCGACGCCTCAATTGGAGGATTCCAGATTAACTGAATGTAATTGGTACCGCGTTGAGTCCTAATAGTAAGTGGAGGTTCCGGCGTTACCAGTTCGCTCTCTGGAATTGGGGGCTCACCAGTGCCTGTAGCTTGAAGCTCGAATGCATATTGAACTGGAGCGTTCCCGGTAGTAACTCCCGCAAATGTTTCCGCCTTCACAGGATACGGCAAATTAGGATTCACCCAAATGTGATTGGTAGCTCCATATCGCCAAGATATATCAGTCGTGTCAAATGTACCGGCAGGGGTTGTCACCTCGGCTGAGCCGGCAGGAGCAATGGGGGATCCTCCTATGGCTGCTATCTTTCCCCAGTTAGGAGCACTAAGAGATTGACCTGGCTTAGGAACAAAAGACGATAACCACTGCAACGAATTGGTGTAAGCGCTTCTGTACGGCGCCAATTCCGCTGGTACGATTGAAGATCCAAGAGCGCTCATGTCAAGATCACTAAGATGTAACGTACCGTTGTATACATTTCCTTGATCTACTACATATACCGGGGCGACCCAATAGTTATTAGCATTATCGAATTCCTTCAGGTAAATTGTCATCAGAAATGGTCTGCCTTGATTAGTATCAAGATTTCGAACTTCATAGGTATAATAAGTGTCGGGCTTTGCACCCTTTCCCACATACCAGCTATCGCCTTGGGCAAAGGCACTACTGGAGTTGCCAGCACTAAATAATAGTATGCTCGATCCCAGGACAGAAACAAGGAAACATACTTGCAAATTAGCTCGCGAGAACCATGAGGTCTTGACTAAAGCGTTTTTCATTAATTGATATGTTCAAAAAGGAACTGATAAATGTTTCAATGATAACTACTGCAATGAAGTTTGAATTCATGAGCTAACATAAATATGACTGGTCGGCCCTCACTAGTAATGTATGTGTAATTGCCGCGATATCCAATTCTATGAAGTGGAGTTTAAGCTATGGGGAATGCAAGTTGTCCCCACGCATAAGAATTGTGGGGACCCCCTCACCGAGGGTCAGGCAGCGAAATTTAACAAAGAATTAGTTAAAATGTGGAATCTGGAGTAATTCATCGTCCATTTTTGCCTAGCATGTATCTTTAGAAGCTCCTTGGTCGCAGATGTGATATGCTCATTCGGCGGTAAAACCTCTGTATATTCAATCCTAATTTTGGCAATTAATTATAGTCAGACCAATTGTATATAGTCATTGATACTGCCGTCAAGGTCAGATCCACCCCAGCAAAATGGAAGATAAAACAATATTGAAACGCTTCAACTCTCTTCCAACTGGGAAGACATACGTCAACTTTATTAATAGCCGGAATGAATTTGGTTTAGGTGATTTTGAATGACCAAGATGCTAACCGTAAATATAGAAACAGATGGCGTTAATGAAAACGAAGCCAAAGAATGGGTTAACGAACTTACAAATGTCTATGCGGATATGGAGATTGAAGATGTCAATATCTCGGGTAACAAGATCTCATTTAAGGCTGGCTTTTCAGGAATGGATGATACTGACCCAGACGATGTCAAGATGAAAATCGACGAGTACCTTACAATGAATGAAGCATTCCAGGTCAAGAACGTTTCAGTCAAATAGGCACGCGTCATTTCTGATTATCTCCTTTTTATTTGTCAGATAGTTGTAATACACAAGTCATTAGAAATAGTTGCTCAAGTTTAAATATTATAACAAAACCCTGATACAGATCAAACGATGACGTGTAAAGGTATCTGTATTAGGCATAGGGCACAAAAGCCTGTAGGTTCAGGGCGGTACGTTAGTGGTCAAAGACGTTGTCAGATATGTGAAATTTTCATTAGATGGGAAGGGTTATGGTGTCCTTGTTGTGGATATAGGCTAAGAACTAAACCAAGGAATCTCAAATACAAGGCAAAATTGCGTGCTAGGAATAAGAGAGTAGAAATTACTCAGCCAGCAATAACTGTTCGGTGAGACCTTAGTAGCCGTTTGGCGGCTAAGTTGAGCTGAGAGTTCCATCTTTGGATATGCTCAATGTCCATACTTAGATCCATTCCAATCTGTATGAGTTTCCCGTATGTATGCCAAAAGGCACTGTCTAGCGACTTGAGAATGTCTGAGCAAATTCTCCCAATAAAGTAATAACAATCTGCTGTCATCCCGGATTCATAAAGAAACTTAATTTTGGCTTCAATTAAGGATCTATCGTACCTCTCCGCTGCGAGCCGAGTATATGAAGGAATCGATCGTCTCAGTACTGAATCTGTAGCTCTCTCTACCCCAATAATTTCTAGAGCCAATGAAATACTATCAGATTCGAACTGATTTGGCTCCAAAGTCCTTCTTATTATTTCCAGCTGATGTAACGGCGATCCAGGTAATCCAGAAAAAGAGACAAGACTCTGCAAAAATTCATACGCAGAAATCTTAAGCAACATCGATGAAACTATAAGATCTTTCTGAGACATTCTCTCGATTTCAACGTATCTCATTAAGCAAGAGATGAGTGACCTTCTGGCAATAGCTGATCTGTTACTGTTGCGTCTTGCATTGTGGAGGACGGTATTTCTTATTGAAGATAGCCAGAAGTCCGATGTATCGTTTAGCACGACTTCATCAACCCCATCTGACATTACCTTCATTGCCGTAGATTTCAAAGGAACGTAAATAAGCTCCGCCCAGCAAGACCCTAATTTCATCACCTTGTGCGGCCCATGCTCATTCGATAAGATCATAATATCATATTCACAGCAGGGCTTTGGTACGCCTTGACCTATCGCTCTACAACCAATGAGTAAGGCTGGCTCCTTTAGGATTTCAGTGACATACGTAGAAATAGCAGGTGGAATCTGGATCTTTTCCAATAACGTTAAACTCATCTCGGGACCACCAAATATAATGCAATCCATTTGCAACCTGTCATAGAATATATTTCGGCTTTGAGCGTCTGACGTATTATGGAATTCTGAACGCAATTTTTATATGATGAAGAGCATGCAATGTGTTGAGCTCCGGTGGTGTAGTCCGGTTAAGCATTTCGCCCTCTCAAGGCGGAGATCCCGGGTTCAATCGGATTGCGGTCATAGCCGCAGCGGAACAAATCCCGGCCGGAGCATTAATAATTGAAGTCTATTCAGGATTCGGCAGTCCGGTCGTTCTCTTCATCTTTTCTGACTGATTTGCCAGAATAATAGGGGGACTATCTTGTTCTTCATCATCCGGTACGATTATTTGAATGGAAACTTAAGGCTATTGGCTTATAAATATGATCTCTTGTACCTGAAATCTAGCTGCTTCACTAGTTTTAGAGGTTTAATCTAGTAGCCGATAAACATCATGTGCTAGAGCTCAATACTGAATGAATCGTCTGTTATTAGCGCACTATGATAGGCCGCATTACACCTCGGACACATCGAGTGTACACTGATGCATTCCGTGCAAAAATCACCGGCCTGCAGGTATTCATAGTCATCACCCGTGTAGAAACAGCTCTCGCACACCCTTTTCAATACATTTTTGATCTGCTCCAACTCTTATTTAATGGTTCTCGCTAGATAAAATTGGAGTCTGGTCATAGAATGAACCGGATTTAGTCGACTACCAGTCTAGCATATCTATACCATTAACAAGGCCTTGAGATTAATACTTTTCAACATGCAGTTCGTAAGTTTTAACGATGACTCTTTAAACTAACCAGGAATAAATTTACTAGGGCGAATATCCAGAGTTACAGCTTAATTGATAGCCCCGCAAGTCCTTGAACGGATCAACCACTATTAATAGGCACTTTCCAGTTGATTCATTAGCCTTAGACTCACAGAAAATATAATAATCAATTTTCTTGACACGAATTATCAAAAAGTAGTTATGGTAAATAGCACTATTATGGAACACGCTTGTTCAAGAAGCAAGGAGGACATTCTCTCAATTAGCACTATCACTAGTTAGTCTTGTTGTAACCGAATGACCGTTCCTTATGTGAGCGTTGTGGTGTAACCTAGTCAGCTCAGTAACCTTAAGATCCGAAAAATAGTCCGCGTTATAGCGAGCTAGAATAATTTTACAGTCATGACAAAATACCTCCTTAAATTCCATATTTGTGCATTGTAATAACATTACATTGATTTAAATGCTAATTCATATACAACCTATTCTAAGCGTTTTAAAGGCCCTTTGCCAATTTCACCTATTTGACGAAATTTGTTCTCCCTTAAGAAAAACTTTGAGGCTTTATAGTAGATCACTTCTCCTCTTCGCTCGATAACAGCTAGGACAGAAATCTTTCTCATCTTCGCAGTCTGATCGATCAAATCATAAAGAGATTTTATTTTTAGGTTAACCCCTTCGTTTAGTGCATACACCAAATACTTTGAAGGCTTTTTCTGATATTCTCCCCTTTCATATACTCTAAAGTCAATTCCAAAGCCAAATCCATCCTTCACAACGTAACCTCGACTTCGCAAATCGCGGTACACAAGAAATCTCGTAAGTACACTAGGATCGGACCTTAACATTCTCTTGATAAGCTGCTCAAATCCGATGCTAGTCTCCTTATTATTTTTCACAACTAACCTATTAGTAAACGCCAAGTATAGAGCCTCGCAATAGCTAAGGGTGTATTCCGAGTTCTCACTTTCACCGAATCCTTTTGACTTGAGCTGATCTTGGAATTTCGTTTCAGTTACCAATACCCTAGTTTCTCTTGCTGGAAAAACTGCCTCAATTAGGTATGATATATCAAGGTCTGAGGCCTCAATATCAGCTGACATAACGAATAAATCGGAGCCAGTCCACATTTAAGCATTAAAAAATGGGTGAACTTTGTTGAAGGGTAGTAACTATAGAGAAATGCGTGGTATGCCTTATGTAAGAAAGGAATACATCAGAGGCAAACCTCAGTTGAAGATTGCTAGATTCTCGTCAGGAGAATATAGGGATGATTATGACTATAAAATAGAGCTTGTGGTAGACGAAAGACGTCAGATCCGGCATAACGCATTAGAGGCAGCTAGGCTCGGTGCTAACAAGACCTTGGCATCTGCGGGCGAGACGAGTTTCTTCTCAAGCATTCGTGTGTATCCTCACGTTGTTCTGCGTGAAAATAAGATGATTGCGACTGCAGGGGCAGATCGGTTACAAGAAGGAATGAGAAGAGCTTTTGGTAAGGCAACGGGTCTGGCTGCTAGAGTTCAACCAGGAGACACCATTTATGAGGCATACGTGAGTGCCGAAAACCTTCAGCTTGCTAAGCAAGCTCTCAAGATAGCTGCGGGTAAGCTTGGCTGTTTGACGGTAACGAAATTGACCCAGCTTCGCAAAAGTGAGCCTACTGAAGAATAGAAAACTACTCGTTGTGAACTACTTATAGACAGCCTATGGAATATGCGAAATATGCGAAATATGGGATATACACTGCATAAATTGGCTTAGATATTCTAACTAACCTATTACATTTAATTTTAAACACGAACCAATGAGTATTTACTAAGAAACGATCAATTATATTGAAGGTTTATGCACGGCAGGAGATGCATAGATAATTCATTAATGATATCGCCAGCCGAGGACGAGTCCATTTTACCTAAAAGAAATAATAAATTTCTGTGTTCAGCCAGAGCATCGTTTTAAACATAGGGACATGATTATAAATCCATTCCTGAGCTGGTGTTCATAAAAGGTACTTTAGTCAAGAGCGCTGTGTTGCGGAGGTTATGACCTGCATGTATGATGAGGTTGTCAAGAAACAAGCTACCCTCCTCTTCTCAAATTCAATTTGGTACCCTTACAGGAATTGCCTGAAGTACTGAAGCATCATTTGTTTCGGCTCCTACCATGAGAGTGTAATTTCCTAATTCTAATTCTTGAGTGGGCGTTACTATGAGGCTTATTTGTTTGGTTTGTCCTGGTTCTAATCTGACAGAGTTCTCGCTAAAGAAACCTGAGAGGTTACCCAGAGTACCAGTCGTAGTAAAGGATCCAGCCGCTAACATGCCCGCAGTCACACTAGTATTACTGTTCGAAGTAACATTTATTCTAACCTCCTCATTCCCTCCCCTTTGGAGTGTAAGATCGTTGGGCAAAACAGAAACAGTTATAGGCAAAACTCTGTCTGTCAGCACCCTGCCAATTTTATTTTCAGACCATTCTGAGAACCACACTTCGTTGTTTCTGTCCACATCGAACTGCAATGCATTACTTATACCACATTGACCTACCTTGTCTTGGCACGGTCCCCAAAGTTTGTTTTGGGAGGGAATCCAATATTCGATGAGTGTCATATTGTTAGGGTCAAAGCTTGAGATTTTGTTTCCGGTATGTTGGTTGAACCATATTGTTCCGTTTTCGCCAGTTTTTATCCAATAGGGCAAAGTATAGGACACGGCAGTGGCACTGCTTTGTCCTAAAGTTCTTGGCGACACAGTAGATGTCGTAAACTTTGTAATCTCTCCAGAGGTAGGATTTAGTCTGTAGAAAATACTAGTCCCATGGTCAGTAACCCACAAGTTGTCACTGAGGTCAAGTGTTAATCCCACTGGGGAGGTAATATCAGCTGGCATATCGTAAGATGTAAAGGTGTTATTCTTTAGATCATATCCTAATATCTGCCCCTTTGTGTTGAACGCAAGTAAGGAAACAAATATTCTACTATTATCTTCATCCAAGACAATCGATCCTGTGCTTACTAGGTCTGGATCTATTCCCATAAACGAGTCAAGCGGAATTTCTATGCGCTCTATCCCTTCAGCGGTACCGTTCCTCATTTGTGAAATATTACCAATCCATATTGAAGGAGATCTTATTCCAACAAAGTAAATATTGCTACCATTATTATCCATCTCCATAGAGACCGGATAGGTAGTTCCGAATGCCTCTGGTTTCTCTGGTACAGTAAACATTTCAAACGATTTTGTGTCATTTGAAAATCTCCATAGGGCATTCTGTATTTCATCAGTAAACCATATGTTGCCCATATTGTCGAAGTCAAGATCCCAAACCTGTGAAGACATCGTGGGATTCTCCCTGGCAGGCCAATTAGGAATTTCATATTCTTCCCCAAAGGTGTCGGTAATCATGTCGTACCTTCCCAAAGTGCCATTTTTCGTAGAAATGTACCAAATATTTTGGCTCTGTGAATCCACACCAATGGCCAAAGGCATCTCACAAACGGCCGGCAGAGGATATTCGATAACAAGATAGCTTGAATTTGGGCGCGAATCCAGCCCGCAGAACTGGGCGTTAAATTTTTCTACAGCATCAGCTTTTGACTTTGAAACGAAATCGGAGACATCTTTGTTACCCTCTTGGGATGGGCTTGAACTAATGCTAGAGGAATATACCAAAGAAAATCCTACAATTGCGACAATGGCGAGAACGACTAAAACGAGTATTTTCTTTTTTTGAAATCGTTTCGACTTGCTGCCCCTCTTTTCTGCCAACTACTCTTGAAGAGCAACTTTTGCTTATATATAAATTCTGAAGATCTGATGACTGTTAAAAATTGTGTGCGTACATTAGGTCGGTATCACTTGTCCCTTCCCACCACACTAAAATTGATGTCAAATCTTCATTTCCTTGACGGTAGATCGATTTTGAAATGATGCTAAATCATGTTGAAAAATATTAGGTCAGTATGCTTGATTCTGGCAGTGAAAGTCCTAGAATATCAGCTAGTCGCTTACGAAGTACTATTCACTCTTTATTAGCTCCGAACATATATTTGAGGAAGTTCACACAAAGCATGACAGGATAGCTGTGTGGAGTACTGTACGAGCAGAGTAAAATTTGGTTTGTATGGAATGTGCAGTAGCCTTTCGGTTAGATCTTAAAACTATGGAATTTCAGGAAAAGCACTAATAACAGGTCGTACACACATTCCCCGTGAAATCGTAAAATGCCTAAGCGGAAGGTAAAAGAGGAGAAACCAAGAAAAAGACTAGGTAAGAAAGAATTACTCATACCGCCAGCGGCAATGGGGGCATCTCTGCTTGTGACCTTGGTGATTATTCCTCTATTTGCACCCCCTCCAACTCCGCTAGAAGTGTGTCTGAAGGGTCATAACGTAGACACCTTTAGTATTCATCCAACCATAGAAGTATACGTCAATGGTGAACTAAAATCACTCCCTGCTGGGATCGGAAATGATACCGTTAATGGTAATGAGTGTCTTAGAACCATCCATACTGATACTCAAGGCAACACCGTTCACATTGAGTATGTCAGACCGATTAGGCTCACGTTGAATGATTTTATGAAAATCTATTCTCCTGACAATTCAACCGTCCCGATTATAGATGGCTCAACAGGATCGTACTCGGAACGGCGCCTTAATCTCAACGATTATGACATTTCATATTCGTACTATTCAGAAGACAATGAATTTACCAAAGTCAAGAATGCCAGCGATGTGCCGCCATTTAGAGACAATATGGTAAGCCGCATCGAACTTAATTCAAAATGAATATAATACTGGTACAATTCTTTCTGATCTAATTTCTTTGACACGCAAGACAGCTATTGTGATAAAAGGTGATGGAACAGGCCCAGAGCTCGTTGAAGCTGTCTTAAATGTTTTAAAATCATGTGGCTCCCAAACTGAGTTTGTCGTTTGCGAGGCAGGTTCAGAATGGTGGATGAAGGCGGGTGGCAATTCATACATTTCAGATGAAGTATGGAAGCTTCTTAAACAAAGCGATGCTTGCTTTAAGGGCCCGACTACAACTGTTCCAAAGCCCGACGCTCCTCGCAGTGTAGCAGTTAGCATAAGACAAAGATTTGAACTTTATGCAAATGTGAGGCCAATTAAGACATACCGGCTGTCTGAGCGATCACTTGATTTCCTTTGTGTGAGAGAGGCTACAGAAGGTCTCTATGCAGGGATAGAATTCAGGACTAGCGAGGATTCCGCAATTGCAGTAAGGAAGACGACAAGAAAAGGTTGTGAACGCGTATCCCTAAAGGCGTTTGAGCTAGCCAAGGAACGAGATTATCGAAAATTAGTAGCTGTGACGAAGCGTAATATCTTGAAGGAAACGGATGGAATGTTTTGGAATTCTGTTGAAAATATGAGTCATTTATTTCCAGGCATTGAGGTAGAAGAGTATTACGTTGACAACATGACTCAGCAGCTAGTAAAGAATCCTGAACGCTTCAACCACAACGTCCTTTTAAGTACGAATTTATTTATGGATATCATTTCCGAATGTGCTTCTGGTCACGTTGGTTCAATTGGTAACGTTTATTCCGGTAATTTCGGAGAGAAGTATGCAATGTTTGAGCCTGCCCATGGGAGTGCTCCAAAATATTCTGGAATGGATAAAGTGAATCCGGTGGCTTCTATTCTTTCAGGCGCTTGGTTGGTAAGTTATTTAGGAGAAACTGATATCTCTGATGCAATATTTGAGGCAACTGAAAAAGTAATTGCAGATGGAAAATATGTAACATATGACCTCGGGGGCCAGTCCTCCCTGTCCCGCATGACCGCTGAAATTTCTCAGAAGTCCTCCAATCTGCTAAGAAAATGACATAAGTTCCTTAGATTGACCTTTTATCAACAAGCCTAAAGAATCCGAACTTCTTCTACCGAAATAGATTCGAAGAACAGCTCTTTCTTTGAAATCGTCCTTCTGGAAAGCCTCAAAGATGCTATTTTGCTGTAGAATTGTGGCAAATCGGATAAACTTGATAAAAGAAGCAATATTGCACCATGCTCGCTCAAGAGATTAGTTGAAGATTTGATGAATTCTACGGCTACTTCTGAACCGGTTACACCTCCGCAAATGGTTCTGTCATAAACATCATTATCATCAAATGGAAGATATGGCGGGTTGCTGACAATAAGGTCGTATTTCTGTGATGATGAAAGTGCATTTGATCCATTGCAACAGACCAACTCTGCTTCCAGGTCATTAGTTTGATTGCAATATAACAAAGCGTTGAAGTCTATATCAGTTCCAATTACTAGAGAAAATCTATTACAAAGTTCTTTAAGAATTATCCCTGAACCGACACCGATTTCTAATGCTGACTTCCCGCTATACCCAGCCAACGCGTCTAGCATAAGGTAAGTGTCGTCAGAGGGCTGGTATCCGAGAATCTTATGAGTCGTACCGCGATTCAATTCGGATGTCTACCTTCTTGAAATACAAATCCCATTATAATTCCCTTCTCATCCGGATAGAATTAGGACTGACTAGTTCGGCTGCTGATGCTCCTCGCCATGTCCACTATCTCAATTGGACTTAGCTGACAAATTCTCTTTGTTAAGTCAGGAGCTGACATGAATCCAAGATGTGCGGCTACTTTACTAACATACCTTCTTTTTTGTGAAAATAGTAGCGCGATATTTCTTTTTGTCTCATTGGAGAGTTGTCGTCCCGAAGGCACCAATTCGATAACTAGGGATGAAACTGCTGGTGGCGGACTAAATGAGGTACTTGGAACTTCAAATAATTCTTTAACATGAAAGCAATATTCACATATTACGGATATTGCTCTATAGGATCGATTCCCGGGTGTCGAAGAGAGTTTTCTAGCAAACTCTCTCTGTACCGTAATTATTGCCCTGTTAAACGCATGATCGGTTAACCACAATATAGTATCCTTGCTCCTTGAATAGGGAATGTTAGAGACAAAAACATCGAATTTAAAACTCATCGGTTTACACTTAAATGGATTTATTCTTAACAATAAGAGATTATTACAGTGCGCCAATTTTTGTTTAACAAATTCAAATTTGGCCTTGTCAATTTCAACAGAAATCACTTCCCCCGCATACTTACAAAGGTGGACTGTCAAATCACCCTCTCCTGCACCTATCTCTAAAACTTTTTCAGTTTTTGCCAGGTTCGCTTCGCGAATGATTTTTTCTACAATCATCCTATCTGTTAGTATGTGCTGCCCTAGTGAGTTTGGACCTGTGAATCTCATCTTCTTACGAAAAGATTCATACGAGCCTCCCCAGTTATTTCTTCAACTATTCTCTTTGCTATCAAGTTACCAGGATCTTTTAGACCAATTCTATCTTGAATATCCTGGAAGGACTCAAATTTCTTGGCTTCTCTCGCTTTTATAATCGCCATCATGTAAGTCTTCCCAATACCTGGAATGAGCTCTAATGCGTGAATTCGAGGAGTTACCGGTTGGGCAATATTTACGTAATCGATAAATCTCTTTTCATTCTGCATCACAATTTTTTCGACTGTCGGAAGCAATTCATTTTTGGCCGTCTGAGATATATTTGAGTATTCTAGTCTCCCAAGAACACTGATAATCTTTTCTCTTCCGTCTCTCCCAATAAACAGTCTTTCACCTACTTCAAACGTTGCGTTTCCATATCCCAGCAATTCTAACAATGTTAGCCTTTCTTCGCCAATCGCTTGTATTATTACGCCCTCACGGCCTCTCACAGTTGTGGATTTACCGCGCTGCGTGAAATCCAATATGTAGGCATACTCTTCATATTTACGTTGAGGCTGATGATGCGCATAACTTTCATTAGTCCTCCAAGTACGATCAGATCTGTCCACAGACGTTGACAATCGTTTAATTCCCACTTAATTGATTATTGGCTGAATATTTAACCTTCAGCTTTCTGTTTCAATATCTGTAGCATTTTTTCAAGCGTATTCGTCAAAATTAGCTTTTTCCATCCAAACGTAAACGATCGCAGTTCCTCAAGAGACTTTGGCGATATGTTTACTAATTCTACTGCCTCTTCTTCTTTCAATTCACATTCTCTAATCTGCTCCTCAACCATCTTACGCGAAGTTTTTGCATCCAGTTTCGAGAACCTTGTCACGAAATCATAAGTCCACCTTTGAATCTGGTCCATTTCATCAGGTTTCACTTTCTCCAGGATCTCCCTAACCTCTGGCAATGTGATTATTTCCTTTTTCTCGATCTCTGTCATTAAATTAATTCACAGCCTTTAGATGTTTTACGTGATTAAGCCTAGTTTGTAAGATTTTCTGCTTACTGCCGATCAGCACTGAAGTCTTTAGCGTCCTTCTTCCGACTTGCAATACAGTCCCAACTTTTCCCTGGTATCTTCTATGGGGGGTCGTCTTATGTTCCCTTGGATCTATCGTAATGATTACCTTGTCACCAGGACTGTACTCAGTAAGCAGATAGGATAACCCCTTTGGAATGTTATTTTGTGTCATAACTGAGCGAGACTTCCTCCTATACCCATGCGAACTAGGCATCTTGTTTTCAGTACTTACAGGCCTTAATTTAATAGTAACTGCGCGGATCAGTCAGTAGGGTTCAGGATCAGTGGCTCCCTTCTCTGAAAGCGAGAAAAGCGCCTCAGTTTCTGGATGATAAGGACTGTCTACCATCCTTGCAATTCTATTCCTGCCTGCGCGCTTCAAATAGATGCGATATGTGCTAGTATGGGCTACCACATTGCCGCCAGTCGGTCTGAACGCATCGCCGAAAACTAAATCCGGAGAGGACTGAATCTGATTCGTAATTACTACAGCAACACCGTATGTTTCCGAAATTCTTAAAAGGATGTGCATAAGTTTATTCAGCTTCTGTTGCCTTTCAGAGAGCGTCGCTCTACCTAAAAATTCCGCTCTATAATGTGCCACTGCAGAATCCACTATAACAAGCTTAACCTCATTGGCATCTAAGATTGGGCCTGTTTCATCTATTATCAACTCCTGATGCGCTGAATTGTATGCTTTGGCTACAATGATGCTATCAAGAACATGGTCTGGTACAATATTCCTTGCATTACAGATAGAAACAATACGTTCGGGCCTAAAGGTATTTTCAGTATCTATGTAAATTGCTTTACCACCCAACCCTCCATGGGCCCTATCCTGTGATACCATCACGCACAAGCTATGACATATCTGTGTCTTGCCAGTTCCGTATTCTCCAAAAACTTCTGTAATAGCATTAGTCTCAACTCCTCCTCCTAGTAGGGTGTCAAGATTCCTGGAACCTGTTGATGTTCGTGCAGCGGTAAGTCGTTTATCATACAGTTTACGTGCTGTAACAAAACTTTTTTCCAATACCCCAGCGTCTTCAAGTCTTTGTCGAGCCTGGTTACATAAAATAGCAGATTTTTCGATATCCATCCCCGTAGCTTCTGAGATTTCAACCGGGCCTCTAACAACCAGGTCTTTAAGTGACTTGAATCCTGAGTTTTCAAGATGCGTTCTTGTGGCGATACCTATCCCTTCTATGGAACAAAGACCTAGTGCAGTCTTTGGAGCATCATCGTCGATCAAAGGTTAATACTGATAAACAATTCATTCTTAATTAGTCTTAAGTGAAAGGCCCTTGTAGCATGGATATTACCGTATTGGCGAGATACAGTTTGTAAGAATTCGAGAGATAGTCTTTTTGGCCATGCTCTGCTGAATCAGTGAGAATTCGCTAATGATCCGATTACCCTCAATGGAAACAGATATTGACTAACTTCAAGTTTGCCAGATGCAACAATTAAATAGTAAAACTTACGTCTTTTTCCTTGTTTATCCTGGTGCGATAATTGCTAGTTGATTTGAACCTAAATGGGAAACAAGTCATTATAATAGGAGGAGGAACAGAAGGCTTAAGGAAGTTGAGAGGACTTGAGGATCAGAATTGTGAAATAATTCTTATTACGAATCGCCTGAATAAGGTAATCAAGAGTTTACAAGAAAGGGGAAAACTCTCTCTTCGAAAAGAGTACGTTAAAGACACAAGCTTTCTTAAGGACTATAGGAATCCATTCCTAGTTCTAGCTTGCACTAATAATAAACTTCTCAATCGTGCAATAGTTAAGGAGGCTAGCTTAATGGGGGCATTATCATATGCCGTGGACGACCCATCCGTTAGCGGTTTCTCATATGCTTCCATAATTAACATTGAAGGGATCCTCCAAATCGCCATTTCCACATCGGGCAGAAGTCCAATCGTTGCCAGAAGATTCCGAATCAAAGCAGAAAGGGTTTTGAGGAGATTAATAAATAAGTCTGATATTGAAAATATACGACTACAAGAAGCCGCGAGAAGAATGATTAGGACGAAAATACCCACTGTCAGTGAAAGAAAGGAATTTCTGTATTCTATTATTAACAATGCCGCTATCCAGAAGCTCATTAAGGAAGACCGTATTGATGATGCTCATCAAGAATTAGTTGCATTAATAAACTCTTGGGAGGGTAAAAGGAACTAAATGACACAATTCGAGCCTTTATATCGAGAACAACAGTTTTTTAATGCTCGAATTACCTACAAAAAAGCCCCCATTCACCTTCTCGAAAGGTTCACGTTTAAGAATGTTAATGAAGCTTATGGTAGATTTGGGGATCTCTCACCCAATAATGAATGTGTTATTTTACAAACGTGCAACAGGGTAGAAATTTTCTTGTCCTCGGATGAAACTCTAGATGAGCAAAAAATATTAAACATTTGGTCATCAGTCACCGGTTTATCAATAGATGAACTCTCAGACAATGTAGAGTTGAGCATCGGACAGGAAGCCATTATGCATCTGTTAAGGCTAACTTCCGGTCTAGACTCTCTTGTAGTAGGTGAGGATCAAATATTAGGACAAGTAAGGAGGGCTTTTGAATTTTCGAAGTGCAATGGCCATTCTAGATCGAATCTCGCATTAATATTTATGAAAGCCATCAAAGTTGGAAGTAAAGTAAGAACAGCTACTCGATTGAATAAAGGTAACGTTTCAATTGGTTCTGTGGCCGTTAACATCGCAGAGAACTATTTCGATGATCTCAAAAGTAGAAGCATACTAATAATAGGGTCTGGGGAAGGAGCAAGTCTTGTTGCAAAATCGTTGAGGCAAAGAGAAGTTAGGTTTATGGTTACTAGTAGAACATTCGAAAGAGCGAAGTCCTTCTCAGATACTGCAGGCGGGGATCCTATTGCTTTTGAAGACGCACTATCTGGTCTAACTGGGTATGATGTAGTCTTCGTATCAACCACCGCACCCTATTTTTTGATTACGTATCAGAGGATCAGTAGAGCAATGTCGTCAAGAAGCAAGGGGATGTTAGTTTTCGATCTTTCGAATCCTAGAACCGTTGAAGACCAAATTAGTACCATAAAGGGAATCAAACTAATTAACATGGACCAGATTGCCGAAATAGCAGAGAATAATCTCAAACTTCGAAAAGAAGAGATAGCTTCTGCAGAGCAAATAATCGATAAAGAGGCCCAATCGTTTGCAGATATTTTGAAAAGTAAGAGAGTAGAACAGTTGATCGATTCTGTTTTCAGGTCAGTTGAAGCGTTACGAGAAGCTGAGCTAGAGAAGGCAATGTATCTTTTTTCGGCAGAGCTAAGCAGAGAAGACAAGAGAACTATTAGGGAGCTTTCTCATTCTTTAGTCTCTACTATTTTGTCGACTCCTATGAACAACCTTCGGAACGAGGTCCGTAGAGGAAGAGTGTCTGAACAGGATTTAACTAGAATCGTTGAAAGCTTATTTAATTATGACAATGGATAAATCTTCGCCAGGATTTCCGAAGGTAAGACTAAGACGTCTCAGAAGGAATCCCGCGATACGACAGCTATTGCAAGAGACCAGAATTTCTGTCAAAGATTTTATCCATCCTGTTTTTGTGAAGGAAGGAATATCTGCAGCCGAAGAAAGTAGAGCAATGTCTGGTGTACGGAAATTTCCATTATCAGGTCTCGTTGAGGAGATTCAGGAGTGCTATGAACTTGGAATACGTGCATTTATTATCTTTGGGATTCCCTCCTTCAAAGACGAAAGCGGTAGTTCAGCATTAAATAGAAATGGGATAGTGCAACAATCGATAGAATCTCTGAGGAAAGCCTTCGGCGATCAAATAGTCATCATTAGCGACGTCTGCTTGTGCCAGTATACTCTTTCAGGCCATTGTGGAATCCTGATAGGAAGTCGAGTGGAAAATGATCGGAGCCTCGACCTGCTGGCTAGGATAGCTGTGAGCCACGCGAATTCAGGTAGTGATATGGTAGCTCCCTCTGCAATGATGGATGGTCAAGTAACGGCCATTAGAGAAGCACTTGACGACAACGGGTTTACAGATACTATCATCATGGGTTACTCTGCAAAACACGCTTCTTCGCTTTATTCCCCATTTAGAGAGATTTCTGATTCCACTCCGTCTCTGGGTGACCGAAAGACTTACCAAATGTCATTTCTTAATCATAGAGAAGCCCTTAGGGAAGTGATGATGGATGTTCAGGAAGGAGCAGACATTGTAATGGTCAAACCCGCTGTCCCTTATCTGGACTTGATTAGGAAAGTAAGAGAGATGACCAATCTACCTCTGTGTGCATTTAGTGTATCAGGTGACTACGCAATGATAAAAGCTGCTTCTTCTCAAGGTCTGATTGACGAGAAACAAGCTGTGCACGAAATGCTTACTTCAATAAAGAGGGCCGGTGCTGATATCCTAATAACATATCACGCCAAGCTGGTTTCTCAGTTACTGAATGGAGAATAAAAAGTCGCAATGAAATTATAACGACAATTACATTCTGGATTTTGATCTATAAATGTATGATAACTCGCGAATTCTTTACGATCGGGCAACCAAAGTCATTCCCGGTGGTGTTAACAGCCCAATTCGGTTCTTTGAGCCATTCCCTTTCTTTGCGGCTTCGGCAAATGGCAGTAGCGTAACCAGCAGCGACCATATAAGTTATATAGATTACTGTATGGGCTACGGGTCGCTAATTTTAGGCCATGCAAATACGGAAATATTGGAAGCAGTCAAATCGCAGCTAAGTATTGGCTCTCTTTATTGTATTCCTACAGAGAAAGAGGTTGTCCTTGGGGAAATGATTGCTCAACTTATTCCGGCATGTGAAATGACTAGGGTCGTGAATTCTGGGACGGAGGCTACTATGAATGCTATTAGGCTCGCTCGAGCGCACACCAGACGGAGTAAGGTTATAAAATTTGAAGGCTGTTACCATGGCGCTCAAGATTATTCCCTGGTTAGTAGAGATAGTTTTGGGCATAGCATACCGTCCTCGAATGGTATTCCTAAAGAGTTTAGTTCGGAAACGATTGTAGTTCCATTTAATGATCTTGCACAACTGGAAGAGGTGATGAGGGAGAGAGATGATATTTCGTGCGTTATCCTCGAACCGGTTCCGGCTAACATGGGCTTAATAATCCCTGATAAGGAATACCTCACCTCCATTAGAAAAATTACTTTGGAAAAAAATGTTGTGCTGATCTTTGATGAGGTTGTAACAGGTTTTCGTCTTGCTACTGGGGGAGCAAGTGAGTTCTTTGGGATTAAACCTGATATCATTACTTTCTCGAAGTCAGTAGCAAACGGATTTTCCTTAGCTACAATTTGCGGCAAACGGGAATTGCTTGAACAGTTCACTCCATCCGGTGATGTGTACCAGGCCAGTACGTACGCCGGTAATCCGGTTGCGGTTACGGCCGCCATCGCCACTCTTTCTGCTCTGATCAGAGGTCGAGATCAAATATACCCAAGAATGACTAGGATATGCGATTCATTGACTGATGGCATCAAAGAGGCTGCACATCAAAGAAAGATTCCGTGCAGGGTAAGCAATATCAGTTCAATGTACCAAGTATTCTTTACGTCTAGCGAAGTGAGAGATATGGCATCTGCCAAAAAGTCTAACCTTGATAGATTTAATGTGCTCTTTAGAGCATTGCTCGACAAGGGAGTTTTTATTCCTCCTTCCCAATTCGAAACTTGTTTTCTCTCTTATTCTCATGCCGATGAAGATATCGATAGAACTATTGAAGCATACGATTATGCCTTCAGTTTGATGAGTCTTAAGAAATGAGGAGCTACAAGGTAGGGACAAGGCACAGCAGACTAGCATTAGAACAGACCAAATCTGTGGTGAATTCGCTAATGAGAATCAGGAGGCAAATACAAATAAATATTCTAAAGATCAAATCCTCTGGAGATTTAGACGTTCGACCACTTTACACCTTTGACAGTAAAGGTATATTTGAGAAGGAAATAGATCAAGCAGTAATTAATGGATATGCAGATTTCGCAGTTCACAGCGCCAAGGATATACCAACTGAGCTCTTCTCGGATCTCGCTCTTGCCTCCGTGCCAACAAGATCCGCTGTCAACGACGTTCTAATACATCGCAATGGCTTGAAATTGAGCGAGCTACCTGGCGGCGCAGTAATTGGAACTAGCAGCTTGAGGAGGGCAGTCCAGCTTTTAAGAATGAAACCCGAATTAAGAGTAAAACCAATTCGTGGAAATATTGAGACAAGAATAAAGAAAGTTGAAACTGGCTCATATGACGCCGTAGTTTTGGCTCAGGCCGGCTTAGATCGCCTGGGATTAACGGAGCATATAACTGAACGGTTTGATGTTATCGATTTTGTCCCAGCAGCTGGCCAAGGGGCGCTTGCACTTGTGTGTAGGAGGGATAGGCCGGATCTTCTTTCTCTCTTGAAATTGATAGAAGACCCGCGATCTCGTGCAGAATTGGAAGCTGAACGAAATCTCTTGTCAGTAGTTGAAGGAGGTTGTAAATTCCCAGTAGGTGTCGTAGCATTGTCCTCCAACAGGCCTAACCTATTGACTCTCAATGCAAAAGTGTTCTCTGCCGACGGTTCAGATCAAATCTTTATCACAGAAAAGGGGCGAATCGAGGAAGCAAGAAGCATAGGAATTAAAGCAGGACAAAGACTACTGGATAAGGGCGTCAAAGACTTCTCTCAAAGCTGGGAATCGGCTTTAAAGAAATGGAATAATCTGCAATGAATTCCGCAAAAGTATTTATCTGCGGCGCTGGCCCTGGAGACCCCGGCCTTATCTCTGTGAAGGGATACAGACTTTTAACGAAATGCGACGTAGTACTATATGACAGATTAGTCAGTAAGCAGCTAGTGGACAAGATACCATCGACAAAGAAGAAAATCTATGTCGGTAGGGAATCAGGCAAAGCCTCCTCAATGCATCAGTCAAGAACAAATAAGCTTATGCTGACTTACGCTCGAAGAGGGAAAAGTGTATTGAGACTTAAGGGAGGAGACCCACTTATTTTTGGAAGAGGGGGAGAAGAAGCGGAATATTTACGCAAACATGAAATTCAATTCGAGATTATACCCGGCATTTCATCAGCAGTTGCTGCTCCAGCCTATGCAGGGATCCCTCTTACCCACAGAAACTACTCGTCATCTGTTGCCTTTGTTACTGGCCGAGAAAATCTGAGGAAAAATCATTCGGATTTAAATTTGAAAGTTGTAGCTTCTGCTGTCGACACAATAGTCGTGCTGATGGGGATAGAAAGAATTAAAGAAATCGTTCAAGAATTGCGGGCAGGTGGGCTGAAGGGGAGTACGAACGTAGCAATTGTAGAGAAAGGGACTACGAAAGAACAAAGGGTAATAGCGGGTAACTTGAACAGTATTCTGAAAAAGGTCGCAAGATACAAGGTATCCTCTCCAGCAGTAATCGTGGTGGGTCGTGTCGTTTCCTTATCTGAGCGTCTGACGTGGGTATCTCCAAATGGTTAAATCTGAGAAACACAAGCCGGAACGGTACTTTGCAATTACACGAGAAATATCAAAATCTGTAGGATTCAAGAAAGCAATGGAAAATTGCGGGTGGACGGTCATCTTTCTCAAGTGCATAGTCATATCTCCTAAACCTCATCTTGAATTGGAGCGCATAGTTTCACACATTATTCAGTATAACTACGAGGCTTGTTTATTTCTGAGTAGAAACACCGTAGACATTCTTATGGCCAATGCTGATAACACTGGAAATGCATTAGCTCTTATGTCTAAGCTACGTTCGATTAGAACTATTTGTGTCGGCCCAAGAACCAAAGAAACACTTTCACAATACGGGATCCAATCTGTATTAGTGCCTGATTCCTACAACACCCATGGACTGGTTGAGTGTCTTGCAAGCTACAAGAGCCAAGTGCACAGAATTGTCATACCAAGGAGTCAGCTCGGGGACAACGAGATTGTGCTGTCCCTCTCGAGATTGGGTTTCATTGTGGACCAGTATCAACTTTATGATGTGTCAACCAACTTAGATATAGATAATCAGTGGAAGGGATTCTTTTACCTATTAAGGGATAAAAATTTGGATGCGGTTGGTTTTACTAGCCCTTCCTCGGTGAAGGCATTATTCCAGATTGTAGAGAAACAAGCAAGTAATGATGATTTGATTTACCTTAGGCGTCATAATGGTCTAGTCTCGATAGGACATAAGACAAGCACAGAGCTAAAGAAACATGCCTCGGGTCGAATCATTGAAGCAATAGAACACACCCTTAACGGCATGGTGGAGGCGTCCAAATTAGTCTGAAAAATCATTACCTTGTCCGTATCAATATATATGCCAGCATCTTTACTTATGTAGTCACCATGATTCTTGCTCTTCAAGGTTTGTCTGCATTATAAAACAAGTTAACAAAATATATATAAGAAATAACGCCGTTATAAAATCATATGAGCACTAAAAATTTGAACATGGATTATAGTAAGTATGACTTCAAGGATTCAATTGATAAGTATGTTTATTTAAGTAAGAAGGGGCTAGCTAGGCAGACTGTAGAGGAGATTAGTCGGCTAAAAGACGAGCCGGAATGGATGAAGCAATTTAGATTACGCTCATATGATGTTTTTATGAGTAAGCCTATGCCCAATTGGGGCGGTAACATGTCGAGGATTGACTTTCAGAATATCTTTTACTATGCAAAGGCATCAGAGAAACAAGAGAAAAGTTGGGAAGACGTGCCGGAGTCGGTTCGAAACACGTTTGAGAAGTTAGGGATCCCGGAGGCAGAAAGGAAATTCTTGGCAGGAGTCGGTGCACAGTACGAATCAGAGGTGGTATATCACAACCTTCGCGAAGACTTAACTAGTCAAGGGGTAATATTTGTGGATACCGATACTGCTGTAAAAGAGCATCCAGACCTGTTAAGGAAGTATTTTGGTAAAATAATCCCTCCCGAAGACAACAAGTTTGCAGCATTAAATAGTGCGGTCTGGTCTGGGGGCTCGTTCATTTATGTACCCCCCAATGTCAAAGTGGATCTTCCCTTGCAGGCTTACTTCAGAATAAATGCTGAAAACATAGGTCAATTTGAAAGAACACTGATTATTGCTGACGAGGGAGCAGAAGTTCACTATATCGAGGGATGCACTGCCCCTATTTACTCTACGGAATCATTGCATTCTGCCGTTGTAGAGCTAGTAGCGAAGAAGGGAGCAAAGATACGATATACTACGATCCAAAATTGGAGCAAGGATGTCTATAACCTTGTAACAAAGAGGGCATATGCGTATGAGAATGCTACAGTGGAATGGATAGATGGCAACTTAGGAAGCAAGCTTACGATGAAATATCCAGGTGTATACATGTTAGGACGAAATGCTCATGCCGAGATAGTGTCGGTCGCTTTCGCTGGTGCAGGTCAACATCAGGATGCTGGGGCAAAAGCGGTGCACCTGGCTTCTAATACTACATCTCGAATTACAAGCAAATCTGTTAGTAAGGATTCCGGAAGAACCACTTATAGGGGACTCTTGCATGTGGCGAAGGGTGCAAACGGGGTTAAATCTAATGTTAGATGTGACGCTCTCCTCCTTGATGAAACGTCCAGAACAGACACTTATCCCTATGTTGAGGTGAATGAAGAGGATGCCACCATTTCTCATGAGGCGACTGTAGGTAGAATTGGAGAAGATCAAATATTCTACCTGATGAGCAGGGGATTTACCGAATCTGATGCCTTGTCTCTTATAGTTGGAGGCTTCATGGAGCCATTCACAAAAGAACTTCCCATGGAATACGCTGTAGAGCTGAACAGGTTAGTCAAGCTCGAAATGGAAGGGTCAGTAGGCTAATTTCATTTCATGCACTGATACTTTGATAGGGTGAAGTAGTTGCCAAGCCTAACAGCTTTGAGCTTAGAAGATATTCATGCCCTATCAACACACTATAGGGAGCCTGCATGGATGACTCGGATAAGGGAGCAGAACTTTGCAAAGTACCAATCCCTACCACATGAGATATCACCATTATATTCCAAATATTCTGACGTAAATCGGGTTAATCCTGATCAAGTTGAGCTATCCATGGGATCAAACTCATCGGTACCAAGTGATTTTTTAGCAGATAGAATGAAAGAACTAGACAAAGACGCCGGCCTAATAAGAGTCGGATCTACCATAATCAAACTTAACAGAAGCGATGTGGAATCAGGTAGGGATCCTGTGGTTATAGAGGATTTATCGAAGGCAGTCGAAAGTCATGAAGGCAAGATTAAGGAGGCGTTACAGAATAGAGGGAGCCTCGATGAAGACAAGTTTTTAGCCCTTGAATCGTCTGCCTTTAGGTCGGGGATATTTATTTATGTACCTAAGAATACTATCGTCGAAGATCCAATTAGACTAATTTGTGCCCTCGGTCAGGATGATGTATCTTCTATCAGTCGTAATATGTTCATTGCAGACGAAGGTTCAAAATGTACTATCGTTCAAGAGTTATATTCCCCTGGCACTACCGGGTCTTCAAAAGTACAGCAGGGAGTTTTTGAACTTACCGAATGTCACCTCGGTAATGGGTCTAATTTAGAGATGATAACCCTTCAAGCTCTAGATTCAAACAGCATTGCATTTTTGAACAAGAAGGCTTGGGTTGAACGGGATGCAAAGATGTCGTGGTATCATGGCCTATTTGGGGCTCAAACTTCTAGATGCAAGGTGGACAGTATTATGAAAGGCACTGGGTCCTCTGCGGAGGATGTTGAGATCGTTTTTGGTAATGATACCCAGTCTTTTGATCTCACATCGAATCTCAACCATATAGGCAATAATTCCAGAGGTCGGGTATTGGTCAAGTCTGTAATGCGCGATAAATCAAAATCCTTGTTTAAGGGTATGATAAAGATAGGAAACGATGCAAAAGCATCTGAATCTTATCTCGCAGGCCACGCAATCTTGTTGGATAAGGATGCAAAATCCGATGCGATACCAGGTTTAGAGATAGAAACTAATGAAGTGAAGGCCACTCATTCGGCCTCGGTGGCTCAACTAGATGAGGCCCAGATATACTATTTAATGTGTAGAGGACTAGATAGAGATTCTGCAAAGCGGGAGATCGTTAGTGGATTCCTAGAGCCGTTGTCTAGAAGGATGGGCCCCACCATCAGGGCGTGGGTCAACTACCTGTTAGAAAATAAGTGGTCTGGAAAGCCCCTCATCCTTAAGGCTGATGATGCTCTGCAGCAAATGTTGGAAGTAGAGAGATCTAGATACAGAGAGTCACAGGATTTGTTCGAAAAGCACTACAAATATCGGTAGAAATAGCTAGAAATAGCTGATACAATACCTATTCAATTCCCTTTAAAACTTCGTTCAGCTTATTTCTCAAATTCGTCATGCTGATTGGCTTAATGATGAAGTCTTTAACGTCGATGGACGGCAGGACTTTGGTAAATTCTTCCTTATTTATTTCAAATGCTGTGATGAAGATAATTTTCATTGAAGGATTTTTCTCCTTAATCTTACGGTATAACTCAAATCCATTCATCCGTGGCATACGAATATCAGTCAGAACAAGATCGTAATAACCACGTGGATGGCTATCTAAAGCCTCTAGCGCATTCCAGCCGTTGGTAAAGGTCTCAACCATGAAGGTATCGAGATCTCTCTCCGCACTTGGTTCTCTAAATTCGCCTAGGTTTGACGGTCCTTGGTTTTGCTGTTTATCTTGGATTTTCCTATCATTTGATGCGGCCCTTTCCGAGGATGGGGAAGAGAGTGGAGATTCGAGATCCCGCTTAATTATTCTAAGGATGTCCTTTTCATCATCAACAACCATAATTCTAGGAACTGTGTCCCTATCAAGATTGTTGATCATTACTATTCCAGAAAATTACTAGTATTTAATTTTATCAAATAGCCAGTTGCATAGCAGCCAGTTGTATGATGGGGTTGGTCATAGTAAATGGTGTCATTTCGTTTTCGGTTGATTGCCCTTATGATAAGCGCAAGACCGTCACCCTAGAACGGCGAATTTTCCCTCTTTTCAGAGCAGAAATATCCTATCTATCAAACCTGTAATATGACGTGAATGGACTGTCAGACAGGACCATGTCCACCTTTCTAATACGAGAGTGGCCTGTTTGCGCCATGTGATCGCTGACGTCAGCATGAAAGATGAAATGTGAATCGCATTCCTGACATATCCAAATCATCTTCAGGTCTTCTGGATGCATGTATGTAGAAGACTGCCTTTAATTGGATTTAAGAGATGAGTAACATATCTCTTAGCAATCTTCCCCTCCATTAGCCCTTGCAAAAGGTTCATCATAATGGCTTAAAACAAAAATCACTGTAATGTACCATCAGTATGCTAATGATGATTCAACATATACATATTTTTTGTAAATCCCCTATATGACATATATGTACTAATTCAAAGGGAGTCTAAACTTGAATATAGCACCCTTTACCTCCCCATTATCTGCCCAAATGATTCCACCGTGAGCTTCGACTATTTTTTTTGATATAAACAGTCCTAGACCAGTACCGTTCTCCGAGGATGAAACAAATTTGGAAAATAATTTAGGCATAATGTGACCCTGTATGCCTGAACCGGTGTCTTTGACTGTTATTTCTACATGTTTCTCGTTTCTCATTACACTTATAGAAATTATTCCTTCGTTCGTGAATTTCATAGCGTTGTCGATCAAGTTTGTGATAACTTGAAGAATTCTAGTCTTATCAGCGAAAATGTTGCACTGGAACGGTTCATAGGTGATTTCCAAGCTTTTTGGTTTATTGGACCTTTGTCTTTCAGTTGTTTCTCTTATGGCTTTCCGAATAAGCTGATCTAAATCAAAGTGCTCCTTGTTTAGTTTGAGCGTTTTGCTTTCAATTCGAGTGACATCCAAGATATCGGACGCAAGACGATCTAATCTTTTTGCGTTGAGAATGATCGATCGAATTTGTTCCTCACCCACTAGAATTCGACTCTTGTTCCCACGAAATCTCCGAGAAAGATATTCTGTTTCGCTCAGTATAGGGAGTATGGGAGTTCTAAGCTCATGAGCTGCTATATCTATAAATTCCTTCTGGATTCTATCATGAGCTTGTAACTGCTCATTTGTCCCAGCTAATAGCCGATTAGATTCACCCAAAGAAACATTTGCTTTTTCTAAATCTGTGGTCCGTTCACGGACGGCCTTTTCGAGCTTCTTATTCCATGATAAGATCAGAACTGCTATACTCACGCCTATTAGCGCAATAACGATTATTATTTGACTGCTCAAGTTCTTCTGTTGTTCAATGACTACTCCGACATCGGTAGCCAGACTATGCGGGGAACCTAAAAATAGTGTCCATATGTGCTTTCCATCTACATTGATAGGCTGATACGAAATGGTCGTTGTGGTCCCATTGAAGGTAATATCTTCAGCGCCAGGATTCGATTGCAAGGAACGCGTAAGAATTCCGATGTACTTTGATTTCACTTGATCGGGAACAGTCGATTGGAAGTCGTCTGATTCGTAGTTTTTTCCGACCAAGGATTGATCCCGGGCATAAAGTATAGTACCGTTATTATCCATCAAGCCCACATTACTAATAAATTCAGGTGAAATTTCATCCTGCAGGAATTCACCCAGTGAATCTAGATTTACAACCGCAACTATTACGCCATCGAATATAGTTTTGTTTACTTCATTCCTTGTATCATTACTATTTACTGACATAATGGGATAGGAAACGTAGAATCTTGGCAGCTGATCAGGTGAATCAATTGCGTTGCTGTAGTAGGGAACGTGGGTAGACTTAGGAATTATGAAGAACTCTCTATCACCTAAATCAAACCTAAGATGACCCACTAATTCGCTTCTGTTCTGCGTGCTCAGGCCAACTAGTATACCGTCCTTGTCTAACCAGTAGTATCCTTCAGTAAGTTCAAAGGTAGAAGCCTGCGTATTACGAAGAAGCGTTAGACCAACATCCCTCTGTCCGTCTTGGATTGGTTGTGAATTTGCTAAAGATCTCAAATTACTTGTCACCGAATCAAGTGTGTGCAAAAGAATCTGAGAGAGATCATGCGCTTCAATCCGTGCATTAGATCTAACATCTATAGAAGCAATTCTTGCAATTTCATCTGCAGTATACGCCGAATATCTAAAAGAAATAATGGAAAGAATAAGCCCGATAAGGGCAACCAATAGTAGCAATACGATATTCCTTTTTGAGAAAATAATGCCCGCCAATGGTTAGTACCAAATTACAACGCATTTCAACTAGATAAGTCGTGCCAGAGGCGGTAAGAACTCATATGCCTTCTGAATAGGATACCAGCGTCGTGCTCTAATGTCGAACTTATTACCACTTTTATGTAATAAACATATATCTCTAATAATCGCTCCACTATTAAATGTCACTTCCAAAGAGGTGCTCATATCAAGAGAGCTATCTGAATTGTACATTACCTCCTTCTTATATTATTTCAATTCAAGAAGGGGAAGGCGAGTTCTTATTAGGTGTATTTTGTGAAAGCCACAAGAGAAAGATGGAAATGGCGCTGGCTTCAGAACTGCGAGGAGAAAATATTCCGGGAAGGTGCGCAAAAATTGAAAAATTGAGATTTGTATCAACTGAATGTGTGCGTACATGTGTTACAAATCAGCCGATTCCTGATAAATATAAAAACGTTAATGACAGTCGGCTGTCGAACGAGGGGGAGAACTCCTAGCTAGGCAGAATAGTGCGTTTGGAAAAAATATTATTGGGCTTACAAGGAAAATCAGGGACCTGAGTAGACGGATGGACCCATTCGAAAAAGCTTTATTGGCGTCGGTGTATGTAAGTACTCTTGACTCTAGTATCAGCTCTATTGACAGACTTAGGTCAAAAATGTATTTACCTATCGGTATTTTTGACGATAAGATCCGGCACATGACCTCAATTGGTCTTCTAGAAAAGGATACTCAGCCAAGATTGACTTTCCTGGGGAGGGACGCTATAAAAGTAGTTTTGGTCGGCGGCGTTTTCGATGTGATTCATCCAGGCCATATTCATACTCTTAAGGCAGCAAAACAACATGGAGATGTTTTGGTCGTCGTAATAGCCCGGACATCGACAGCGACAAAAATAAAGAAAGATAGAAGGATCTATCATGATGAGAATTTGAGAAAGGAACTTGTTTCGTCCCTTTCTTTCGTGGATCTGGCTATAATTGGAAGCGAGGTGTCACTATACGATACGGTAGAGCGGGTGTCTCCGAATATAATAGCCCTAGGTTACGATCAGATCCATAGCGAGAAAGAGATCTCTCAGAACTGTAAGGATAGAAACTTGGCAGTAAGGATTATTAGAGTGAATACGCCGGTTCCCGGGATTAAGAGCTCACAGATTAAGGATGAAATGGGAAATTCTATTTATGGCATCTAAGTGGCCTCGAGACTAGTCCCCTTTGACGTCATAGGTACTAATACCTTTACAACATCCCCGTTTTTGATACCCAACGAGTCCTTTATAGATACAGGTGCAATTACTTCCAGCATACTGTTATCGTAATGAGTTCTTTCCAGAACTATAACTGCAGCTCTGTCTAGAGCCCCTTCGTTTAAGATAGCAGGATAACATTTAACCCATCCATAAGACCTTCTAGAATCACTAAATCCTCGAACGAATACTGAGGGATAATTATCTATCATGCTTCTCATCCGTATGGATGATTGATTGAGTAGCTTGACGTTTAAAGTCCCCGCGAAAGGCTCATAGCCAAGTTTTGCAATGAATTGACTCCGATAGCCCTCCAACGACACATAGTAAGCACCTTCTCCCATGCCCGAAACAACCTGACCATCCAGTCGCAAGCCCGATCTGTCACGAACTTCCACGGAGCCCTTGATAGTCTCATACAGATTTAGAACCTCGTCGACTCCTTTATCGGTAATCATTATGCTGAATTTCTGTCCCGCTTTTGTTCGTTCCAATAATCCCACCTTTTCTAACTCTACCAAGTACTTGGAAGCAGATTGTTGCGATCTGTCAATCATGTTGCCAAGTTCGGTGGTCGTGATCTCGCCACAAGCTCTCCCTTTCCCGAACTTCAATAAATATGCTAAAATAAGTATGTGTTGAAGAGTAGGATGCATCTAATTGGGGATACCCAATTCTTCAAAAGTATGAACTTTGACCGTAGAAGGCTTCTTGCTTGCGGTAGTCCTGTGACCAACAATGTATTCTATTCCTGCTCGATCTGCAACATCGATGAGCCTCTGAGTGACGATTCCATCTAGAACAAGAAATTTTCCCCCTTCACTCTCCTCAAGCTGTTTCACAATATTTGAAACGGGGACTTTGACTAGGATCCGCTTAGAATCGTCCAGTAATACCGCTTCCAAAGTCTCATTTATCTCAGAAAACACATTCTGCACCTTTAATACCATCTCTTGGTCATGTTCTGTCTGCAGACTCTCTTTTCTCTCTTGGTCAGCGATCCTGGTTGTTCGCCCTCCATAACCGTGAGGCCTAGGTTCCGATTCTTCAGCGCGCTTTTGATAATCATGTCTTGTATCCTGTGGCTGTGGAATCGCATTAGACCTGGTATGGTGTGCAACAGCTGGACGATTTATTGCTTCACGTAAGATCTCGGCGATCTCAAGGGGGGTGCATTCCTCAACCTCCCTTCCATTGGGAGCTCTAAGCACTTTATCTATTTTGACTAAACCATGCAGTTCTTTCAGAATAAGATCGCCTGCTCTATCCCCATCAAGAAATGCTACAACTCGTTTACCTTCAGTTAATTTAATTATGCTTTCATCGACTTTCGCTCCTTCTATCGCGATCGCATTGTCGAAACCGGCCCTAAGTAAATTTATGACATCTGCCCGTCCTTCAACCAGAATAATCCAATCCGAATCAAAAACTCCAGTGCCACAAGCCAGTTGCGCTTTCCCAAACGCCGTAAGCTTACCGGGCTTGCTTGCATCGTACACGTCTTTAAGCATCTCCTCGCCCTCGCTTATCGTCTTTGTTGCCCATTCTTGGACGATCCTTTTTGCCCGGTCTACGATAATCTTTTTCTTTATTGCTCTGATATCGTCTATGCCTACTAGGAGAAACTTCGCTTGAAATGGGCCTACCTTATCAATACTTTCAATTGCAGCGGCGATCAACGCAGCTGTTGAAATGTCAGTACTCATGGGTATAACCGCGTCTCCCTTAGCTATGTTAGATCTTGTATCAACATTTACCTCAATTCTTCCCACCTTTGAGACTTTCTGTAATTCGTTCAGGTTCATCTCTGGTCCAAGAAGTCCTTCTGTCTGCCCAAAAATGGCGCCAATTATATCCGCCTTCTCAACCAGTCCATCTACTTCGAATTTTAATTTAACGTGATATTTAACAATACCAGTATTAGGCAATCTCATAACCTCATTATTATTAAGTGAATGTAAGGTGAGCTGGCCAGAATATAAGTGCTTGGAAGGGACAAACTATCGATTTATAACTCCACAATTCGTTTCCTTTGAACGAGATATGCCACAAATGTCAAGAATAATTACCTAAAAATTTTGATCCCCAAGTTCTGGTAGGAGCCTATGTCTTCAATGTGACGAACTTTGCCATTCGTTATTTCACATAATTTCTTTTTGTAGGTGAGATTTACATTGCTACCTCTTTGCTGAAGCAGTGACACTATTCTGCTAGTCAGATACTTTCCCGTTCGATCCATATCCAATAAAAGAATAATCTTTTTGTCAGTCAGTTGATGACTATCGACAAAGTCTAAGACTCCCTTGAATCTGTTATATACAGTAACTTGACCAATGAACCCGAGCTTTGTGAGGGCCGCCGAATCTCGCTTTCCTTCGACTACAATTATGGAGCCATTTTCAGACTCGCGGTTTAAGGAGTGAATAAATTGAGTTATCCTGTCAAGAACAGCAATGTCAGTATTTCTGTAAACCATGTAGTGAAAAAAAACAATCGCCTTTAAAAGGATACGTGTATAATAAAAGCCAATTCCATTTCTCTACCTCATTGGCCTAACAGGTAAAATAGCAGTATGCAAATAAGGGAGGATTACTTCTTCTATTACTAAGGGCAAATCATAATTGGTTTTCTCGGCAATTGTAATGAATATTGCAGGTGCAGAATGGTTCATTATTGGTTTTGTCTTTGTCATCCTTTTCTTTGGTTCAAAAAACTTGTCTTCATTTTCTAGGGCGATTGGTAGAGGTATGGCAGAATATCAAAAAGCCAAAAGTGGACTTGAAAGGGAAATTTCGTCGACAAATCTCTCAATAATCGGTCCTAACATTTCTCCCATTTCTTCCGAACGAGAAAAGCTTGAAATAATTGCGAAGTCACTTGGGATTGAATTCCAAAATCTATCTGACAAGACTTTGCGGGAAGTCGTTTCCAGGAGATTGCAGGACACTAAATAAACCTGCTGAAGCGACACTAGAATGGGTCTCGATTATGCAATTTAACACTTAAATAGACCAAATTTTCTGATGATCTAATGTCAGAGTCACTTAATCCATTTGAAGTAGCTGTAAAACAGCTAGACGAAGCCGCAAAGCTGGCTAACCTTGACGAGGGAATGAGAGATATTCTCGCCAATCCCAACCGTATCTTGACAGTAGCAGTTCCGGCAAAGATGGATAATGGAGGAATAAAGGTTTTTACCGGTTTCCGATCTCAACATAATTCGGCGCGAGGACCTTATAAAGGCGGAATTAGATACCATCCTCAGGTTACCGTTGATGAAGTAAAGGCATTATCCATGTGGATGACCTGGAAATGTGCAGTTGCCAACATACCATACGGCGGTGGTAAAGGAGGCATAATTTGCAATCCAAAAGAGTTGTCAGAAAGTGAACTTGAAAGGATTACAAGAAGATATGCTTATGCGATTGCAGATATCATCGGGCCTTTGACTGATATTCCTGCTCCTGATGTATATACTGGAGGAAGGGAAATGGGATGGATAATGGATACATATTCGGCACTTAAGGGAAATTATCTACAACCTGATGTAATTACAGGTAAGCCTGTTTCAATTGGTGGCTCTCTGGGACGTAACGAAGCCACTGGTCGCGGTGTGTCCATTACAGTACGGGAGGCGGCAAAGAGACTTGGCGTGAATTTGAAAGGGGCCACCATTGCTATTCAAGGGTTCGGTAATGCAGGCCAATTTGCTGCTGTTTTGTTGGCCGAGATGGGAATGAAAGTGATTGCAGTGTCTGATTCTAAAGGTTCAATTCATAATCCGGATGTTATAGATGTTGAATCACTCCGCAGTCACAAGTTGAAAAGAGGCACGGTTGTGGGTTTTCAGGGTGCAAATCCGATAGATGTTAGCGAGCTCTTAGAGCTTGATTGCACTGTATTGGTCCCAGCAGCACTAGAAAACCAGATTACAAGATCTAATGCAGGGAGGATAAAGGCAAGAATAGTCGCCGAAGCGGCGAATGGACCTACAACTCCAGATGCGGATGATATATTATTTAGAAACGATGTTTTGGTTATCCCAGATATCCTAGCCAACGGAGGAGGGGTAACAGTCTCTTATTTTGAATGGCTACAGAACTTACGGAGAGAGTATTGGAGTGAGGCCGAAGTAAATTCCAGGTTGGATTCCAACATGTCGTCTGCATTCAATGATGTGTATAACAATCACAAGAAATTTAGCGTCAATATGAGAAAGGCTAGTACGTTACTTGCAATAAATAGAGTCGTGGATGCCATGAAAATTAGGGGGCTATGGCCATAGCCTTTTTTTTAACCCGCTTGTTATCTAATAGTTTCGTCACTCAGTGTTGAAAGAATGTCCACAAGAGCAACTCTTAGTGACGTTAGGATTGTTTATTTTAAATCCTGATCCCATAAGACTTTCTACATAATCAATATTGGCACCATTCAAATGCCGTTGGCTATAAGTATCTACCAAGACCTTGACTCCACTTTGTTCAATTACGCTATCGTCATCATCAGGCTTCTCTTCAAATCCCATTCCATATGATAGACCAGAACACCCTCCACCTGAGACATAAACGCGCAAGTAGAGATTAGAATTACCCTCCTGTTTCATAAATTCAGCTACTTTCTCTGCAGCTTTGTTCGTAATAGTTACTGGCTGACTCTGCTGTGCACTTTCCATATCCGTAAGTACGTCAGAATAAATATAATAACTTTTGCTTGAAAAATTGAAGAATCGTTAGAGACGAACTAACAGTCACTGAAAGAGCAATTGTTATCTCGTCAGCTAGATCGTACAAGTTGCCATTTTGCAAGGCTTCCCGCCGCCGTAGACCAAGTTGAAACGAAGTCATACACTGGTATGTTTTTACTTTCTATCTCTGCAGCTATTTTTCGAGTAAATGGGCCTCCCATCGCCCCTACCAGAATGGGTTTCTTCTTCAATTTTTGAAACTCTGCGAGGACATCTACGATCTTCTCCTCTAGAGGGTCGTCTTGAAATACGAACCATGGCATTATGATATCTACGTTCGGGTCATCCATAAAAGCCTGAATAGCAAACTTGTAGTCATCAGCGCTAGCAGACCCAGTCACGTCTAGCGGGTTTCCCAGAACGTATGTGGCAGGGTAATGCCTCTTGAATGAATTCATAGTTTCTTCAGAAAGATTAGCAAGTTTTAGTCCAAGATCTTCAAAGCGGTCTATGGCCGCTATTATCGGCCCGGCTCCATTAGTAACCATGGCAACTTTGTTCCCGGACGGCACGGGCTGCCAAGTTAACGCCTTAAGTGATCCAGTAAGCTCCTCATAGCTATCAACTGAGATTATGCCAGATTGTTGGAACGCCCCTTTGACCACCCCAAATGAGCCTCCCAATGATCCAGTATGAGATGCGGCCTGAACTGCCCCTCTGGTCGTCCGGCCGTTCTTGAAGACCACCACAGGCTTCTTATGTTTAGAGATCACATTCTTTGCGGTATCTACAAATTTTCTGCCGTCACCTAGCCCTTCGACGTACAACCCAATAACATCGGTATTGGGGTCCTGGGCGAGGTACCATATCATGTCAGCTTCGTCAACATCAGATCGGTTACCATAAGAAATCATCTTGCTAGTTCCGAAAGTATCCGACGTTTCCATAAAGGCTATCCCGACTGTCCCACTCTGAGACAAGAACGACACCTTTCCGTTCTTAGGGCGAACCATTCTTGCGTGGCCCTGAAAAGCACAGTCTAAACGATTTGCGCCGTTGAAAACTCCAATGCAATTAGGACCTATGATCCTTATACCAAGATCCTGAGAAAGTTGCTTTATTTCCTGTTCTATTTCAGCCCTTTCTCCTCCAAGTTCTTTACCACCTCCTGAGATGATGACCATGTTGTGAATCCCCTTAGTTCCGCTGCTCTTAAGCAATGCCGGAACAAACTTCAAGTCAACAGTAACTATAACTAAGTCAATTGATTCTTGGATATCATCCAAGCTCTTATACGCCTTCAACCCCATTATGTCGGAATAGCCTTTGGCGTTTACCGGAAAAATCTTGCCCTTATACTCATGTTTAGAAAGGCTCTCGAGAACCGAGTTTCCAATTTTTCCTTTTTCAGGAGACGCCCCAACCAAAGCGATTGATTTTGCATTGAAGAAGATATCCATGAAGTTGGAATTGGGTTGAGCCTTGGATATAGCATTAGCATTCCGTTTGTCATTGAGCAATATTTTCGCATCAACTATATAGTAACTATCTGGATAGACTGTCATTGGGTTAAAATCGACGCTTTCGAAGAAGGGGGCCATGTCGACTCCTAGGTTACCAATCTTTACCAGGGCCTCTGCCACCATATCTACATCGATGGGTCGACTGCCTCTAAACCCATGTAAAATTTGACTTCCCTTTAGTCCCTCCAACATCCCCAGAGCATCCCTTTTCTCAATTGGAAGGACTCTAAAGCTTACATCTTTGAATAGCTCCGTATACACGCCACCTAATCCGCACATTATCACTGGCCCAAACTGTCGATCGTTTTGTAAGCCAACTATCAACTCCACCCCTGGCGGCACCATCTTTTCAAGTAGAATCCCCCTTATGTCAAACTCGTTTCTTAGTCTGTTGTACATGTCATCAAAAGCGTTCACCACTTCGCCTTCCGATTTAAGACCTACTTTTACTCCTTGGACTTCTGTCTTGTGAAGTATCATAGGGGACACGACCTTCGCCACTAGCGGGAAGCCCATGGCTGCACTTTCTTTCGCCGCCTGCTGAGAGCTATTTACTATTACATAAGGGGGCACCCGAAGCCCGTAATCAGCTAAAATCTTCTTTGCCACATCCTCTGTAACTACCTTATGTGGACCAGATGTGATCTCTGAAAGAACTCTTTCAACATCTTTCTTATCGTTCATGAGATAAAGTGGAAAACTTTGCGGCTTCTAATTAACTTTACTTGGATAAGTAATCACAGATTGAACACGTCGTTAAACAGAACCAACACCAAATGAATCATGCAATTAATATCAACACTTGGGGACAATTTTGATTCCTCTCGCCGGAACCACGTGGAAAGATTACTTTATAGCAGCGATAATTACCGCTCCTCCCAACATATACTTCCTGAACTGGACTTCTGAAAATTCCTTTTCAAGCATTTTCTTAAGCTCTGAATTCTTTGGCCATCGCTTGTAAGTACCGTGCAATGCTCTGAAGCCTAGTCCTTTACTCCCGGCTACTGTGAATGCTAAAAAACCCAATACATATCTCAAGTAAATACTGACTAGCGAATCCAAAAGGACTTCATCCGGCTTACCAAGATCTACGATCAACAATTTTCCGCTAGGCTTCAGAATACGGTAAAATTCTCCTATAGCCTCGTTGAGATGAATAGCATCCCTCAATGAATATCCACACAATATCGCATCAAAAGTGTTGTCTCTAAAGGGCAAATATTCGAAAATGCCTGAAGACAGCTCCATATTCAAACCAAATTTTCCGTCAAGAGATCTCCCAGTTCTGAGCATTTCCATAATTGGGTCATATAGTATTACTTCCAATTCACCATGCATTTCGATTCTTGCCAACTTAGACATATTACCAAAGCCAGAACCAGCATCTAATACCCTATCGCCAAGTTTTAGCTGTTTGTTCAGGCACATTCTCCTATATTCAGCGTCTTTGCCGAGAGAAATCACTCTATTTACTCTATTGTAAATAGGAATAATGCTTCGTAGTGTCGAGATGATCTCTGGCCAATATGTTTTGCCCAGACCGGACATGGTAACTTCACATCGGTTTATGAAGAATATTATCTTTCTTCAATTTAATATGTAGGAAGAGACAAATCCCATCTTTGACAAAATAATATCTGATTGTTTAGCTTCCAGCTCCAACAAACCGACCATACTTTCTGTAAGTGCTAGCCATTTGAACCTACCAAATGTTGATTAATAACATGTTAGAATATAGATCTGTGTCAGTTACTACTAACGAATATGTATGCGGGGATTGTGGTTCTCAATTGCTTCATGAGAACCCAAATACACTTCAGAGTATGATAGACATTCACAATCAGTTGTGCCCAGTGAAAAGACAAAAGACTTTACCAGGTCTAATGGTATCATCAAAGCCTTCTCCGCCCCCCGATGCTACAGGACAGCGACCAGCTTCAGTCGTTGCTCCACAACCTCAACTAACACAAGCCACAGAAATTAAGGCTCCCTCATCAGGAGGAGGTGGAAATACAACCATTTCGCTGACAGGGGGTGGAACAAGTTATTCTA
>OBLS010000011.1_pt1 | contig 54810 bp, 58 predicted proteins | sample 1519901 | NCBI WGS metagenome assembly OBLS01 (sample SAMEA3113585, study PRJEB22503) | soil metagenome | reverse complement strand
AGTATTACAAGTTACAAATACTGTTTTGCTTCTTTTATGATATTCTGAACCCCGTTCAACTCCCGCGCAATCCTCATGAGATCTAATGCGTTTCTATGATAATGTTCATTTCCTATCAAACTGATAACAGCCTCTTTTACGCGGTTCAGAGTTACCCCCTTTTGCCTCAATGAAATGCCAATTTTTAACTTTGAAATTTTTTCAGAATTAGCCAGCTGTTCTCCATGATTCTCTATTGGAATACACAAAAAGGGCTTTCCGAATTGGATGGACTGAGAAATTGATGCATGCCCTGCCCTTATTACGAGTGCATCACAAAGAGAAAACAGCTCATCCCTAATAGGACACCATTCAAAATACCACCCTGAATCTGAAATCTTTCGTGGAATAGTATTGCCTCCGGGTTTGCCTTCCGAGATAACATATTGGATCTCTGGTTCGAGCTCCTTGAAGGCCATGGTAACTAGATTTGTGAGAGGTCTTCTAGTAGGCTCAGGGCCGCTAATATGGAGAAAAAAGAGGGGCTTTTCGCTTCTTAGTTTGAGCATCTGTCTTGCTTTTTCTAACCGTTCCGGAAGTATGTTGGGACTGGGAGCTGTGAATCCTACGTATTTTACCTTACTGGACGCAGTGCTGACACTCCAGATGTTTTTTTCACTTATTGTCATTGGGGGAGGCAGGTCGGGTATCAGTATTTTATCTGCGGATGACCAGAGAGCGCCAAGTAATTGGCCATTAAATTCTTCATAGAGACGAGCAACTCGTATCTTTCTCAGCGAAGGAGACAATAATAGCCTGATTTGATTTAGTATGGCTATCGAGGGTATCTTAAAAGCCTTTGAAATTAACAAGGGGGAGAGCCGGCTATCTGCAATAACAAGATCTGGTCTGCACGCAGCGATATTCTTGATTTCTGCGTCCAGCTGTCGTGAGAAATTCGAGAATTGATAGGGCAGACTCGCAATGCTTCTTTTTATCGAAAAGGCGCCCTCTGAGGTCCAAGAGAGCTCTAGCGGTGGAACCTCTTTACATCTAAATCCGTTGTGCCTTAAGAACTCAGTTGCTTCCCCGAACGAAGAAATAGATATTTGGTAACCTGATTCTCTAACCTGCTCTGCGACCATCAACATTCTGCTTGCATGGCCTAGCCCTACTCCATAAGGCGAGATGTAAATCCTTGACAAGAAGTCTGAATTAGTTCCAAGTCAGCAAATATTTAGCTTTCAATTCTTGCAGGGATAATTTCAAATGAACAAGCGCCAATCGACTATTCAGAAGTCCCATCGTCTACTCGATAAACTACCCCCCTTGGCTTTGACTCTCTGTAGATTATGCATCTAAACTTGTAGATCTTGAAATCGTCGTTCATCCACATGTCCGGAGGCAACCCCGCCTTATAACACAGATTTCCTAGATATTCATCAACAGTCCAATCATATTCTGAAGCAACCTGGGGCAGTAGTAATGAGGAGTATTCTCTCCATCTTAACATTAACCCATCCACTCCGATCTTTACCATATCTAGATACTCGACAGGTTTTGCAACGATGATAAGTTCAGGGCGGTTCAAGACACTTACTTCAAAGATCACCTTGTCAAGCTCTTCCTTTGAAATAGGTTTGAATCTAGGATCCTTGGTAGCAGCCGAAACAGCGGCTTCCTCTAATGAAGAATAAAATTCACCTTTTGGTAAAGGGAAACCAACACAACCTCTCAAGGTTGTATCACCGGCCGAGAAATCGTGAATGGATACAAATACACCGGCTTGAATCCTAGACTGAACTGAATATCGTGAACTAGGACCTCGATCACTAAATAGTCTTTCAACAGAGTCTCGGGCGATTCTAACCAATTGCTCACCTTCTTCATGATCAAAGGGCATCATGTAAAGCGCCGATTAGAGTCTACGCAAGAATTCAATACTAATAGAGGTTATCGAATGACTGGTTTCAATCGATTGAACCGTTTTCTCCGTAAATTAGTTTCATTTCTTCAAACGTCAACTTTTCTCCACCAGACATTTTCTTCAGAGCAGCTTCTTTAAGAATATTCCATCTATCTTGATTCTCCTTACTTCTCTTACCTTTTTCCTGAGAGGACACATACCTATTCTCTTTTCCTTCGCCTCGTGGATACCTTCTGGCTCGCTGCTCGGAAGATGTTCTAGTCCTCTTGAACTGGATCGCATTAAGTTGAGTATCAACCATCTCTAATTTCGCATCAGCTTCTCTTACATTCCGGATGTTTTTGCGACGGTCTTCATACAAGCTTTCTCTAAGATTTAGCAGCTCGTCTAGCTCTGACTTTATTTTTCCTATGCCTTCGCCTAGCTCAGATTTCTGATCAAATAATTTATTCATCTTGCTCTTTAGGGCATCGTACTGAATCGAAATGGTTCTATACCTATCCTCCTTCTTGTGAATCGCCCTTAAAGAGTATAGTTTGGTCGCAACTTCTTTTGATTTTATAACCAGTCTGCGTTCCTCGTCCTTCGAAAGCTTCTTTGTCTGGATATCACGCTCAATTTGATCCAGCTGATTATTCAAATTTACTAGATCATATCGATCTTTTCTTGAGCGGGAACTAGACGCCTTTTCATCAATCGATTTCATCTGTGCCCTCGCGGTCACAAGTGCATTCTTCAATTCGGTAAACTTGCCAAATTCCGCGTCTTTTTGTTCGTTTACCACCTTTAATTTCGCTCGCAAACCATCCAGATTGATGCGTTCATCATCTATGAGTTTCTTCGTAGCATCTATCTTCTTGTTGAGACTTTCAATAGTTTCTTCACCAATCTTCTTCTCCTCAAGAAGTGTTTTCTTGAAATCTTGCAAGGTTCTCAGGTTGGAATCCGATGCGGGCTGCCTAGACGACGTATCCTCTTCTCTATTCCTTGTCTGGGCAGTGGTAGTGGCCGCCGACTTTGCAGAACTACTGCTCTTATTAGTATGCTGGTCTCGCATCACGTCGCCTGACGATTGTAATATCACCAAAAATATATTTTTTCTGATCCCTTTGACTATTTATTTCTTGCCGACCGGTGGCATTTGATCCCTACATGTTTATATCAGATAACATTCAATAAAATTTGGATAACTGAATGGAAGATTTTGAAAAGAACTATCCCGACTTTGACTGGAAAAACCTTCCTGCGTACAAGCATCCTTTAGGTAAAGATTGTCCATGTCCTAAGCACGAGTATATCAGAGAGCAAATTAATGTGGCGAAAAATCTAAACAACTCCCCAAGAGAGTCTAGGCATAAAGCACAGGTTACATTAAAGTTTTGTCCAGATCATTACGATGTTTACTTTAAAGAGGTAATTCCTTCCATGCCGATGAAATACAAGATTATGACTAAAATTGCATTAAAGATCGGAGCCGTTATAATTCAAAAGATTCCATACATGATGTCTGATCAATGCTTCTACTGTAGATTTGGTTCAGGAGGATTTGATAAAAAGACTGAATTACCCCCTATCTGACTAACTGACTGGACTTGTTACAAGATTTATTGAACGTGATGGTTATTTTTATCCCTATTAAGAACTCAACAAGTTCATAAATGTATTAGCCCTGTTTGCGCTAAACCCTAATGCCAATATGTTTCTCAATATGATGTAAAGATATGGGCATGATCCACCCGTTTCGTTTTCATATGCTTTGATGTAAGTATTATGAAGAATTCGATATTCAAATCTCCCTAAATCCATAATGCTGGCCAAGAAGCTTGCTATATCCATACTCCTTGAAAAAATAGAATCATCTCTCATGATAAAACTCAAATCGGTTCTGACTAGCTGTCTTTGGGCATTTATCAGGTAGTTTTCCGCCTTATTATCTAGAAAAACCAATTTGGCACTATGAAGTCGAGCTGTGATAAGGCCTGCTTTGCTTGCCAACGAAAGATCATTCTTTTTTTCAAAAAGAGAATAAAGGTTACCTCCTTCAACAAATTCCTCTATTAAGACTCTCTTGCTAATATACAGTAGCGTCGGGCTAAGAATATCTATTTTTCTCAACGTTTTTCTCATCACAATGCTCTCATTATGCAAAAGTATTGTCCCGAGCGGATGTGGGGAGCTGGGATGCAGCATCAGAACGGATGTTAGCACATAAGCAAATACTAGGATGAAATCTCTAAAGCCCTTAATCCTCTTGTTGGTTTTTATCACTACTTTACGACCTTCATATTCGCCGCATCTGACATGCCTTTGCCAATTCACAAAATGCAATTACAAGTATATGCTAGAGATGTAACTATAAGCTTTATACGCAAGAAATATGAATAATTCTCTAAGCAAGTGCATGTAGGATTACGAAATGCGAGAGACTTCTTTACTGAGCGAAACGCCAACTCATATGACCAGATCGTGCGATATGCCACAATTGGTAGAGACAAGCACTGGAAAAAAAATATTCTGGCCAAGATCCAAGGAAATACCGTATTAGATCTCGCCAGCGGCACGGGAATCTTGAGCGAGATGATTAAAAATAATAGCAAAGCTGTCCAAGTATTGAGCTTGGATCTCTCATTTGATTATGTCAAGATTTCCAAGAACAGAAGAAAGATTCGAAGTGTGGTCAACGCGAATGCGGAAATATTACCATTTAGAAATAGGAGCTGTGACTGTATCGTCTCATCATACCTGGCAAAATATGTAGATATCAACAAACTGGTGACTGAAATTAGTAGGATAATAACTCCGAATGGGATTATTGTATTTCATGATTTTTCATATCCTACAAATAAAGTCATTAGAATTGGCTGGAAGTTACATTTCAAGTTGTTGCGCCTAGTAGGCTTGGTCGTCACTTCATGGAGAGACGTCTTTTCAGAACTTGATCACGTGATTGAGAATTCAAAGTGGGCAGACGAACTGCTGGCATCGCTGAGAAGACACGGATTTGTAGAAATCAGTTCCACATGTTTTACATTTGGTACTTCGAAAATGATTATTGCCAAGAAGTATGAATAAGGAGGACTCAAACCGCCTGAACGAATGGTTCGTGCCAAAGTTCGGTCCTATTCAATTTAGAATAGCAATAGGAATTTTATTTTTGCCATACACTGCGATGTGTATATCATTTGCTTTATGGGGCTCGCTAGTTTCACCTTCAATTCATTGGGATCGGATAGTGGCGATAGTTCTAATTTACTTTTTTGCTTTAGGGATTGGCGCTCACTTTGCAGATAGCATTGGTTCTCGCAAGAGACCTTGGGGAGTAGGAATTGATAAACACGCTTCGTGGATCATCATGTTATTGTCTCTTTCGGTCGCGTACTCTATTGGTATTTATTATATAATATATTTTGTGCCATTGCTATCAATCTTAGCAGTTTCAGAAGGTTTTTTTCTCTTTGCATATAATTTCGAGAAATTTGGGGGGCGATTTCACACAAACTTTTGGTTTGTGATAGCATGGGGCTTTCTTCCAGCTCTGGCGGGTTTTGTGATGCAGGCCAATACGATTACTTCTGAATCGATCCTTGTGGCGACTGTCGCCGGAATCATCAGTTACTTTGAAATTAGTCTTTCGAGGCCGTACAAGATCCTAAAAAGCAGCAATATGCAAAATGGTTCTGCTAGTACATTGGAAAGATACCTAAAAATAATCAGTTTCGGGACTCTACTTACTGCCATGCTAGCCCTAGCCTTGCGTTTAGTTCTGGGCTGAGGAATGTTCCAATAGAGACTTTTTTAGCTCTATCTTGTCTATTTAACAGGATTGAAGGGAAAAAGGGTTACTAGTGAAATATATAATTTGTCACAATTGGAAAGGGCACTAGCCAGAATAGAAGCTAAGCTAAAACGCAAGATTCCGCTTCCCCTGGTGATTGTTATTATACAAAATGGGGTTTTGGAAAGTATTCTCCAGTTACTAGTTCGGAATGATATTGAGATTATCGTACTACGTCAGAGAGAGTCTGGCTCTGTGCTCTATCGCAAGATTTGTGTTAAAAAGAAACTTGACGGTGTAGTCATAATGCATGCTGAATCGAAAGTCAGAACTAAAAACCTTCCAATTGCGTTACGTGATAAAATAATTGAAGGGGAAAGAGGGATTGGCAGCTTGATCGAAAATCTAAGAATCGAAACCTTTAGGCATATCAGGAATATAGGATTCGATCAAAGGCAAAGGGCGATATACAGAATTTATGATATTTATATTAAAGAGCAATTGGCCATTACCATAAAAGAGTACTTCCCAATAGACCTACCTATTTGGAATTCAAGATAAGAAGGACTTTAAATTCAGGTACAAAGCATACAGATCCTTCTAAAAGCAAACGGAATTTCATTCCTCTTGAATATCTTAATTAGACCTCAAAATTACTAAGTTAATCGATCGACAAAGAAAAATCTCATAACCCCTTTCTTTATCGGAGGATAACTGAATTGTTCAGCTACTTGTCAAGAGAAGATTTCTATTATGATGGCCGAAGATCCTACTTTGTTGTTCTTCTGTTAACGCCTTTTTAATTTCCTGTCGATGATGGCAACAGAATGCTTTAACATTTACTCGCTTATCAAATTTAGATCCGTAAAAACATTCATAGTCCACTAGCTCTTCGATCCTGTTGAGGAGATAGAATGATCCCATATCAGCAATTACGCACAATCCTTTCATACTGGAGTCATGTATCCTCCTAATTAACGAACTGATGAGGGGCATGATTCTATACGGTTTGTACGGGATAGGAAACAAGGCATATGAATCTTCGAGTATTTCACCAGATGCACAAATCCTCTTGTCAATGATGTTGCCATTCCTATGCCAATCGTCTGCTCGTTCAGAACTCTGGTCAAGATTAGAACACGAATATGCAGTAACGGAATCCATTACTACAATTGGCCCTTTTCTGAATCCTCCATCTAGGTCTATCCCCATCCGCTTAAGCACATTTATTACGTTACTAACAGTATCATAGTATGAAATTATTAAAATCATTTCATTTTCACAACTGTTTGAGATTTTATCGAGGATTATACTTCTACAATATTTTGAATATAATTGCCTAAAAGATCTGCGATTCGGGTAAACCAACATATTGTGTTCTCCATAGTCAGAGACCAGTAGCTCCTCAACCATAGCACTAGGATCAGCCGTAAGGGCTATCCTTTTTTCCCTATAAAACGCATCATCAAGAAAACCGAACAATGTGCTGGAACATCCTCATTGAATTAGCAGCTCAGCTACAATCTCGCCGTACGCATATTTATTAGTTTATCGCTTTATCTATATTTGCCTGTAGAGTCGACCTTCCATTTTCAAATGATATTAGACACCTTGAGGCGCTTGGCAGACAAGGTAACTTCTCTGTGCCTATTTGAACTTCTGCATTTCAAGATTATGTGACGGCTGGAAAACTAAGCACCCATTTGTCTTGACGAAGTAGCGACAAAAATTCTTGGGCTAGATGGACCGGGTGGGATTCGAACCCACGACCTCGGCAATGCCAATGCCGTATCCTACCAGACTAGACGACCGGCCCTATTTACCATCACAATATCCTCGATATTAATACGTTTGACAGCAGTTAACGATATTATATCGCACTTTATACTCTGTACTGGTTTAGGGTGGCGCCGGAGCAATCTGTAGGTGCGGTAATAAAATACTGGTCACCAAATAGGGAAAAAGGGACGAACTCCGAGTTTTTGCTATTGCGAAATAGGAGGGGTTTCTGGGGTTTCCCACAGGGCCATAAGGAGAAGGGAGAGACTGAATTGCAAACGTTGGTTAGAGAAGTAACAGAAGAAACTGGAATTAGGTCTATTGACATTCAATCATATATCGGAAAAATAAGTTACTCATTCTTCAGGGGTGACGGAATGAAGTCGGAAAAAGAAGTGATTTTTTATTTTGCCACTACTAATACAAGAAATGTTAGAATCTCTGAGGAGCATGCAGCCTATAAATGGGTATCCTATCTTGATGCATTGCTGATGCTTGGTCATAGACAGCTGAAATCAATATTATCTAGGGGACATCGGAAAGGGCTCTATTGAATTTTCGCCAATGGTCCCTCATCTGGTGGAATTTTAGTATGAATTTTAGTAAATCGGAATAGATTTATATCAACGTCCAGATGGAATAAGGAGGAACGTTTAGATCATGGTTACCGGTAAGCGAGTTGTACTGACTGCAGATAGAAGTCTTATGACCAATTACAGAGGCAATTTTCTTTATGGCTTTATCGCCTGTGGCCCCTATGAACTAGTTCCGGAGTTTGTATTCGATCAACTCTTTTGCCCCAGTGTTGAAACTGATAAGGAAACAGGGGAAGTCAAGGTCGCTCAATGTGGATTAAGGAGAGTTGAGGCTGCTTTGCTTAATGAGTACAAATCTGACGACATATTCATAGCTCATCCCGAGATGCTTGAAAAATGCGTTGGACCTGAAACCAAAGTAATTGGAATAAATGTAATGGATCCTCTAGGAATGGCCCCTGTAACTACGACGATGTCCCCCGAAAAACTCTCCTATGTTGCCATGAAATTTAAGAAATTGTGTGCCTCCATAATCCAACTTAAGAAAAAATATGGGTTCAAAGTTGTAGTTGGAGGTAATGGTGCGTGGGAGTTAGCCAAGCCGGACCGAATGAAAATTCATGGTATTGATACTGTAGTTATAGGCGAGGCGGATGAGTTAGCACTCGATCTATTTCATGATCTTGAATCCGGTGATGCCCCAGAATTACTTCACACTTTTGTCAGGAGAATTGAGAATATTCCAAGCATACGTGGACCAACAATAAACTCGTTGATCGAGGCAATGAGAGGATGTGGCAGAGGGTGCGATTTTTGCGATGTAAACAAGCGCTCAAAAAAAGACATTCCACTTGAAAGGTTACAGGAAGAAGCCAAGATTAACCTGAAATACGGTTTTGATTCGATATGGCTCCAATCAGATGAGATGCTCCTTTATGGTTGTGATAACAAGGATTTTGTTCCCAATTCTGATGCGATTATCGACTTATGGTCTGGGCTCAAATCTGTAGGTGCAAACTTCATAGGTACTACACACATGACTCTATCGGCAGTGGCGAGCTCCCCTGATCTAATTGCAAAATTATCTTACATCAACGGAATGGAGAGTAGCGGCCGATGGCTTGCTACCAATCTTGGTGTCGAAACCGTTGCGCCAAGGATGGTAAAGAAACACCTTGGCGTGAAAACAAAACCTTTTCAAGCTGACGAATGGGGTGCAGTAGTAAGACAGGGCGTCAAAATCTTGAACCAGAACCATTGGTTTCCGGCTCTGACTCTCATTATAGGGTGGCCAGATGAGACGCCCGACGAAACCCAGTATACCATCGATTTAATTGATGACTTTCGAGAGACTAATATGCGTGGACTTGTAGCTCCGTTGCTATACCAAGATTTTTCGGAGAGGAATTCTATGCATTTTGGAAATCTAAATGAGGCACAGTTTGCTCTTTTCTGGAGATGCTGGCAACACAACCTGTGGGTGATAAATGACATCATTCCTATTATAATAAGGAACAAGACATATGGTCCTCTCATGAAAGTTTTCATGGCAACTCTAATTAAAGCCGGAACATGGGCGATAATGCGGTATTTGAGGGGATTGTCGAAGAATCTTTTTAACGGAAGAGCACCTGAGGAAATCGTTTCAAAGTATTCGAGAAGAAAATCCGTTTCTGTGTCACTTCCACCGAAGCTTTAACAATTTGCACCTTCTCCGACTAAAGTACTGTGATATCAGAATAGGTTCGTCTCACGGTCGATGATGGCTCATTACCTTAAACTAACGTGAAAATAGCCGACAAAAATTTCAGGATTTTTTAGACTCAAGTACTGTTATAGCTTCATCCGCTATTGTAGCCCGGGCAGGAGTCAATATAATAAAATAATTCTTATCGGCTCGTTCAACGGAACCAACCTGCTTGTATTTCTTTGTTGAAACATCAAATTCTAGCATTCCAGGATCTAATTTACCTTTAGTATAAACCATCATCAAAACTTCGCCTGAAATAGGACTTAAGGGAACTATGGAGAAAACGTATCCTTTATACGAACTCACTGGCAAGATCTGTTTCATGTAAGGGGCCACAGATACCAAGTACATGAAAACATCTTCAACGGAAGTAAATTCCTCAAATTCAAATTTCATGTCGTTGTTCTAAACATATCCGGATATAAAGGCTTTAGTGAATATAGCCTATCCGTATGATTCGAATTTGACGTCATAACTGCCGTCTTTTCTCTTCTGACGTTCAGTAACAAAACCTTTCGGTACTAGGTAGTCGAGTGCACCGTCGACTGTACCCTGCCAGCCACAGACATAGAAACATGTATTGTCTGATGTTATTTTCTCCCCCACTAATTCCTCTAATGGAGATTTGTCAGTTCCCGCTTTTGGTCGTAAGAATGATTCGACCCTGCCTTTCTGCCCTCCCCATGTTCTATTGAACCATTCCTGAGGTCGGCTGATACTAGCTCTATATCTGAAATTCCACTTATCCCTACCGATATCGCAACTTTCATCTTCGAGTTGTGTTAAGAGTTCTCTATAGCTCAATTCGTCTACATAGCTAGCGCCATGAAGGACTACGATCTCCCTCTTACTATGTATAGATCGAAGATGGAGCGAGTAGGCTATAAATGGGGCCAGCCCTGTTCCTCCGCCTATGAGCACCATCCTCCTTTCATCAGGACTACCATCTGGCCTAGTTTGGTTGATTGTGAATATGCCAGTGGGCTTCACCCAGCTAACTTCGTCTCCTTCCTTCATATTGAATAGTTCAGTCGTGAGCCTTCCAGGTACTGGTTTTCTTACCCAGCGTAAGAGCAGTTCAAAATGTTTTTTCTGCTCTGGGGGGGATGCTATCGAGTACGCCCTGCGGATAACTTTTCCTTCTCGAGGTATATGTGTCCCAACAGTAAGGAACTGACCTGCCTTGAAGTCAGGTATTTGACCATTAATTGGAATTATTCGTAAAATCAATAGATCTTCCTTCAAGACGCGAAGGTACGAAATTCTTCCTTTGTTATCAACTACCATGTATTCCTGGAGTTTGAGTATTGTAAATAAACATTGTCCCAAGAGACCCTGGGAACAGGTACCTCAGGATAGTTCCCGACTTTGGCACCAAATTCGCATTTGGTTCTAGTTCTACATTAATATAGTGTGTACTCCTTAGTGCTACTGCTAGGGAGTTATGTGATCGTCCTAATTCGTGAGGTAGGTGCCACTTGATTAAGTTTGGCAGGGATGGAGTTTTAGATATTTCTGGGGACATTGAGGAACTTACAAATCTTATTAACGACCAAAGCTCTGAGCAGAGGAAACTTATCACCCAATTTAAATTTGCAATGAATAGATTCGCTTCAGAAAGATCATTGGATTCTTGCCTTGAGGCTCTGAACGTTTGTATGCAACTTACAAACACTCGCCAACGCCTCCTAGAATCTTACCAGCGATATTCAAGACTCTTGGAAAACGAGATAACAAGAATCAACAAGGAATCCAACCAAGAGAAATAGTTAAAGGTTGAATTGAATTTTCATTAGTATTCTTTGTTCATATTGTACTTCTTAATTTATCGCAGATTTTCCTTCGAGGAATTTTTTCAGATCCCCTATGCTGGCTCTTTCCTGCTCCATTGAATCTCTGTATCTGACGGTTACAGTATCATCGACCAAAGACTGCTGGTCTACTGTAATCGCAAAGGGAACTCCAATTTCTTCTAGCCGTCTATAGCGTCTACCAATCGAACCTGACTCATCGTAGATCGTATCGAAATCTCTCTTTAGAAGTGAATGAATTGCCATAGACTTCTCAACCATTTCCGTTTTAGCCATAAGAGGTAGAACTCCAAGTGTAATAGGAGCAAGGTAGGGGTTGAGTCTTAGGACGACCCGATCATCATGTCGAAAATCTTCGTAATAGGAGTGTTCTAGTATACTGTATAAGCTCCTATCAATCCCCATCGAAAGCTCAAAAACATGAGGTAAAACTTTGGTCTGGCTGGTCGACTCGACTACCTCAAAGTTACGGTTACTAGTTGACGAATGGCCCTTGAGGTCATAATCTGCCCGATAATTACAAGCTACCAGCTCTAGCCAACCTGTGCTGGTCTCTACCTCAAAGTCAAATGCAAGATGAGAATAGAAAGCCTTCTCATCATCTGATAATTTTCTAAATCTAGTTCTCTTCATATCAATCCCCGTCTTGCTATAGAACTCCGTTAATAATGCAAGGTAGTAGGCGACTAGCCTGTTAGGTAGCAAGCCTTGCCTTAGATAGTCATGAGCAGTTACGTCTCGATGATATTCATCATCCAACAAATTAAACGAAGTATCTCTGACCTCGTCAAACTTTTGCACCTCATTTAACCGGTTAGGATTACAAAAAACCTCAATCTCAGCCTGATAAAATTCCCTGAGTCTCAGCAGGCTCTGTCTGGGCGCAATTTCGTTTCTAAAACTTTTGCCAATCTGCGCAATTCCTAGCGGAAGCCTTCCTCTCATCGTCTTGAATACTCGTGCGAAATCAACAAAAATAGTTTGGCAGGTTTCAGGTCTCAAATACGCTTCATCATACGAAGAACCGATACCGACCTTGAACATCATATTGAATCTAGTTACAGGTTTAAATTCTCCTTTGCAATTTTGGCATCTGATCTGATTTTCGTTTATCATAGAGTTTAGTGTCGTTTCAGAAGTGCCTTCTAGAACAGGTTTTCCCATTCGCTCAGAGAGGTATCTGTCTGCCCGGAATATCGAGCCGCATTTTTTGCATTCCACAAGCGGATCACTGAAGTTGCGTAAATGCCCAGATGCATCGAAAACACTCCGGCTCATTATCTGTGACCCATCAATTTCAATCATTCCGTCTCGACGTATTAACTCCCTTCGCCAGAGCGCGATGAATTTGTTTTTCATATTAACGCCTACAGGGCCATATTCCCAGAATCCTGCAGGTGCGTCTGGATAGATCTCGCAACTAGGAAAGTAAAATCCTCTTTCAAGTGCTAGTTTCATAATTTGCTCATAACTGGTCATAGTATTGCTGGAGACAAGCACCTTTACGTTTTAAATTTGTTGGTCGATGATAGAGAAATACTAAGAATTCCAGTAAGCAGGATGCAGCCTTTACCCATGATTCGAACTGCCTTATTTTTAAGTGCAGGATGCTTCTGGGTGTACCCGTATATTCGATGTTGATTTTTAAGAGGCCTTCCAAATGAATATCAGTAAATGCGAACCTAATTACTTGGATCGACGCTCGTTAAGCAGTTGGATTACTTCTTTGTCGCCTCTAAGAGCGCGAGATCTAATTTGGGACTTTAATAGTGACTGATATTTGGACCGTTGTTATTTTATAAGCGAAAACACAATAATGGACAGGAACTATGAATATTAGACTCGGAACTGCTGACTTGGCAAAATACCCTTTCCTGAATGAGGCAGCCGAGTATATGGGTCAAACATACTTCAATCTTGATGATCTCAATCTCCCTGAGCTTGGGTATATTGTAGAAAGAGCATCAAACAGGATAAAGACTGAAATTGTGCATGGCAAACCAGATTACGCTCTGGAAAGACACGAAGTGGAGGTATTGACATTTCTTGTTGGAATTCTAATCATTAAAGCAATAGATATCGACATTCTAACCAAAAAGCATTGCCTTTGTGAAGCACTCAGAGCCGAAAGATTTCTTGTACGAGATTTAAAAGAGCAAGGAGAACTTTCAAAGAAGAAACTTTTGATTTTCAAGATTTTTAAAGAGTTGTTAAAGATGGACGTAGTCCCAAGTTTGAAATACCATTTAATGTTTGAGGTTAAAGTAACAGACTATCTAAAAAGATCTCATCTTTTTCATGAGCAAGAATGGAAGCTTATTAACAGACTCGTACATGACGGTCGAGTATTTCTTGATCCTGATGAGACCGTGCGACTAATTCGAGCTGAGGTAGCAAATCTTCTGCTGGAAAGAATAAGGCAAATGAATCCATCTCACATACCAGATACGATAAGACAACAGGCATATGTTCTAAAATCGATCATTCCTGAGGCACCTCGCAGACTTGAATATGCCCCATCGTCTTACCCTCCCTGTATACGCCACGCTTTGGACCAAATGGCAGCTGGAGAGAATCTATCTCATTCTGCGAGGGTGATGCTCGCCACGTATATGCTGGCGATAGGAAAAAGTATTGAAGAGGTCGTATCGCTCTTCAAAAATGCTCCAGATTATGACGAAAGGGTATCTAGGTATCAAGTTGAACATTTAGCAGGAGAAAGAGGAAGTCGAGTTCGATATTTAGTCCCTTCATGCGCTAAATTGCAAAATGAGAGCCTTTGTTTTGCTACGAGCCAGTGTGAAGGATTGATAAATCCAGTACAGTTCGGAAGAGGAATCAAATTCCATTCTAAGAAACCAAACATGAGACAAACATGATGATTATCCTCAAACAGTCATGAGTGTGACCAAAACAGGCGAAGATTTACACTTAATAAAGATGGCATTTAGAGAATTTTATTTCAATCACGGGAATATGGTACAGGAACTATCAAAAATGCAGAATCGCGAGTTCGGACTTATGGGATTCGACGGTGTGATGAAGAGGCATCTAAAATTTTCCAATTTGGGAGGATTGGTTGCGTCATTAGTATCGGAAACGCCTTCAGATGTATTTGCGTCAAATGCGCAATATGATTTCCCAATGCTCCCGATAACCGAAAAAGGGTGGCGTGGAGCTGATCTAATTTTTGATATTGATCTTAAGGACCTCGACCTGAAATGCAGGCTGTCACATTCTTATATGATATGTTCTTCCTGCAGTAGCAGTTGTGTCTGTGGCTCTCGTGAAAGTTGTCAGAAGTGTGGTTCGAAGAGCTTTGCACAATCAATGCTCCCTTGTGATAGATGCGTTAATGGGTTAAAAAATGAAGTTTTGAAATTGCATCGATTCCTTATATCTGATATAGGGATAAGCCCGGAAAAGATTCATACATATTTCTCAGGCAATAACGGTTTTCACGTCCACGTTCTAGATGATTCCTTCAATGAATTAAATGCCCAAGCTCGAGCGGATCTCGCTGCATACATAATGGGAGTGGGAATCTTGAGTGATGTTATCGGGGCCACAAAGGATACTCAAAGTGGTTTTCGGGTTACATTCCCGATGGGCGGTTTGGATTATGGTTGGCGAAAAAGAATCTCCGAAAGATTAGGGATATCTATAACGTCGCAGAAGCGGCTAACTAATTTGATTAAGGAACTCGGGGGATTAGAACTATTCAGGAGGCGAGTAGGTGAAATTACAAAGGAAATGGGGGTCCGGATTGATTCTCAGGTCACAACAGACATTCACAGAGTGTTCAGGTTGCCAGGAACATTAAATGGTAAGAGTGGGCTTACAAAGATATTGTGTGCAGATCTGAATACATTTGATCCTTTCGACGAGTCGTGTCAGCTTTCAAGCCGCGAAGTAACAGTCAAAATCACGGTCCCGAAGCTGAAGCTGCGTCTTAAAGGTGAGAAATTCAATCTTACTGATGAGACTGTATGTGTACCTATGTTTATGGGAGTTTATCTAATATCTAAGGGTCTTGCACATGCAGTCCATTCTGATCATTGAACAGATTGATTCTACTGATTCAACTTCAACTCGAATTAATTTTGATGAAAATAGCAGACTCTTTCAAGATTAAGTAGAAATATATGAAACACTTCAACATAATTTAGATTCAAAAATATAGGGGTAACACGCTAACGCTTGGTAGTCTGTTGAGCGACGATCATAGTTTAATCCCTTTCGTAAAATGGCTAGTTGCATTTAGAAATAGAAATTTTGATGGAAGCACCAGCATTATTTCAGTAAGGGAATTTCAATGTGGCGGATACTACGACGCATTTGAGAGAGTTCAAGGTTATGCAGAGAAAACAAATGCTGAGGTATTATGGTTCAAGGAGAAGAGAGAATGCGATGAATCATTTGCTTATTCCATTCAACTACCGCTTGGATGCTTTTGCACCTACTGCAACGTTGAGCACAATACTGAAGATTCGATACCCTGCCAGGTGCTACATTGTAATTCTATCATGTGTTCTAGGAAGTGTCATGAACATCATACGTTATTGAAACACACCAATTCAGGTTCTCTTAGAAGATTGCCTAACTTCAGCCAAAGGCTTGAACAATCTGAGTGTCAATAGCCTAATACGTTGTGGGTCCTGCCTGAATCGGTCTAGGCAGGTTGAGGTATAATTAGAGGGGGCTCTGTTTAGAATTTGCTCTATTCCAAATCCAATGCCTACGAAAGCCTGCAAAAGCCATTTGGCCCAAGCATAATAGACCATATCTGAAACTGGTTGCAGCAAATCATCAATAATTTCAGTGACTATTTCAAGTGTGCCCAAATCCTTTAGTTTGAGAAAGATGTCTGCATATAAAGAGATCCAATGAGCATGGTACTGAGGATCAATATATTTAGGATCCGGCAGTATCATGATCACTTTATCCAATGTTTTATTTTGGAATTCCCTAATTCTATTCTCGAAACTATCGTTTACGAGTAATACGTTATTGGCATTTATACGCCCTGCGGCTTCACTGTAAAGACTAGTATTATTCTCTATTCCTATGAAAAGTGTATTGGTGCCTCGAGCATCTTTTGACAATTCACATAAAAGCCTTCCATCGCCCATTCCTAACTCTACAACTAATTTCAAGGCACTACTGGTCGTGTGTCCCTATTAACAAATAGGGAATATCTCACTGAGGGGGTTTCAACAATCCAGAATCGAAGAGCTGCTCCACCAGTTGCAGCGCTTCCTTCTCAACCTGCTCTCTGGTCATGCCTAGCTGCTTTGAAAACACATCAGTCAACTCGGTTACTGTCTTTTTACCCTTACAAGAATTCCAGAAATCAACAATAGCCTGATTGACCATGAAGGCTTGATTACCATCATTTAGCAAAACCAAAGAGCCATCTTCTTGAGAAGTCAGCTTACCAGCCTTCTCAGGTTTATACTTTTCATAATCTATTTGAAACCGCAATTTGGGTTTTCCAATTCCCAATCTTTGTCTAACTACAGGATTTATCTTGTCGCTGGTCCATGGAGGATCCCAAACAATTTTGACATCTATATTTCCTATCCCTGCAATTTTGCCCACCGAACGCTTGACATCACCAACAAGGGTATCATGTAGTGGACAGCCCCTAGTAGTCATAGTCATTTCTATCCCGACATCATTTGTCGGGTGAACCCTCACATTATATATAAGACCAAGGTCCACTACGTTAACTGGAATCTCAGGATCCATACACTTTCGCAATGCGTTAAACACTTGCTCATCGGTAACCGTTTGTGACGACATCTAGCATTTCTTACCAAACACTCGATAAATACTTTATTCCGTTAGTATTTTTTTGCGCCTTCTTCCTAATTTCGTCTACTTCTCCTGATTAGAGTATCTATACTTCTCTGAAAAGGTGGTTCAAGTAAACCTAATTCAGTTATTATGCCAGTGATGAGGATTGGAGGTGTGATGTCGAAAGCGGGATTAATGGTAGTAACACCTTTGGGAGCAATAAGGATGTTTTTGATTTTAGTGATCTCCTCAGGAGATCTGTCCTCAATTTTTATTTCAGAAATTGAACTTTTTAAATCAAATGTCGAAATTGGCGCAGCAACATAGAAAGGTATCTTGTGAGTATGAGCCATTACAGCAATCTGGTAGGTACCTATCTTATTATAGACGTGTCCTGTACGCAATATTCTATCGGCTCCTACGATAACCTTGTCAACCATTTTATTAGCCATAACATATCCAACGGCAGTATCAGAAATCAAACGTACATCAAAATCGTCGTGCATTAGTTCAAAGGCAGTTAACCTTGAGCCTTGCATTACGGGCCTAGTCTCTGTGGCAATGACCTTCAAATTTTTTCCATCTTCTCGTGCGGTTCTGAGCACGCCCAGCGCCGTTCCGTACGTTGAAGTTGCAAGCGAGCCGGCGTTGCAGTGCGTCATGACTACGTCTCCGTCATAAAATAGAGCTGATCCTGCCCTTCCCAATTTCCTATTTGTGAGAGTGTCCTCGTTGAGCATAGCCAGCGCTTCTAGCCTAACCAATCGCCTTATTTCTTTGATATTCTTACCTTTTGAAGAAATCTGGAGAATCCTCATAACTGCCCAGTGGATGTTTACAGCAGTTGGTCTGGTTGATATTAATAGACTACCGGCCCTTTCCAACTCTGATTGTAAGCCCCTTCCGGTTTTCGCCTTGCTATTAATGGTCACCAATACCAACGCCAAAGCAGCGCATATGCCTATTGCAGGAGCTCCTCTTACAACTAGCGACTTTATTGCTTTGGCGATTTCGTGATGATTTGTGCACGTCAGATATACCAACTTGTTAGGGAGCTTTGTTTGATCAATAATCTGAACCGAGTTTCGCCGCCACTGGACCGTTAATAATTCTTTTTTTTGGAGCGATTTCATCAGATCTACCTAAATACTCGGCTTCTGAATTTTCATGGTGGAAGTCTTGTTCTTGCCTACGCCCATGGAGACTATATTCGGTCCAAAAGGTTTTGAGGTGTCAATCATGCCTCTACCATCGTATACAACTGCTTTTCCAACTTCTTGGAGATCAAGATCAGAATATTCTGCATGATCCGCGACTATTATGACCAGATCGGCCCATTTCAATGACGATTTTAAATCATTTTTCAAGTCCACCCCCGGGTACTTTGAGAGGGCAGGGTCATGGACCACCAAGGGGTCATGCACCTGAATGTTCTTTATGCCCTTCTTAAAAAGTTCTTCAATTACTCTGTACGTAGGGGATAGCCTAGTATCTGAAACGCCACCTCTAAAAGCGAGTCCAAGAAGAGTGACTCTATAATCCTTAAGACCCTTGGTCTTACTCTGAACTCTTTGACAAGCACTCAGTGCTTCGTTTACCGCATAGGAAGGCATTTTTTCGTTCACAAGACGACCGTACGTAGTGATAGGGGATTCAATATCGTTTTTGCGAGCTATATCAATGACAAATTGAGGATACACGGGTATGCATGCCCCTCCTACGCCTATGCCTGGTCTGTGAAGATGACAGAACGACTGAGAATTAGCGGCGTCTCTAGCTTCCCAAAAATTTACTCCTATCCTTTCCGAAATCATAGCCAGTTCGTTGGCAAGAGCGATATTTACGTCTCTGTAGACGCCCTCAATTAGTTTTTCGAATTCTGCTGTTTTTGGCGACGAAAGTTTGATCACCCCCTTTTTAAAGATTAGCTGATATAGGGCCGAAGCTATGTTCGAGCTCTGCGGTCCAGCTCCTGCCACAATTGCTGGGTATCCATCCTCGATATCCTGTACGGCCCTACCCTCGAATATCCTCTCTGGGTTATATACCAAAAAAAAGTCTCTCTCGCATTCTAAGCCCGATTTCTCTCTTAAGATTGGCAAGACAAAGTCCTCGGTTGTCCCAGGGGGAACGCTAGGTGTTAGCGCAACCACATCGCCATACTTGAGGCCAATACCTATAGAAGACACGACATTCTCTACAGCTTGCAGATTAGCATTCGAGTTTTCTGCCATCACGGGTACACAAATCATTTTGAAGAATGAATCCTTTGAGGCAGCAACAGGGTCATCATACACTGAGAATCTATTCTCTCTGCGTCCTTTCGCGAATGCCTCATTGAACTGAGGCTCCGAGATCGGAGTCTTTCCTTCTCTTGCAAATTCTCTGACCTTCTCAGATTTATCAATCCCAATAACGTAAGCACCAGCTCTTAACCAGGCAGCTGTAAGCGGTGCACCCACATGCCCCAGTCCGTATATAGCTATTTTTAATTTACCATTTCTTACCCGTGTGACAAGTTCCTCAAGATATTTGGCTGTGAAGCCAGACTGAGCAGTTTCATGAGCATAGGCTGCTGATGTCATACGAACCATCTTATGAGTCCCCATATGTGAAATAATGTAATTAATATCTATCATTGTCTATTCTAACGTCAAGCTTTGCCAAAAATGCAGAACTGATCTATAGATTCATCGCAGTAGGTTGATCTCACAAGAACTCTGCTCATGGGGGAGTTAGGATACATCAACACACCAGAGCAACAACTATTACGGATTAGCTAATTCTTATAGCCAGCAATCCTAGCGCTTCTCCTTTCAAATTTAGCGCAATTTAAGAATTGCATTGTTAATATACAGGTTCGCCTAATAAGGCAAGGCACAGTGTGGCCTAATCTTTCATAACCAATCCACAAATTTTTGCAATCTTGCGAGAGCTTCAAACCCGCTAAGTATTTCTTATTGAAGTATGATATCGACAAAAAACTAGGTGGTCCAATTAGCTTTGAGGCTCTTTAATATGCTGGATAACAAACTTGGTATGCTTCGTGTATTTCGTGAGCAAAGGGTGTTTCGAAGAGAACCATACATACGATTTGCAATTCGAATCCAGGTAGCCGCACCGATTATGGTGGAAAGTTACTCACGTGAAAAGTAACTTTTTAGCTCATCTCAGATAATATTCTAGCTAATCCTGTTGATTCACAAACCCTTTGACATGATAACAGATTCGATCCATTGCCTGGACAAGCTCTTCATACAAACGTAACTCCTGTTGATGCTTCCATTTTCCATAGACACGAACGTGATCTTCGAGTGGGTCGATATAGATTTTTCCTTCATCGAGCAATACATTTCGAAGATAACTGTCTAACTGCTGGTCTTTACTTAGTATCTCTGTAATCTTTCCTCCTTCCCAGTCAACCTTGATCGCATGCTTTTTGGAAAAAAGACCGCTTGTTTTAGCCTTGCATTTTGCAATTAACTCGGATGGATTGCTAACTCTACCCATCACTATGAAGTGCATTTGAAAGTAGTCAAGGGCACCATATGAGGGCAAGTTATCATGCTTGGCATGCGTAGAGATCTCGCCTGATTCACGTAGTAACGACATTTTGGATGATTTTCTTCTCCACTTTATAAAAACCCTTACATGAAAATCGATTTCTTGTACTGGAAAATTCTGCGTTTCGTCCCAATGGGGAGACTTTGACTGCATCCTGAATGAAAGGTTGAAGTCAAGCCTCTCGCAGTATGTTGTACAAGACCATGACATACCTTCTTACATATTTAGACAATTCTGATGCATCTTGAAATTTCTCAATGTCGTTTGCAATTGCCATCGTTAACTTCCGTGGGAGTTTGAGCTCGTCATCAAGATAGATTAGAAACGCGTAGTAGAGAGCCCTAAGTTGGGCCTGCTGATCGTCACTCATAGGGTTCGGATCTGCCATCATCTTTGAGAGAATGAACGAGAACTTGGAAGTTAGGATTACCTTTTCGTGTCTAACCACCTTTGAATCATCAAATTTAATTATACCCATCCTCAAAAGATCTTCAATACTCGCAGCTACATTTTCTACCGTTTCTTCACGATCAGGCTCTGACATTGAATAGAGTTAAGAGACTCATGAGACAGTATTAACAATTCGCATGTATTCCTCGATTAAGTCAGGATCGACTATACCTTGAACTACTGATTCCTGTCCAGTTGAGAGAATAATATCCAAAGCTACAGCACTATAGGGAACATCAAAGCGCTCTATGATTTCTATTTCTCGGCTGTCAATTATCGGATCTAGTTTGTACTGGTGCACCCTGAAGCCAAGTATTCTATCAATTTTTCTGCTCCCAGAGCCACCGGCACGTCCGCCTGCGGATCCTAAAGATTCTTCTACCAATAGTACAAAAACCGTGCAGTCTTCCGATTTGCTCAAGTCTATGTCAGCTGAAGCTACTACAAGTTTACGAGTCGGAAGTAATAGTACTTCTTCAAGTGAAGCATAATTCGTCATGGTTGTCAGCAATCCTGTCTCGAATATATTTCAAGTACTGCATGTGCAATTTATGTTGTAGATAAGCCAATTGTTTCTTTCCAATCAGTGATTATTCGTTAGGCATCTTACTCCGTGTTACAGAGCGTCGTCACCAGACTCTTTAGAACCGATATCGTATGCCTCAGAGACATCGTAGACAAATATCTTGCCGTCTGACACAGAGCTAGTGCCAATCTTTGCAAAGATATCATCTACTATCCGCTTAACCTTTTCGTTACTGACAATGACTTCGACTTTCATTCGTGACCCAAATTCTGGAACATATCGCATCACCCCTCTTCCGACAGCAACTGGCTCTTGCCTAGTGCGTCCGCGACCTTTCACATCATAGAAAGTTAGTCCTCCTACATCATGTTCGCGCATTAAATCGTTCACCTCAGGTAGGCGCTCATGTGGAACTATCAGATCAATTCGTTTCAAATTCCCTTTGGAGTATGCCCAATTCTTATATAACATTTCTTGACATGGTGATGGGTCAAGCTTTTGTGGACAGCTAGGCCAAGCTTCTGTCTCCTTCTTCGAGTGTGGCGATATTAATTGACTGCTCGATACTGGAAAGAAATATAATCCCGTCACCTTGTTCTCCCATCTCTCCACTTCGCGCATATTTTACAATTGTCCTAACTACCAATTCGACCCGATCGTCAGGAATTGCTATTTCAAATTTCATCCGAGGTACGAGATCGTACGATACCGGTTGTCCACGCCACTGCAAATGTAGTTCTCTTTGCCTGCTCCATCCCGAGACTGAAGAGACGGTCATACCTCCAATTCCAATATTGCGCAATTGATCTTTAACTATTGGCATCCTTTCAGCTCTAATAATAGCCTGAAGCATTTTCAAAGAAGGTATTCGTCAATATGTGACTATGGGTGGTATATATATCGTCCCGCACTAATCTATCTTCACTGCTCTACGTATGCTCGTTCGGCGTGCTGAGCAATATCTAGACCTATGTCTTCTTCAACCTCAGTGACCCGAAGACCAATTGTCTTGTCTATTGCCTTCATGATAACAATGGTGCCCACAAACGCTAGAGCTGCGGAAACTGCGACACCGAGAGCTTGGATCGGCAATTGAGACCCATTGCCATACAGTAATCCGTCAGGACCAGCCGGATTTACAAGCGTCGTGGCAACGAGTCCAATAGCAATTGTCCCAACTATTCCGGTTATCCCATGCACTGAACTTACATCAAGTGCGTCATCAATTTTCAATCTTTCCTTGATTAATAGGATCCCGTAATAAGAAGCGAATCCCAACACTATTCCCAAAAAGAAAGAGCTCTGTGCGGTTATGAAACCTGCAGCTGGAGTCACGCCTGCAAGGCCGCAGATAGCGCCATTAATTGCTGCCGTTGTAGATGGCTTCTTTGATCTTTTCCAAGAGAGCAAGATCCAAACTACTGCGGAAGTTACTGCTCCGATCTGTGTTACAAGAAAAGCGTTAGCCGCCAAGGAACCTGATGCTAGCGCACTCCCAGCATTAAATCCAAACCAACCGATCCAGAGCAAGGATGCGCCTAGAACGGCGAGTGGAATATTATGAGGAACCATAATGTCTGGGCCAAAATTCTTTCGTCGTCCCAAGACAAGTGCTGCAGCGATAGACGCTAGACCTGCTGATGTATGAATTACAATACCGCCTGCAAAGTCATATACTCCTAGGTTAGCAAGCCAGCCTCCTCCCCATACCCAATGTGCGAGAGGGAAATATACTACGAAGCTCCACGCTACAATAAAAATTACAAAGCTACTGAATTTAACACGTTCAGCGAATGCGCCAGTTATAAGAAGCGGTGTTATAACCGCAAACATCATTTGAAATGTTGCAAATGTTACTCCTGGAATAGAGGGGGCATAATCCAAAGCACTTTCAATGGGTACTTCATTGAAGAAGGCCCATTGTAATCCACCAATTATTCCACCGACTGATGGGGAAAATACCAATGTGAATCCTACCAAAAACCACAAGACCGAAAGAATGGCCAAGCCTGAAAAAGTTTGCATCATCACGGATAAAGAATTCTTGCCTCTGATCAGCCCCGCTTCAAAGAAGCCGAGGGCTGGAGTCATAAGTAGAACCAAACCCGTAGCAACCATCATCCAGGCGGTATCGCCAGTATCTATCGGCACTTCCATGATACATTCGCTCCGAGTATAAAAATTTTTACAGACAGTACAACACATGCCAGACCAGTAGTCATCGTTAGTATCGTCCCCCTTGAAAATAAATAGAATTAAACGATTGTGCCTCTGTTTAGAACCACATTTGCATCTTACTACAACACATAAAAAATACGAGGCTTGTTGTAGTTAAATCACCATGGCAGGTAGTGAGATCAACTGACCCTTACTAATGACTGGTAATACGGTTTTTACAATCCCACAAACGAGTTTAAATTCAGACTACACAAATTGTACTTGCTATTATCAATCAGTATTTAACCACAGATCGTATAGATTCAGATAAGTTTGAGATTTTCTTCAATATCCAATGAAATCGTTAGAGGATCGGAAATGCACGATCAAGCAAATATCTCGCAACATTGGTTTGGATAGAACCGTATTTCAAGCGAGTCAATTATGACTGCTATAAGCGTGATAAAAAGGCTGTATAGAATTTACGTTCTCTTTGTTTATAATTCGTGGTTGGTGAAGTATTTGGAGAAATAGAAAGCACATATTTGAATAAAACATTTTATAGAGACATGAAACTATATTACCGTGAATGGTCAAAACAGAATCCTCAAAAACCCTTAAGACAGGCCAACTTGCTCCACAATTTAGATTGAGAGGTATTGACGGAAATACATACTTGTTAGATAATTTTAGGGAGAGCAAATCAGTGTTAGTCGTCTTCATTTGTAACCACTGTCCATACGTAAAGGCAAGTATAGGTGACCTTGTTGAGCTCCAATCTAAATTTTCAACAAATGAATTAACTATAATAGGGATAAATAGTAACGATCCCAATTACGAGAACGAAGGATTTGATAACATGATCAATTTTGGAAGGGAGTACAAACTTAATTTTCCATATCTAATGGATGAAAGTCAGACCGTAGCTAAGTCATATGGTGCCGTTTGTACTCCAGATCCGTTTCTTTTTGATGATAAACGCAGACTTGTATATCATGGACGCATTAGTGATGCAGTAGATCCGCAGATGAGTCATAAAATTCCCATTTTAGAAGATAATGTCAAGAGGCTCCTTTCGGGGAACGTTATCGAAAAAGATTTCTTTCCTTCGATTGGATGTTCCATAAAATGGATAGAAGGTGGTCCAAACTGGTGAATTGGTATATTTCCTATTGAGAGAGGAGGTCGAGCTAAATTATTGCCTACCCATACTTATAGGAGATGCCCTTACCACCTCGAGGATGTCTCCACAAAGTTTCATATGCACAAGTGCCGCACTCTATACACCCTTCATGTTGCAAAATTACATCCCCATTTTCACTATTGTAACAGCGAGTAGGACATAGAGAGACCATCTTTAACATAAACTCACTGCGAGGCTTTGTAACCCGGATATGAGGTACTGAATCGTCATTGTAATCCAGTTTGGCTATCCTCTCCTGCAACGATGGAGTAGTTGGGACATACCCAATATTAATCGGCCTTCCTAGCCTATCGGCTAGCTCAATGGGAACGTTTACATAAGTATCAAGAGATTCAACTAAAGGCAATAGACGATCAAATCCGAGCATATTTGCAAATCCTACTGCAATGCCTCTGAAGGTGCCGCTGGACATTAACTTAAATATCATTCCATATCTAGAACCTACTATATCTTTTGGGATATTCTTACTACAATCGAGGAAGATCTTCAGGTACTCCTTATCAATTTCTCTCATATCCCTAGTATAGGGACTTTCTTCTAGAGACTTTGCATAGAAATTACCAAGATATTGCTCATCAAAATTGTTTCTATCTAAGGATCGTGCGACAGCGTTAGCAGCACGTACTGCATCATCTATCCCCACATTAAGCCCTTCAATTCTGGGACCTATAAAGACTCCACGACCAGCTGCATCGCCTACGAATAGTATATTTTTATGGTATGGAGCTTTCATTCTACATCGCTTTCCATCAGGAATTAATCTAGCGCTGTATTCCAATTCTACGTAATTGTCGCCAAACTCATAGTTGTATTTTTCTATTAGTTCGTTCTCTATGGAGTTGATCCTACTCTCTATCTCTTCTTTTGTCTTATATTTGCCGCTTTCTATTAGTCGTTCAATCCCGCCTCTAGAGTAGTAATCAGAGCGAAGATTGTTCCATGCCTTTAGTAACTTGGCTGCCATGAAATGGTGGCGAATCTCTTCTTCCTTTGAGATTAGAGCTTGATTAATCCTCCTTGTTGGTACTCTATCTTTGATGAATTCTGCTATCAGCGGATTTCGTATCAATGTGTCGATTAGTTGTGAGGGCTCGACTGGATTATTCATCATTGACTCCATGTGATATACGGCTCCGAGAGAAACCGTATCTTTGTTTGTATACAAAAAACCTCCGCCAATATGGCTCATAGTGACGTCTCCTGCAAACAAATGCGCTACCCCTTCTTCACTTGTAATATCAAATCTTTCTTCCAAAATTGTTTCAGGAAGTTTGATTACGACCTTTACTCCCTGGTATAGTTGTTCGGAAGAGAATTTGTTCCGCGCTTTAGTAATCTCTGCAAGTTCAGAGTTTGCGCCATCAGCTGCAATTACTGCCTTTACTCTAAACGGTTCTAGCTCATCGGTCTCTATCATAATATCATTGCTATCCTGTTCCCATCCTACAGATCTAACATGGACACCAGATATTATCCCTCCCCCCATCTTTTCTGACATGTCGCTTGCCTCTTTGGCAAGCCACGGAATGAGCCTACTTAGTAACACAGAATAGGCATAATTAATCTGGTATTCATGGACTGGAGTTAAGTCGATAGAGTACGATTTATCTTTAGATGTGGCGTGCAGCATATACCGGGTAATAGCTCGTTCATAGGGTGCCTCGTCTACAAAATCCCTTCCAAAGACATCTTCGATATTATATACTCTACCATTTTTCGGCCTTTTGGAGTAAAGAATTCCTCCTGAAACATTCTTTGTTCCTGTTGTGCTACCCGCTTCGAGCAAAACAGCCTGTTTTCCAAGGTTTGAGAGCTGGCGTAGCGCAGTAAGCCCGCTGGTTCCCCCTCCAACTACTGCAACATCGTATCTTTCCATGTCCTAAGCCCTCTTCTGTATCATTGGTGTATGTTTTTTAACGAGTTCAGTGAGAACGGGCAACACTTGCTCCATTCGGCCTTTTATAAAAATATCACATTCATCTCTAAATGGTGCATCAGTGTCGGGATTTATTACGACTACAAATCCTGACTCTTTCATGCCTGCAAGGTGTTGAACTGCCCCGCTGATGCCTACGGCGATGTATACTAAAGGTGAAACTTTTCTACCACTGGTGCCAATCACCCTATCTGCAATCATGTAAGACAGCAAACTTTGATCCTTACTTTGATAGGGTCTCTTTGAGATTGGAAGAGATATCCCTATCTCTGCACTGAGTGATTTAGCGAGAAGTTCAATCAATTTGAAATTCTCTTCCGGAGAATCTCTTATACCTCGACCGAAACTAATTATGGTTTTGCAACTTTCAAAATCTATCGTGGACTTGATAATTTTTCTACTTAAAACCTTGACTCTTAAATCTTCATCTGAGATCTGAGGTTCAAAATCTATTATTGTTCCTGTACGCTGATCTTCCTTAGTTATTGGCTCAAAGACACCTGGAATGATACTGCATGATTGCGGATGATATTCTCTCGCAATAGCAGGATTCTTATTATCTAGGCATAAGATAGTAGTCCATAGGAACCCCGAGAAGTCTGGCCTGTACATTTCGAGAGTTTTTTCGTATTTAACAAGTTGACCTTTAGTCTTGTGTTCATGCCTAATTTCGAGATCTGAGATTACCAGCTTATTAATATCAGAAGCCAGGCCAGACTCAAGTTGTGCCATCACGGTTGAAGACAAGTGTCGTCCTGTGTTATCAGCCGAAAAGAACATGTACCTGGGCTTTTTGTAATTTTCAAAATGAATATTGGATACCGATCTCGCAACATTTCTGTCTTCAACTATTTGACAGATTACCTTGGTGTACAAGAGATTAGTATAGTACTTTAACGAAGGATCATTTGCGTATACAACCACGTCCGCACCAGACTTGATTAGATCCTCACACAAATGCTTAACGTTTTCGCCTAGTACTATGGCAACCACTTTTTCATTGGTTGAGTATTTCTTGTTGAAATTGTCCATGAGACGCCTCGCTTCGCCTAGCATTTCCAAGCTAACAGGCACTGGAGTGCCTTCTTCATGCTCTATCACAACAAACAGGTGTTGGTAAGGTGCACCCCCAACTAGATTTTCTGAATTGGATTCTAAATTCTGTGTCTGTTCGTTCATTTTATCTGGGCCTCCGTCATGAACTGAAGCAGTTTTTTTGCAACCATATCGAGCTGATTTATGTCGTTTCCATCAACAAACTCAACTCTCCTCTTGGCCTTCGCCTTTGGAATCTTTTCCACTCTATACACAATCGTTGGCGAGCCGGGAAGACCTACTAATTTAGGATCTGCACCAAGGCCTTCCGAATTATATACGTGAAGGTATTTTTCGAAGTTATCGGCCTTACTTTTTGCTTCTTGGAGATTCCTTGCCATTGAGAGTCTCTCCGATACCGTATTAAATGTTGTATTGTATGACGGATCGGCTGATATAAAAACGGGTAGAGGAGCTTGAATCTCTTCTATCACGTCGTAAAAGCCGTATAGTGAAATAAGTCTTTTAGCATATATATATCTGCTCTCTTGATCGATATGAAAGTCTATAACATTCCCTATAAAAGGGTAGCCCAGTTTCCACGCAGTCTGTGGACCAGTCTGGCCAGTTTCGCCGTCCGATGCTCGATGGCCAGAAATGACGATGTCGGCCCCCAAACCATTGTTCATGCGTGATACACCCAGTCTAAGTGCTTCTGCAGTTGCCAGGGTATCTGCCCCCGCAAAAATTCTATCGCTGTACAAATGCAACTCGTCCGCATTGGAAATAATTTGAGCTTGTTTCAATGCTTGATTAGCTATGGGTGGACCCATCGTACCGATTGCCACTCTAGCATCATATTTTACTTTACAGAAAAAGGCGGCCAGAGCGGCAGCGGCACTGTGAGGGCCAAGTATATTTTTAGTCTCTGCCCTGTTGAGCGTGCCGTCAGGATTATAGCTTACGTTCCCTTCGCTAAAGTCAGGTTCTAATTTTACTATTACTCCCACGTTCAATGGTCGTACTGGCATGCAGTCATACCTACCCATATATACCCCTTAAATGGCTTTGGGACAGGACCATTGGGGACACTGACAATTGCAGATTAAACGCTAGACTGGATATAATGTCTTAAGAATTACGGAAGTGTCTCGATTTTTACTGAGCTTGAGGTAAGCTTAAGGTTTGATCAAGATAGTACGAACGCAATTGTTCATATAAGCCTCTCAACTGCTTGTATAGTTCTGGCATTCTCGGCTCCAGCATCGTAAATGCTAGATAAAAGTTCTCAGCTTCCAAAAGGTATCTTTTTATCTTCATATAAACTACAGGTTTCTTATTCGTGGGAGCAGTAGACCCTATAAACTTCATGTTGTTCACCCGATCGAGTAGCTTGATGCACTTGACGTCATAATCCGCGTTCGCCAAATGATCACAGTAGTCATGAAATCTTTCAAGTTCGATATCTTTCTCGGGGGCCTTAGTTTCGTATAAATCCAGCGCAGGAGTTTTTAATGAGTGAAGAACATTAAGTACGCGACTTCCAAACTGATATCGCAAGTACGCGTCAAATCCATAAGATCTAGTTTCATAAAGATTTAAGATGCGATCGTTATCCTCTAGGATGTCATGTAGAACCGCGCTGGCTATCTCCACTGTTGTAATGGCCTTGTTATTCCGCCTGTAATGAACTGTCAAATTCTTTGCCACAGGCCAAATGTGTGTGTTCAAGAATGAAGAAATCCCGTCCTCTCTCTTAACACCTTCATGAACTTCTTCTGCGACAGCTATCGCGCTCTCAAGGAACCCATCTACTCGAATGTTTGCATCATTTTCCAAAAAGGAAAGAAAGGAGTCTTTGCTAAGCGACTCAACGGACAATTCCATATCATAATATAAACAAAGTTAAAGAAAAGGATTGCTCGACGATTTTTGGCCAATAAAAAAACCTAATCTAAGATATGCTCATTAGCTTATTCATTACAACCCCAATGATGAATTAATCTAGTACCACTTAAAACTTGAAGCATAGGCTTGTTCAGCATCTTAAAAATTTTTATTACCTTTAGGCGCAACGAGGATTTAGAATTGGCAATGGTCAATCCCATAACGTTGTGTTTCACTTCAAAATCAGTATAATTAGGTTTTACATTGAATCTAAAATTTTTTACGATCCGTTAAGGTGGACCGTTGACATTTAATACGTCACAGTTGTTTATCCATAATGACTAGGTTAAGAGAAGTCATTTTTGTGAGTAACTTCAGGGACAGCGGTGAGTTTAAGTCTGGTTCTTGCTGGTTCTTGCTTGAAAGGCAGCTGCACCTTAATTGGGAGGAGATTTTACGCACCTTTAACTATGTACAATAATAATTAAGAAATATGTGGTAGATAGATATGCAGGCACATATCCATGTGGTAGGCTGATTTAAAATCGGGTACGACCTTTTGAAATCTCTCATTGGGCCAAGTTATTCGAAATTGATTAAGGCTATTGGAACAAGCTAAAGCCTCTTTACCTCTTAAAGAAAAACGGAGTCCTTCTTCTAACTTGTTGCATCACTTTCATACACATCCCCAAGTACTTCCGAAAGCTAGATGGAATCTGCCTTTATGGAATCGCAGGTAATACAGAATTCACATGATATTTAACTTTCAATTATAATAGGTATATGGTAATGCAAAAATGTAGAATTTAAATAGATTAATCTAGGCCTGTCCGATGGAATTTTTTCTATCTTGCTAATTATGATGCCATTGAAGGCGAGCTATTTACTCTTGACAAAACTAATATCAATGCTATTCGTGTTGTGAACTCCTAACCGCGCCAGCCAAGTCGTTTTTACGACATTTTTGTCTCAAAAAGAATACATGTGCAATGAATCTTGTCGTCCAATCTAAGTTTGGAAATAGTATTATATTCGCGTAATGATCTTTGTAATGATGAATTGTCTCGGAGTAATACTCTGTCTGGTAAGTTCATGCTATCTCCGAATAGTTTTCCTCCTAGTGGGGATCAGCCGATTGCGATATCTAAACTCACTAATGGAGCCCTAGAGAAGAGTGGTTGCCAAACGCTACTAGGAGTTACTGGTAGTGGGAAAACATTTACAATCGCTAATGTGATAGCGGCCATTAACAAGAACACTCTCATAATATCCCACAATAAGACGTTAGCTGCTCAGCTTTATACCGAACTAAAGGAATTTTTTCCGAAGAACAATGTAGGCTATTTTGTGAGCTTTTATGATTACTATCAGCCGGAAAGTTACCTCCCTCAGACGGACACTTATATTGAAAAGGACACGGAGATCAACGAAAAAATAGAGAAGATGAGGTTGGAGGCAACAGCAATGTTGATGTCTGGGGAGCCCACGATCATAGTTGCCACCGTTTCTTGCATATACTCTTTGGGCTCTCCTGTTGAATGGGACCAGAATTCAATTCTGCTTGACATAAATTCTAAGGTCGACCGAAAGTGGATTATTAATAGACTCATAGATGCTCGTTACGAAAGGAACGATCTTTCGCTAAAGGCTGGAGGATTTAGAGTTCGCGGTGATACTATCGACATCATCCCCGCCTACTTGGAGGACCTTTTGAGAATAGGGCTTTTTGGACAAGATATCGAAATGATATCTCTGCACGATCCCATTACGATGGATAAGAAGAGGGAGATCCAGAGAGTTAAGATATTTCCAGCAAAGCACTACGTTGTTGGTGACGAAAGAAGGCAATTAGCGATCACAGCTATACGTGAGGAGCTTGACGAATGGCTCCCCAATCTCCCTTCCGAACTTGAAAGGCAGAGACTCACCTCCAGGACTAATTATGATACAGAAATGATACAAGAGTTAGGCTATTGTCAAGGAATAGAAAATTACTCAAGACACTTCGATGGAAGAAACCCTGGTGATCCCCCATATTGCCTATTGGATTTCTTTGGTGAAGACTTTATTCTGGTAATAGATGAATCTCATGTTACCATACCTCAGTTACATGCTATGTTTAATGGTGACTATGGGAGAAAGAAAACACTTATAGATTACGGATTTCGACTCCCAAGTGCAGCAGATAATCGGCCTTTAAAATTCAAAGAATTTGAAGAATACATGAAAAACGTAATTTTCATTTCAGCTACCCCAGCTGACTACGAATTGAAACGCAGCTGGCAGGTTGTCGAGCAATTAGTAAGACCAACCGGTCTGGTGGATCCCGTTGTCGAGGTGAGAGAGGCCCAAAGTCAGATGCAAGACCTAATCCAAGAAATTCGAAGGCAAATAAAACGAAAACAAAGAACTCTTGTTACAACTTTGACAAAAAGGATGTCCGAAGATCTTGCCGATTTCTTAACTAAAAAGAACATCCGGGTAAGGTATTTACATTCGGAAATAAAGGGCTTAGACAGGACCGAGCTTCTGCGTCAATTGAGAATTGGAGAATTCGACGTATTGGTGGGCGTAAATTTACTTAGAGAAGGTCTAGATCTTCCTGAAGTATCGCTAGTCGCAATTTTGGACGCTGATAAGGAAGGCTTTCTAAGAAATTCAACTAGTCTAGTACAGACTTTTGGAAGAGCTGCCAGAAATGTTGATGGAAGAGTAATCCTTTACGCTGAGAAGGTCACCGACTCAATGAAACGAGCAATTGCTGAAAGCGATAGGCGTCGTGAAAAGCAAGTTGAATATAATACAAACAATAACATTAGACCAAAATCCATTGTGAAACCCATAGCAAGCTCCGAGAAAGGTTCTGTAGACGTAAATATTAAATCAATGAGCAGATCAGACCTTGCTAAGCTTGCTCGCAATACAGAAGCTCAAATGATAAAGAGCTCAGACGACCTCAATTTTGAACGCGCAATTGAATTGAGAAGCAGATTATACAAAATTAAAAAGGCATTAGGAGAACCTATTACCTAGGGACTATCCATGGTAGACAACATAATCGTAAAGGGAGCGCGCGAACATAACTTGAAGAACATAAGCGTTACCATCCCAAGGGATAAATTAGTCGTTTTTACAGGCCTCTCAGGTTCAGGTAAATCTACTCTTGCATTTGATACGATCTATGCCGAAGGGCAACGCAGATACGTAGAGTCTTTATCAGCTTATGCCAGACAGTTCTTAGAACTGATGGACAAGCCTGATATCGACTCTATTGATGGACTTTCTCCGGCTATCTCTATTCAGCAGAAAACGACAAATAAGAACCCTCGTTCTACCGTCGGCACAGTTACAGAGATTTATGACTATCTACGTCTTCTGTATGCTCGAATAGGAATTCCGTTCTGCCCCAATTGTGAACGACGAATTAGTCGACAATCCACAGAGGCCATTAGTGATTCGATCCTTACATCGTTTGATGCAAGAACTGGGATTCTGCTCTCTCCCTTAGTGCGAGAGAAAAAGGGCACATTTAGGAAGCTATTAGAAGGCCTAAAAAAAGATGGATTTCCAAGGGTAAGAATTGATGGTGTACTTATGAATTTAGACAGTTACAGCAGGAGTAATCATGCAGATGGCTATGTGGACGGTAAGTCAAATTTGCCTGCTCTGGATAAACAAAAGAAACATTCTATCGAGGTTGTAATAGACAGACTCGAAATTTCAAAGGAGGAGCGAACGCGATTGATTGAATCAGTCCAGCTGGCATTACGATTGAGTGACGGATTGGCTGCTATGCTGGTAGATAATAAATTATACATCTATTCTCAGCAAAATGCATGCCCTCAATGCGGACTAAGCATGGGGGAGTTGGAGCCTCGTTCCTTTTCATTTAATTCGCCATTTGGGGCTTGCAAGGAGTGCAACGGATTAGGTTTTAAGCTAAAATTCGACCCCGATTTAATAATTCCTGACAAGTCGAAAAGCATACTGGCAGGTGCCATTAAGCCTTGGCTAGGGCGATTCGCTTCATTTAGATCATCGAAACTAAGAGATGTTGGTAAACACTTTGGTTTTAATTTGAATGTCCCTATCTCCAAATTTACAGAAGAGCAGCTTAGAGTAATCCTTTACGGGACCGACAGACGTATTCGTTATAGTTACAAATCGAGAAATTCGGAGAGTAAGTGGGAATATGTTGGAAATTTCGAAGGTGTTATCCCTAATCTGGAAAGGCTCTTTAGTCAAACTGAATCCGAGTCGAAGCGAGAAGAGATAGCCGAGTATATGCGTGAACATCCATGTGAGTTTTGTTTGGGGAAAAGGCTTAGAAAAGAAGCTCTCTCAGTAAAGATTGACGGAAGATCCATTATAGATGTATGCAATCTCTCAATAGGGGATTGTCTGAAATTCTTTAATCAGGTCGCACTTTCAACGAATGATCTGATCATTTCAAGAACCATATTAAGAGAGGTAAAAGCTCGCCTACAATTCCTAATGGACGTAGGTTTAGACTATTTACAGCTGAATCGTACTGTTTCTACGTTATCAGGAGGCGAATCACAGCGAATTAGGTTGGCTACTCAAATTGGATCGAATCTTACTGGTGTACTGTATGTCCTAGATGAGCCAACCATTGGGTTACATCAAAGGGATAACGCAAAGCTTATTGCAACTTTGAAAAAACTTAGCGGGCTAGGAAATTCGCTTATCATCGTCGAACACGATGAGGAAGTAATAAGAAGTTCAGACTGGATACTAGATCTGGGACCAGGAGCTGGCAACCATGGAGGCAAGGTAGTAGCTTACGGGACCGCAGAAGACGTATCTAGGTCGGTCGAATCAATTACTGGTCAATACCTAAGTGGCGCTTTGCATGTCACACGCCCAAAGGATAGGAGAAGGAGCGTAACGAAATTCCTCACAGTTCATAGAGCAGAAGAGAATAATTTGAAGAGCATTGATGTCTCCTTCCCGTTGGGTTGCTTGACTCTAGTTACTGGCGTCTCTGGTTCGGGGAAGTCTACTCTAATCAATGATATACTCTTCAAAGGATTATCTGCTCATTTCTATCATTCTCGCGAACGGATTGGAAAACATGAGGGCATTACAGGGCTGGAATTGGTAGACAAGGTTATAGGAATCGATCAATCCCCAATCGGTCGTACTCCCAGATCCAATGCTGCGACATACGTAAATGCATTCACGCCGATTAGAGAACTTTTTTCAAAGACTCCTTTGGCAAAGGAAAAAGGATTCAAGCCTGGAAGATTTTCTTTTAATGTTCGTGATGGCCGGTGCGAAGAGTGCGAAGGTGTTGGAGTAAAGCGAATTGAGATGCAGTTCCTAGCCGACGTATATGTAACCTGTGATACCTGTAAGGGTAAGAGATACAATTCAGAGACTCTAAGCATTACGTTCAAGAAAAAGACAATTGCAGATATTTTGGCTATGACCGTCGATGAAGCGCTCGAGTTCTTTTCGAATATTCCGAGCATATATAGAAAATTGATCTTCCTTAGTAACGTTGGTCTTGGTTACATACATCTGGGACAACCGGCGACAACGCTTTCAGGTGGTGAATCTCAAAGAATCAAACTTGCGGCAGAACTATCCAAAAAGGACACAGGAAATACTGTTTATATTCTTGACGAGCCTACAACTGGACTTCATTTCGCGGACGTTAGTAAGCTGCTACATGTCTTGCAGCAATTAGTTGACCTTGGCAACTCTGTGATCGTTATAGAACATAATTTAGACGTAATCGCCTCTGCCGACTGGATAATAGATCTTGGACCTGAAGGTGGAGAGTTGGGAGGGAGGATAGTCGCTTGCGGCACTCCGGAAGAGATATCACGAAATGATTACAGTCAAACAGGCAAGTACCTTAAATCAAAATTGTTTCCGAAACAGATACTTAACACTATGATAAGGGAGCAGGATTCAAAGAAATGAGCTTAGAACAAAAAATTACTCACGTTCCAAACAGTCCAGGTGTATATTTTATGAAGGACCATAGCGGCCAGGTGATATATATAGGGAAAGCGAAAAATCTAAAAAAAAGACTAAAAAGCTATGTTGTGAGCAAGGTTGATGACGGTTATCATGCTATCAAGACTGCGCGATTACTTTCACGGATTGCAGATATTGATTTCATTGTCACACTCAATGAAACAGAAGCATTTCTTCTCGAATCAAGTTTGATAAAACAGTATAGACCAATGTTTAATATCGAGCTGAAGTATCAGCAAAAATATACATATTTGAAAATAACACAAGAGGAATTCCCTCGCCTTCTTGTTGCGAGAAGGAACAGAAACGGAGAATTTTTTGGTCCCAAAGGGAAGGTCTATGGTCCATTCGTTTATGGCAGTTCCAAGATATTGTCCACAGGATCGTTGAGAAGGTTGTTTAAGGTAAGAATTTGTAAAAAATTGCCCAAGAAACCTTGCTTAGAATTTTTTCTCAAGAATTGTGAAGCTCCCTGCATTGGAAATGTAACAAGGGAACACTATATGGGCAAGGTGACAATGTTACACGAGGTGCTTACAAAAAAGAGCAATATGGAACAATTAAAAGGCAAATTGAAAGAGGAAATGACTAAAGCATCAAGGAATCAAAAATATGAGCTTGCAATGGACCTTCGCGATACGATTCAAAGACTTGAAAATACAACAATAATGCAAAAAATAGAAACGAATTCAAACCGAGGTGCGGATGAAGAATTCTTTGGTATTATGGCGAACGAAAACACTGGAGTTGCTCACGTACTTACGTTGAAGCGCCGAAAAGGAGTAATAATGGATAAAAATCATGTTAAATTTGATCTCGTAGGGGATAACTCCTTAAGTACATTCATTGCACAGTACTATGACTCTAATAGTATGGTTCCGCGGTATATCTATACAAGTGAAAAAATTCAAGATGCTGATGCACTTCAAAGATATCTAGAATCCATCTCCGGACACAGTGTAGCGATACTACCGGTTCAAAAGGGTTTTCGTGCTGACGATAGCAGTAAAATTATGGATTTGATTATGACAAACCTTTTACTATATGTCGAGCAGGGATATCACTCGTCTCTTCTCAATCTAAGGGACAAGCTACAATTAAGATCTATACCATACATCATCGACGGTTTCGATGTATCAAATTTAGGAACAAGTATCGCAGTTGGTGCGTGTGTACGATTCGTAAATGGCGAATGTTCTAAATCTGGGTATCGGCGATTTAGAATTCACAATAATGGGATACAGGACGATTTTGCTATGATAGAAGAAATAGTTAGAAGGAGGTATCGCTCAGCTTATAATGAGAATGTGAGTAAAAGTTTGCCACTGCCTAATATGATACTAATAGACGGAGGTAGGGGACAGCTGAACAGTGCAGTCAAGACTTTGAATTCTCTTGGTTTGGATATTCCTTGTTTTTCTCTTGCCAAAGGTAATGAGGAAATTTATTTAGTTGGTAGGAAGGATCCACTCATTCTGCCTTCCAATGATGAAGGGCTAAAGTTACTCCGGTATATAAGGGATGAATCTCACAGGTTTGGTCTTAAATACAACATCAATATTCGTAGAAGCGCGGTTGGGGGACTTTGACTATTAAAAATATGTCATTCAACAATTTTTTGGGTGCAACTTAGGTCGGAATACTACGAAAGGTTATTCATGAGGTGAAATGTTACCTATTGCAAAAGCCGGTTGTTGTAATCGCTGGAACAACTAGTGGAGTAGGAAAAACGACTGTATCAATGGGGATTATGTATAAGCTTGTTAAATGTGGGTTCACGGTTCAACCCTTCAAGATTGGTCCAGATTTTATCGATCCTTTTTATCACACATACGTTACTGGTCGTCAGTCAAGAAACCTTGATCTCTGGCTAATGGGAAAAAAGGGAGTTCTAGAATGCTTAGAGAGAAGTTCTTCGGACGCAGATCTCTCAGTAATCGAGGGGGTAATGGGCCTGTTTGACGGAATCTCTGGGAAGAGGAATTTCGGAAGTACTGCACATATCTCTAAGATACTCAAAGCATCAGTTATATTGGTGGTGGATGCGGCCAGAACATCGCAATCGGTAGCAGCCATGATTCTTGGGTATACCAAGCTCGATCCTTGCCTGAAAGTAGGAGGGATTATTATAAACAATGTTGGGAGCCAAAAACATTCAAACATGATACTAGAATCATTGGATAATCATGTAAAGAAAAAAATCATAGGGATTATTTACCGAAATGAGGAGATCCGTTCTGCCGAAAGGTACTTGGGGCTTATACCTCCTATTGAAATCAAAGGAAATGCCAAAAATGTTATTTTGAATTGTGCTAAATGCGTTGCTGACCAGATCAGCCTTGATAGCTTACTACCGCATAGGAGCAACAAAAGAGATCAAAAGAGATCCTACTCATTAATTAAGAATGAAAGGGAGCCCTTGTATAGAATTGCAGTGGCATTTGATGAATCATTTAATTTTTATTATTATGATAATCTTGTGTCACTTAGGAAAAATGGTGTCGCTCTTGTTTTTTTTAGTCCTATCAAAGATAGGTCAGTACCGAAGGATGTTGACGGACTCTTGATAGGAGGAGGTTTTCCCGAAATATTGGCGAAACGATTAGAAAAGAACAATTCAATGAAAAGATCAATACGCAAGTCGATTGTTGATGGAATGCCCACACTTGCCGAATGTGGTGGTCTAATGTATCTAACAAGAGTAATAAATGACAATCGAAGAAAGAAACATGGAAGATACTCGATGGTCGGTATTTTTGATACTGAAACTGCTATGACCGACCGAGTTACGGTTGGGTATACGGAGGCTGAAGGTAATGGTGAGCTGATGGGTCGAATTTCTCGCATTCATGGCCACGAGTTTCACTATTCTAAGCTAGTAAATATACCCTCAGATTCTCAATTTTCATTTGGCATGCTAAGAGGTCTAGGGATTGATGGGAGCTACGACGGTTTAACCTATAATTCGTGTGTTGCATCATACATGCACTTGCATTTTGCAGATGATAGGATACTTAAGAGAATTTTAGACAGGTGTAAAGACTATAGGAGGCGTTAACCGCGTTCAATGTAACAATATACTGAGATTGTGAGTTTCCGCAGGACTGATGATCCTTTTTTTGGGCTAAATCAACAACGTGTTATTATCTCGATTGCACAGAATATATAACATGGAGTGCGTATAAGCCTAACGATAAAAGCTAATTTGCAGCAAATAAATACTGATTATGCGATAAATCTGTGCTATGGAATGGAGTTAACGCTTCGTCATATCAATAGATGCATGATCTGATCTTCTAAAATCAACAATCGCAGATTATAGTATTACCAATTAGTCTTACCTCAAAAAGTAGTCAATAAGACGAATCATTACGATTTTAGCTCTGTAATAAACTGAGCGCGAAATATTCTCGGGATGTATCAGCTCATTAACTTGTATTGCCAGATATAGCTACCTCACACCTTCGGAAAATGCAGCTCCTATACTACGGGCTCAATACGATAAATAAAAAGAATTGATTAGTAAGAGGTTACGAGGTTAAACAAGAAGTACTAACCATAATCCATTAATAATCAGCCGAAATTACGTTTCCTCATTCTCTGCTCTTGTTTTTAAGCTCGAATTCATTATTTGGAAGCTTTTCCGTATGTCGTCAAACATTCTGGCATTTCCGAAATAGGCACCTAATCCCTTGAATATCTCTTTTTGAGTAAAGAGTGTATCATGGACTTCGTTCTCTTGGATCATAAAGATATGCTCACCATCCAATATTAGTGGGAGAAGCGCCTTTCCGTACCACCTCAATTCATTAGGTGGATCCACCTTAGTTATTACTGGATGATACATGCGTGTTTTTTGAGCTGCTGTCCTTAATTCTATTTCAATCTTTTCCCCCCTAATAGGAAAGCCAGTAATGCCAATAATGAATGGGTTCCAAAATTTGTACAGTCGAAAGTCTGTTAATACTTTCCAAACTTTCTCTGGGTTTGATCTAATTTCTATTTTTGTGGTTATCTCTTTCAAGAGCCAGATGTCTCCCTTTCGACTGCGATTCTGCTCCTAATAGTCCCAAGTGGACGTACTGATTGTGTTGCTTAAGCTTCAATACACAAGTTTTTCGACCAATACTTAGACTCATTTTGCAATTTCTTGTTCCATCAATGATTCCAAAATACTAGCATTAACTTCGTCCAAATCAATATTTTGTCGTAGATAGGTGCTGAGATCACTTGTGGTGAGAATTCCAACCAACTTATCCGCGTTTTTTACCAACAAATGCTGTATCTTGTTGTCAACCATCTTTTTAGCCGCTTCTTCGAGGGTTGCATCATAATCGATATGTACCAGGGGTGAAGACATTATGTCGTTTACAGATATCTCTGTACTCTTTTTGTTCGGAATGCAAACTTTCGATACTAGGTCTTTCTCGGTTACTATGCCAATATGAACACCAGATTCGTCGACGACTAGCAATGAGCCTATATCCTTATGCTTCATCTTCTTCGCAGCTTCTTGTGCCGTTTCATGTGGATGAATTGATTCTAACTTATGGGTCATTATCTTCTTGATTGATTCAAGGGTTAGCATAGATCTAGGGAAGTCGCATCAAGTATATTATGGATACGATTTACTCGCTAACAATATAATTGGGAACTCGGTAGGTAGACGTAGTACCACGTGATCGTCACCTTCAATCCCACCTAGGGAAAACACTTTTGGCCGTCAAAAAATCCCAAGTTTGTCAGATTATATCTAATCCTGAATGAGTCTGGTCTTATAAATTAACATTAGAGCATTTATTATTGAACAGGCAGCCGCGCTACCTCCCTTTCGGCCTATATTAGTAATGGACGGAACTGTAGTGCGCGATAATTCCTTTTTTGATTCAAGAGCGGAGACAAATCCTACTGGAATTCCAATTACTAGAGCGGGCTTTGCCTTGTTCTCTCTGACCATGGATATTACTTGAAAAAGGGCCGTCGGGGCATTACCTATAACCACTATGCCGTTCTGAATCTGAGCGGCTGAAAAATCCATAGCAACCTGGGACCGGGTCAAATTATTAGCACGGGAGTACTTGATGACGGAATCCTCGGAAATCCTACACAAAGGCTTCAGATGCAGTTCCTTTGCCAAACGCTTGTTTATGCCTGATAATACCATTTCGACATCAGATACAACATAGCATCCGTTCTCAATCGCTTCGAAAGCCGACGCGAAAACGTCTCCATAGAAGGCTATTTTTTCTTTCCCTGCAAAATCAAAGTCAGCCGTAGCATGAATTACCCTTCTCACGATTGCCCATTCAAGTTCGTGGTAGTTATGTAATCCTACTTCACTATCTATTATTGCGAAACTCTCATTTTCTATCCCAAATGCTTTTCTTGACATATTGCGCAGATTATGATCTGCGTTATAGTAATTAGATTCTGGGGAAGATTCCTCGCTCAACTTCCATTGCCCTTTCCCACACTATGTATGCCAACTGGCAATCCGCTCCCAAATGCTTTGTGATGTACATATTAGTCGGATTTTGTTCCCTGATAGACGTACTGATTTCTTGCATTATGTCGTATTTAATATGAGCACCTTTGTGTAAAAAATATGGAACGACCAGAAGACATTTTGGTGACAAGGCCAATGAATTCCTGATGCCCTCCGTAATATTTGGCACGTCGAGCTCTAGGAAACAGAAACAGACACGTCTAAAATGAGGTTTAAGCAAATCTATCATATACTCAAATGCTTTTCTAGCACTTCTATCGCTGCTACCATGACCAATTAGCAATAAGTCGCACTCCAAGTCGGACAGATTTAGGGAGTGATCTCGCTTAGCTTCGTGGACTCTATTAACTATGACTCTGAGCATTCGCTCGTTCTTACTCAGTGGCTTAGCAATTGCCACTCGAACATCTTTCTTTTTAGATATCGATGCGGCTTTCTTCACAGAGTCCTTCAACTTCATACCTGGATATAGAAAATATGGAATGATTGTGATAAAGTCAGCTCCGTTGGCAATACATTTTGAAATTCCGTCCTCTATATAGGGGGGAACCACCTCCAAAGAGCAGTAAGTTATGTAGTCGTACAAGCCAGGATGAGTATTGCTAATAGTTGAACAAATAACCTCCAGCTCTTCTTTGACTTCGGGCTCTCTGCTGCCTCTATCCACGATCAGCATCGCTTTAATCAATTATTTGTATTCCACCCTAGCAACGGAAAGAGTAAGGTCAGGCGGAAATTTAAGTTTGGGGACCACAAGAACCCCTTTGGAGCTCAATAACGCAGCTGCTTCAGATACACTCTTCGTGCTCTGAAACCGTCCCACTAATTCCGACGGATTAGGAACGTCCATTCTGGAAAGATGATCATCACCGAAAGCTTCTATTGGAAACTGGTATGACCTTGAAAATTCAATCAATCCGGTAGCCTCCGATTTATTCTTAATTGTAGCTAAATTTCTTATACTCTTAATACTTAAATAATTCTCCCGGAATACCTCGAATACTGCCGATTCTATCCTTTCCTTGGTCGTATTCCAATGCATCCCGATCCCTACGACTAGACTCTTGGGCCTGTAGATTACCGATTTAGAGGAAATTTCCTTATCCCTTAGAATCCTATCTGTAATTATTAGACCCGCGCGGAACTCTTTAGATTTCAAATGATCAATGTCTGACAATAGTCTGACGTTCCGTGGAAGGCCCTTACTTGGCCACCAATCGCGCTCTCCAGAGTCCTGGAAAACCCCTATAGGCATTTCATTGACCATGCAAGCGCTTACTTGAGTAACAGTATCTAGGCGATCTAATGTCCATCCTAGATTCCTCCCTAAAATGTCCACTGCGATAGTTTGATTAACGTCGGCAGCCGTCGTTATAACCGGCATACTTCCTTGGAAAAAAGTTGATAGATCTGTTGCTAAAGAATTTGCTCCTCCAAGATGACCGGATAATGCGCTGATGACAAAGTTTGCCTTATCGTCTATAACTACAACCGCGGGATCATATTTTTTGTTACCTATAAAGGGAGCAATGAGTCGGATCACTGCTCCAAGAGAGAAAATGCAGATTAAACCACTATTAGTCTTGAATAGATTCTCCATAATTTGTGAGGTCGGCTCATTGAACCACAGAATATCATTTGAGGAGTCATAGTACTTTTGTGGAACATAAATCTTAACATCTGGCCAATTCTTCCTTATAGTCTTGGCTATTTTAATTCCATTCTTGGTTATTGCTACTACACTAATGGTGGGCGGTCTTGGTTGGTGCAGGTTAGATCCTACTGGGTTGGGTTCGTAAACCCTCTTTTATTCTTATTCATAGAAATCAAACAGTTGAAATCCACTCGGATAAGATGCAGGAGCGATCTGCGTCTTTGAATCTTTTTGTTATAACTGGCTATACTTTTCTTTCGGGTAAAGGCCACACACCTTTCCGTCGAAATCAAACATTACAATCTGGAGATTCAATTGACTTTGGTCATCCTTGATTAATGATGAATGAGCTCGCCTACAGAGCTCGTCAAAGTATCCTGTTATTCTATGCCCCGTTATTATTTCTTGTACGTGGCGCGCTGTATTAGCGTTCAATATTTTGGCAACTACCTCTGTGGAGCATGTGCAATCTCTTGCAATCTCCGCCATGAACTCCATGTCGACATGAGAGCCCTTGACGTGAGTCTGTTTTACTCCCATTGCTATCTTCGTTAGTTTTCCAATAAACCCAGCGATGACAACATTCTTTATCTTCTTGACTTGACATTGCTTTATTGCGTAGCCCACAAAGTCCCCCATCTGTATAAGAGAATGTTCTGGGAGAGTATTATTAAAAAATTTTTTAACAAACTCCTCGCTCCTACCGCCTGTTGTCAACGCAACGGTGTCAACACCCATAGCTAACGCTACATCGAGACTTTGTCGAATAGACGCAGCAAATGATGCTGTAGAGTAAGGTATTACTATTCCTGTTGTTCCCAGTATCGATATTCCACCTAGAATACCTAACCGTGGATTGTCTGTCTTTTGCGCAATGGTCTCCCCCATTGGTACCGATATTACTACTGTAATCCCTTTAGTTTCAATCAGTCCCCCTACAATCTCCAACGCCGCTGCCTTGATCATCATCGATGGCACTGGATTTATAGCAGCTGCACCTATTGGAAGGCCTATCCCAGGCTTTGTTACGCGTCCTACACCTTGCCCTCCTTCTATTTTGATGGTACCAACCTCGTCGTTTAATGAAACAGTAGATAGGATCTGCGCCCCGTGAGTGGCATCAGGGTCGTCTCCGCCATCCTTTGTGACAGCACAGGTCACGCATCCGTTACCTACCCGAGTCCAGTCAATTCCTATGACAAGCTTTCCTCCTCTTGGTAACGCGACTTCTACACAATCGACTTTCTTCTCCAATAAGAGTTGAATCAGTGCTGCTTTAGTTGCGGCCGCCGCTGAGGTGCCAGTAGTATATCCTTTTCTAAGTGTAGGGCTATTAGTCTTCAATTTACCCCGAATCGGAAATTGTTTGTATCATCAAAATGCACGTAATCATTTCCTGTCTAAGACCATTGCTATCAATATCTCTATTTCACCGCTCAAAATGAAGTCATGATTTCTAGACAATTACTTTACCTCCGTCCACTATTATGGTATTACCTGTAGCATATGAAAAGCTTTCACTCCCTAGACATGCGGCCACTTTGGCGACCTCTTCTGGGGAACCCCATCTCTTCATCGCCGGCTCACTAACGGCTTTCTTCCTTCCTCGCTTAGTCATAGAATTATAAGTGGCATCTGTTGCGATATTTCCTAACGCAAGAGTATACGCTCTAATTTTCTTATTCCCATATTCTAGAGCAATGTGCTTGGTTACAGCAATTACCGCAGCCTTGGCAATAGTATAGGGGGAACCTTCGTCATGACCTGACAGCGCGGGCGTCGAGGCAATATTAATAATTACGCATGAATTGCCACGAGAGCGATTAGTCTTTCTTAACATGCTTGGAAGGAATGCCTTTGTCATATGTACTGTACCCTTAAGATCGACTTCCAAAATAGCATCCAAAGCACTATCGGTCATCTGATGAAATTTCCTGTACCAGATTCCATTATCAAAGCGATGCCCAGCACTATTCACTAGGATATCAATACCTCCATAATCTGATACTGCTCCTTTTACAACTGAATTTACGTTTCTCACATTAGTAACGTCCAATTCGATAGCTTGGGTATTTCCTTTTATCTTTTGCGAGGCTCTGATAGCATCATGGATATTTCTGGAACATACTAAGACCGTTGCCCCCTGATTTTCGGCAAATTCTTTAGAGATTGCGAACCCAATTCCACCAGATGAACCCGTGACTAGTGCGACCTTGTTAGCTAGGGCCAATTATGCTTCACAATAACCGAGCTTATCCAAGGTGAATGTGATATTTTGGACGAGTTAGCATCTACCATTCCGACTTGCAAATTGAGTAAAGCTTTCTCTCTAACGTAGCGATGCTATTCAAGTCAGCTATCTATAGCTCCGCCAGCCAGATCTGACATCTTATCAGTCCTCTCCCACGTAAATTCAGGTTCGTTTCGCCCAAAATGTCCATACGCTGCCGTCTTTTTATAAATTGGCCTTTTCAAATCTAGAATCCTTATAATATCGGCGGGCTTCATTTCGAACGAATTTTTGACTCGTGTCTCGATTAATTCGTCGTCAATTGTAGACGTTCCAAACGTATTCACCATCACGGAGACTGGATCAGGCAAGCCTATCGCATATGCCAATTGCACTTCACATTTGTCTGCAAGCCCAGCAGCTACTATATTTTTAGCGATATATCTCGCCATATAACATGCCGATCTATCAACTTTAGATGGGTCTTTACCTGAAAATGCTCCTCCTCCATGTCTTCCTGCTCCACCATAAGTGTCTGCAATTACCTTCCTTCCAGTTAAACCGGTATCGGCTCGAGGACCGCCAATAACAAATCTTCCAGTAGGGTTGACCAAGAATTTTGAATTTGGGGTTATCCAATCCGAACAGATTTCCTTTATTACCTTACCAACAATTTCCTCCCTCAATTGGCTCAAGCTTATGTCTGGAGAATGTTGCGTTGAAATTACGACAGTATCGATCCTTACCGGCTTTGTACCCTCATAAACGACCGAAACCTGGGATTTACCGTCAGGTCTTATCCAACCTAGTTTTTTTTGCTTTCTGAGAGTAGACAGCCTCATTGAAAGTTTGTGAGCCAATATGATAGGTAGCGGCATGAGTTCCGCGGTTTCATTCGTTGCATATCCAAACATTAAGCCCTGATCACCTGCCCCTTGCTCTCTATGTGTACTAGGATTGACCCCCAAAGAAATATCTGGACTTTGTTCATGTATAGATTCTAACACAGAACAGGATTCGCAATCAAACCCGTATTCAGGTCGATCGTATCCAATCTCACGTATCACGGATCTTACTACCTTTTGTATATCGACCCTGCGTCTTGATGTAACCTCTCCAGCTACAAAAACTATTCCTGTGGAAGTTAAAGACTCCACTGCCACTCTAGACTCTGAGTCGCTTGCGAGAAACTCATCTAAGATAGAATCAGAAACCTGATCGCATATTTTATCAGGGTGGCCCCCTGTTACGCTTTCTGAGGTGAATATATACCTTTTTACCATTAGTCCGGGTTTACCTTAATTCTCACAACAATACGATCAAAGATCTTTTTCAAGTCTTATAAATAGAACATTATTCCCTCGAATTACAACCTTTCCGTAATTTGCCATCAAATCCTGCCGATTAAATTCCTCAGCATCAACTAATATCAAATTCATATATGTATCCACGTTATTCATCCTCCCTCGATATTCTATTTCACTTTTCAACCGTACTGCCACTCGTCTGTTCACTGAACGCTGTAATATTGTTAATGGTCTTTTGGATTGCTGTGATGAAGCGGGGGACGACAAATTCAACTAATCACTTTGGAAGTGAAAGCATACAGGCTACAATAAAAAGGTTCCCTTGTAGACCATTCGTAGAAGAGTATGCTAAACTCCACTGTTACTGTGAAGAGAAGTTCTCATATAGGTCAAGCAACAGACTCAAATTGAAATGAATCATTGTCAGGACAGGTTAGAGAAAATCTTTGATGAACAAAAGAAGTTAGTGGAATATTTGGGAGTAGCTAGGTATCCAAAAAAGACTCAAGAAAGGGTTTCTGCTCTAATGACAGCGATCGTACACGAAGCCATTGAACTACAGGATCTCACGAGTTGGAAGTGGTGGAAAAGACCCTCTCATTTTGAATGCGAAAAGGCTCAAATTGAACTGATTGATATACTACACTTCGTAATCCAGGCAGCTCTGGAGCTGGAAATGACTCCTCAAAAAATGCTAGATGTATATATGAATAAGAACTACATAAATCGAGAACGAAAGGATACAGGGTATTGACCAACTGCTACTATTTTCTGCTTTTATATGCAGAACTATTCAACTGACATATCGCATTATTCCGAGTAAAATTGTATTCTTCCTTTATCGTATGACTGATCGATGTAGCAGAAAAGGCTGGTTAGGAAAATGTGAGTCACATTTTTCTCATATTAGTCTGGGTGTCCCTTTTATTTCCGGTGTGATTTGAGTATCGTAATCGATGTACACTGGTCTAGATTTGGTCGCGGAGATACTTTCCTATTCGGACAGAACCGGAAGATTAGAGATACAGAAATTAGAAAAAATGCTTGATAATTACAGTTCAGAAATCTCTAAGTGTTTACTTGAATTAGAGCATTACGACCTTGTCTCCTTCGATCCATATTATCTGGAAATTACAGTAACCATCAAAGGTACAGAATTTCTAAATCTTTACAACGATCTTACAGAGCTGGTATGCCTAGATAACAACCTTGATCTATAAAGATGGCACGTTTATGCTAGCATTCATATCATAGGAATTCAGTATTTGCGAGCAAAAATGTATCTGTCAACACGCTGATGAAGGGCTACAAATCCCTCCAAACAGCACGTGCCTTGGCCAAAAATAAAAAGAATAGCAAATACGCAGATTGAACTGCGAGTCCCAAAAATAATGACCAACTTTCCGGTGTAGCCAGTCCCATACTATCCTGTATCATCAAAGATGCATGAGTTGTAGGAACTGAATAGGCTAGATACTGGAGGTACGAAGGAAGCCGTTCGATGGAATAGTAGACTGGAGGAATTACGGCAAGTATAACGTTTACAAATGAAATAATCTGAGTTGCATTTCGCATATGAAGCATGTGAGAAGATAAGAAAAAGCCCATTGCAGACATTGCGCCCCAAGTCAAGAGTATGCTACAAATTAGCAGCGGTAATGTAGCTAGAGTATTTCCGTACAATGCAGCTAATACTGTAAGCGCAATGAGAGCGGGCAGACCAAATAATAGTTCTGACAATGCTAGTCCAGTCATATATGTGAGGGATGACACTGGTGCTGCGACGAAAACATCTTGAATCTTGTATTCAGTCTTGTAGAATGAAATGTCTTGCCCTAACGCCAAACCATAACCAACAGTTGCCATGACAAGACTTCCAGCGATTGCAAGATCTGTGTACTCGCCATTACTTACAACAAAAAGGACAAACAGAATAGAGAATGGACTTAAAGCAGAAAAAACCATCGAAAGGGGGTTTCTCCTTAGCCACAATATCCCTGTCATATAGGCTATGATGCCAATCTGTCTTAACGCTATGATCAATTACTCCCATCTCTGTAATGTGCTATTCTATTTATTTCGAACGCAAATCACAATATTGTTGCTTTGACCACAGAAATAGGAATGCTGAAATTGGATCCATTTTAATTGAAGGACACGAATTGAATTTAGCTATTAAATGTGTCTCTCTATTTTGCTGGTTATTGTATGTAGCATTTAAGACGTCGAACCCACGAGAACGATCTGTCGCCGTCGGACAAGTTTTCATTGACTTTGAAGAAAATTCAAGCAGCAGAAATTATTTAGTTTTTGATGATGCATATCTTTAGTTTTTGATGATGCGTATCTTCTCAGCATGGATCCTGAACCCTTTGACAAGTTCACCAAATCTACTATCCAAATTCTTGCAAATAATTTAAACAATTTCACCTTACAGGAATCCATTATGATAGTAGTTTCAGGTGTTCCAGCCCATAAAATAACGTACACTTTAGCTGGAAATCAATCAGAGATTAAACGATCTCAACCTTGGACGTAAAAAGATAGTAAATGGATTATAGTTTCGTATTCTGCTGAACCATCGGCCTATTACAGCCCAAGAACGGCCCAGAACATATTTGACTCTCGATAAAATAAGAATATCCTAACGGGCCAAAATTGTCTTGCTTTGATTGCCACTATTTTTATAATAGATACGAGTAGCCTATAGAATATTTGCATTGACGCCGAGTTTAATAACGCTACTCATATACCTTATCTGTGCTATAACACTATTTTATACAGATGTTTACACGCAGGAGCAAGTGCAGGCATCGATCCAAAATATTAGCCATGAAGATCTGACAGTTACTACTTTTGAAAACACAACCAAGACAGGGAATAATGAGACTGTACTCGGCACTGATCCCGTTACAATAAGTGCACTTACATCAATAGCAATGAACAGGGTCATACTCAATGTTACCCAAAATGTTCTGAATGAAACTGCACGATTATTAGAATTGAAAGAGTTTGTTCTTCGGGTTTCGGCTCAAGAATCTGACGACACAACCCTTACCCTTAATTTTTCTGCGTTAGACTCGGAGACTTCATCTGAACTCTCGGGAGTTAGCATCGATGGTTGGATAGCAAATGTGAGTGGTATGTCTACCTATTTCTTCAGTGGACTTACGGACAGTAATGGAAAATCTGCATTTACCCTACATACCCAAGCTGATGAGCTGGATAACACGACTCTTACGGTCGAAGGGTTTCTGAGGGGTTATTCTTCCCAGAAACAATCTGCAGCATTTACGCTGGGATAACAGTACTATGTTATGACAAATGGATAGAAATTCTACAATCAAACCTTTCGTTGTTTTGGCTGTGAGGATTTTCCGACGCATTTATATTATTGAGATGTACGAACAAGATTTCTTTAGGTTAAATGATTGGTAGTGAATAAAGCTCGAAAAACATCACTTGACGAATGACAATAAATAGGATTTCTCTATCCTTGTTATGGTTCCGTTTTAATGTCATTTTTTTAATAGAATGCTACCATGAGGGAGCACCGTATCAGCACCTTGCAAGCTATCATGTGAAGAATAATTTCCTTTTCTAAAGATATAAAAAAATGAACAATATATCTCGACATTAATTGATTTTGATACGCCCAACCCATGATCTCTTTTTGCCATATTCTCATACATCTTGCATGAAAGCATCAAATATAGTTCACGACCCCCATCACATTCTATTCAACGGATCGATACCAAGATATTTTAACGTAAGTCTCATTACAATATTGAAGGCCTTTACTAACACAAGTCTTGCAGACACTAGAGATTCATTAGCCTCTTTCAGAATAGGAACATGTTCGTAAAATAGATTAAACGCTACGGCGAGTCTATGCGCATGTCTCGCTATGAGCTTTGGGTTCATTTGTGATGAGCATTGCTCGATAATTAAGTCCGTTTTTGATAATTCTCGAATCAGATTTAGTTCCTTATCATGTAGAAGGTTAGCAGAGATGATACTTTGGTGAACTAGTTCTCCCTTTTCAAGCAGCCTTTGAGATCTCGCGAATGCATACTGTAAATATGGTCCACTGTCACCATCCAGGCTCAGTGATTCCTCTAGGTCGAATACTATTGGTCGTTCTAAATCCTGTTTAATTAAGTTATAACGGATTGCGGCCCTTCCTAGACTTTCAGAAATGTCTGATAGCTCTGATTCGGTCATATTCGGGTGCCTACCCTGGATTTCTTCCTTTGCCTTTTTATAGAGTATTTCCATAACCTGGTCGGCGCCAACGTAAATTCCTTTCCTTCCGGACATATGAGCCGACGCCCTCCCAATATCTATGCCTAGCGACCTCGCGGTCCTAGAACTTAGGGTAACCGGTTCGTAGCTTAGATGCATATACCGCCCTTCATATTTAGCAACAGCCGAAAGGGTACTAGAAATAATACTTTGCAACCTCGATTGTCTGGAGTCTATTATGTTAATTACGATGTCTGCGCTCCCAAACTCGCGTTTTGGTGGAGAACCGACCGACTTATCAAGGGTTTCTGCCCAGAGGATCGAAGCGTCCCACTGCTCTGAAAAGGGAGTATAAAGGAAAGGATCGGAAAAGAGGCCCAACTTCCATGCTGCGTATGGCATATCTTTAGCCACATATGTCAGGGTGCCATCGCTTCTAATCAAGATCTTGTCGTCGTCCCCATCTGAACCCCTGATCACCCAGCAACCTTTATTTTTCCCTTCAGTTTCGTAGAACACTTTACCTTTGTCTACCAAAATTTTAAACATCTCCTCCCACAGCTTGGAAGCCACAATATCTGATTCGAAATTTAATAGATCGTACCTTACTTTTAGGCTCCAGCATGTCTTCAGCTGATCTCTCAACACACGCAGACTAATATCCTTCGCGAACTTTGATACTTCAGAATTACCTTCCTCGATGCTTCTCAACACTGATTTCCGCTTATCTTGGAGATCGGGGTTCTTAAGGTACAAATCATTGATTTTCACATAAACCTCATTTCCACAATATTGGTCGAATTTTGTACTAGGATTGGGGGGGTTAATGGGAAAACCAGCATACATAAATCCAACAACTATGTCGGCCACCTGAAGACCTGAGTCGTCTACGTAATAAAAAACGCTTGTGTCATAATTAACAGCTGAAAGGATTCTGAATAGGACATCTCCAATAATCATATTTCTCAAATGTCCTACATGCAGCGCCTTGTTTGGGTTTACGCTCGTATGTTCAATGACGATCCTTTTGCCTCCACCAAAGTCGAATTTTTCGTAATTGTCATCCAAGATCTCGCTGATTATTGCTTTCGGGTACACCTCCCAATTAGCCCTAAAATTTATATGTCCAGAGGGATGGGCCTCAATTGTCCTGAGCAGTGACCTGTGTGATCTTTGCTTGGCTAGTTGTATAGAAAGAGATTCTACTAAATCCTTTGCTATGGTATATGGTTCACTATGAAATGTTTGAGCAAGGTGAAATGCGATATTGCTGGTAAGCTCTCCAAATTCAGTGTTCAGAGGCTCGGTAAGTGTATAATTTATGCCGTTAATTTTTCTGTCTCGTAATAATCCATCTACAAGTAACATTGCTTCTTTCCTGAGGCTCCTTAAGCTCATAGCTTTGGCTCAAAAAATTTTTGGGACAGAAACTGAATGGCTTCTGTAAGTCCTTCCCCATGCTCGGCTGAAGTAACGTAGGCTGCATTCCGTTTCACGTTCTCTTCAGCATGTCCTATGCTTATACTATAACCGCATGATCTAAAAATGGGGATATCAGTTTCACTGTCTCCAATTGCGACACTGTCACTCACTTCAAGCCCAAGAATTCTCAATGCTTGAGTCAGGCCTTTGGATTTGTCTACCCCGAGACTGTTAATATGGTATGCGTATTTACTGTCACTAAGATACAAGGGAAGCTTATGCTCATCAAATATCTCCCGAGCACGATCAATGTCAAAATTTCTGCACAAGACGACTTCTGACATTCGCCCAAAGACTGGCTTATTCTTAACACCTTCAAGATTATCCTTTAGTATTTTATATCCTTCCATGCAAATTTTCTTGTCTCCTAGGACCAAATGCTCCTGGGGACTCTTCGTGATCACTCCACCATTCTCGGAAACGGCAATCTTTGTTGTTCCAGCAAAGACTGCCAAAGTATAAGCTTCAAAGGCCGATCTCCCTGTAACAAAAATTACTCTAAAGCCCATCCTTTCTAATATCCGGAGCTCAAGGACAGCAGGCAGGTGAAGCATTCCTCCACCATTCTCTGTGATTGTCCCGTCAATGTCAACCGCAAATGAGGTAATCTGCCGCAAAATGATTTGACTATGAAACAGATTTGTTTATTTAAACATTCTCAAATTCAGGAAACTTATTAGTGCGTATATGCTTGGATTGATTCCTTTGTTCGAAATGGCTTGACGTCTGCGCGCCCAATCCTTGCTGGTCACCTGCCCCAAATCTGTCGATGACATTCTATAGGTCTAGATAGATACTAGAAAAAAACACCCTGAGATTTGGAATTACATGTCCCTTAAGAACATCAGAAGGGGAGAGGACTTAGTTCAGCTATGACAGCCTGGTGATTGGCTTCATGCATTCTCTTATCACTCAAAGACTTTTGCTTCTTAACCCTCACCTTGATTTTGAACCCGAAGTGTATCCCATTCCTCCATTTCTCCGCAGAAATGGTTTCTCCCAATCCTTGTATTCTATCGCCCTCCCGCGTGACTACTGTGAATGGTGTATTTCGATGGTACTTCAGCATTTCAATTCGCTCAAAAAAATGATCCCAATCGAGAGGATTCCTGACGAGGGCTTCGAAAGAAAGTATGTCACCTACCTTCACTTCTTCCAAATGAGTACCCATTATTTCTAGTTTATCTAATTTTACATACACAGTTTAAAATAACCACAATCATAATATAACAGTTTTGCAATCAAAAAATATGATAATTTCTAAATATCGGAGACAATTTACAACCTAATGTCAATTCTTGATATGTTTTGTTTAAAATATTACATAGTGTATTGCGTAAAGGCTTTAATACGAAATTTTGGGTAAATATAAAATGGGTCCGTCGCCTAGTCAGGAGAGGGTGCTGATACAAGAAGCACAAGCCTCCGAAGCCAGTTGATGTGGGATCGAAGCCCACCGGACCCGTAAACTCATTTTATGCTTAAAGCACTAACCAGATAAGGTGCTTTTATTACAAGAGAGTACGGCTCTTCCCATAGCTTTAGTATCCGAGAATGCTATGCTTTATGCCTTAGCAATTTAGACTAGACTAACGATAAGTTCTCCGATCCCATTGGCAAAAATATTTATAGATAATCATGAGGAGAGAAGGCTATTGTCGCAAGAAGTCGTTGGCCTGTCAGATAGGACGAATATGTTGCTAAACAGACGGGAAATCATGGTCCTTTTTAAGGAACAGGCGGGCAAATTAAGGAGAACCGACTCATCGGAGATTGTTGCTAAAAAGTTTGGGCTGAACAAGAATTGTGTCATCCCTATGAATATGAAAAGTGAAAGAGGCAAAAGGGATTTAGTCGGAACGTTTCTTGCATTTAATTCAGAGGAGGAAACAAAAAACCAAGTGCCTCAATATAGATTACTGAGATGTATGTCTAAAGAAGAAAGAAGGAAATTAATCGGTGAGAAAAAGGCTGCTAAATTAAAGGCGAAACAGGCTGCTTCTTCAGAGGCGAAGAGTTCGGGTAGAGGTAAATAGTATGGCGAAAACCAAATCAGTATCCGTTTACAAATTTTATAAGATTGACGGCGACAAGTTAACTAGGTCCAAAAGAGATTGCCCTAGATGTGGTAAAGGGGTCTTCATGGCCGAACATGACGATAGATCTAGCTGCGGAAAATGTGGATTTACTGAATTCAGTAAAAAGGATAACTCAAAAACTGGTTCGTAAAGAGGACATTCAGCGCATTCCGGCGAATTTATT
>OBLS010000009.1_pt1 | contig 57622 bp, 64 predicted proteins | sample 1519901 | NCBI WGS metagenome assembly OBLS01 (sample SAMEA3113585, study PRJEB22503) | soil metagenome | reverse complement strand
TGGAATTATCCAAGTCTCAATTAGAATTAGAATATGCAACCATTATTTCTAATGCAGATAAAAAGGCAGAAACTTTCAAAAGACAAGTGATTGGTTCTAGTAAATTATCTTCTAGAAATAAAGAATTAATTTTGCTTGAACAAGCTGTTAATGACGTTTTTGCCAAAGCAAAAGAAAAATTTTTGTTACATACAGATGAATCAATTTATAAAAATTTGTTAATAAAAATGCTTGATGAAAGTATTCCAAATATTGCTACTTCTGGTATTGTATTAGAATGTTTGGAAAAAGATACTGATTTCTTTAAACAACAAATAGAAGGAATTAGTGCAAAATATAATAAAAAAATTAAGCTACATAGCAATTTAAAAAATTTTATGGGTGGATTTCGAATAAAATCTAATGATGGCACCATTACTTTAAATAATACAATAGATTCCCGACTTGAGAGACTTAAACCTTTAATAAGGAAAAATATTGCACATATTTTGAGAGAGGGAAGAGTATAAAATGGTTGCAAAGGGAAAAATTGTTTGGGTTAGCGGACCAGCGGTTAGAGCAGATGGAATGGCTTCTGCAAAAATGTATGAAACGGTAGAAGTTGGAGAATCAAAGCTAATTGGAGAAGTTATTCGTTTAACTGGTGATATTGCCTTTATTCAGGTTTATGAGTCTACATCAGGTCTTAGACCGGGAGAACCAGTTGTAGGAACAGGACAGCCATTATCAGTTATGTTAGGTCCGGGTATTATAGGAAGAATTTATGATGGCATCCAAAGACCATTAGATGAAATAGCTAAAAAGTCTGGCTCATTTATTAGTAAAGGAATTGCAACTACGCCAGTTGATATGAAGAAAAAATATCGATTTTTACCAAAAGTAAGAGTAGGAGATACTGTTACAGCTGGTTCTGTTTTGGGAACTGTTGAAGAAACACCTCTATTAACTCATAGTATTCTAGTCCCTCCTGATTCTAAAGGAGGCAAAGTTACCCACATTTCATCTGAAGGTGATTATGACTTGGAACAATCTATTTGTACGGTAGAAAACAATGGAAAAAAATCTCAATTAATGATGTACCATAAATGGCCAGTGAGAAAACCTCGACCTTATTTTGAAAGATTTGATCCTACCGTGCCTTTGATAACAGGCCAAAGAGTCATTGATACCTATTTCCCAATAGCCAAAGGTGGAACCGGTGCTATTCCAGGTGGTTTTGGAACAGGAAAAACTGTTACATTACATCAGATAGCAAAATGGGCGGATTCCAAAGTTGTTGTATATATAGGCTGTGGCGAGCGAGGTAATGAAATGACTGAAGTCCTTGTAGAATTTCCCCACTTGATAGATCCACGCTCTAATAGACCATTGATGGAAAGAACTGTCCTTGTTGCAAATACTAGTAATATGCCCGTTGCAGCTAGAGAGGCTTCAATCTATACAGGTGTTACTATTGCAGAGTATTATAGAGATATGGGTTTAGATGTAGTTCTTGTCGCTGATTCTACTAGTCGCTGGGCTGAAGCTTTAAGAGAAATGTCTGGTCGATTGGAAGAAATGCCTGCTGAGGAAGGTTATCCTTCATATCTTGCATCCAGATTGGCAGAATTCTATGAACGCGCTGGACGTGTTCGTGCATTAGGATCTCCCGATAGAAATGGTTCAGTTACAATTGTTGGTGCAGTTTCTCCATCTGGTGCAGATTTTACAGAACCAGTAACTACTCATACTATTAGATTTATCAAGACTTTTTGGGCTCTTGATACAAGATTAGCATATTCAAGACATTATCCTTCAATAAATTGGATGCAGTCATATTCCGGATATTTGGAAGATGTATCTAAATGGTGGACTGAAAATATAAGTTCAGAGTGGTATAAATTAAGAGCTGATTCTTATAATTTATTACAAAGAGAAGATACTCTTAAAGAAATTGTTAGGTTATTAGGTCCTGAAGCATTACCTGATGAAGAAAAATTAATACTTGAAGTAGCTAGAATGGTCAAAATCGGAATTCTTCAACAAAATTCCTTTGATAAAGTTGATACTTATAATAGCCCAGAAAAACAATTAAAGTTGGTTAAATTAATGGTTAAATTTTATAATGAATCTCTAAAATCACTCAAAGTGGGTACATCTCTTGCTGATATTCGTACAATGCCAATTATTCCATCCTTGCTAAAGGCAAAGTTTGAAATTCCAGATGAACAAATTGCAAAGCTTGACGAGCTATCCAAAAATATGGACACGCAGTTTGAAGAACTTAGATCTAAAAAAGAGGAGGTAGAATTAATTGTCTGAGCTCGCTACTACTAGCAGTAGTGTTGAGTATACTAAAGTTGCAGAAATTAAAGGTCCTCTTATTATTGTAGATGGAATAACTAAAGCATCTTTTGATGAATTAGTAGAAATTGAAACATCAGAAGGAGAAAGAAGACTTGGTAGAGTATTAGAAGTTGGAAATGGTAAAGCCGTAGTACAGGTTTTTGAAGGAACATCTGGTTTGGCTATAACTGGAACAAAGGCAAAATTCTTGGGAAAAACTATGGTTATGCCCGTCTCTAATGAATTATTAGGACGCGTTTTTGATGGCTTGGGAAGACCAAATGATGGGTTACCTGATCCTATTGCAGATAAATTTCTAGATGTAAATGGAGAACCAATGAATCCTGAAAGAAGAGAGTATCCTACATCGTTTATTCAAACTGGTGTGTCTGTTATAGATGGGATGCTTACTCTTGTAAGAGGACAAAAATTGCCAATTTTCTCTGGATCAGGGCTTCCTCATAATGTCTTAGCTGCTCAGATTGCCAGGCAGGCTACTGTTGAAGGTGCCAAAGAAGATTTTGCTGTTGTTTTTGCTGCAATTGGAGTCCAATATTCTGAAGCTCAATATTTTAAAAGAAGTTTAGAGGAATCCGGAGCATTAAGGCGTAGTGTATTGTTTCTTAATCTGGCAGATGATCCTGCTATAGAAAGGATCATAACACCAAGAGTTGCATTGACTGTAGCAGAATATCTTGCATATGATCTTGGCATGCATGTTCTTGCAATTTTGACTGATATGACAAATTATTGTGAGGCATTACGTGAAATTAGTGCAGCAAGAGAAGAAGTCCCTGGAAGAAAAGGTTATCCTGGTTATTTATATACAGATCTTGCAAATAATTATGAAAGAGCTGGCAGAATCAAAGGTAAAAATGGTAGTGTAACACAAGTTCCTATTTTATCAATGCCTGCTGATGATATTACTCATCCTATTCCAGATCTTACTGGGTATATTACTGAAGGTCAGATAGTATTAAGTCGAGATCTCTTCAGAAAAGGTGTATACCCACCTGTTAATGTCTTGATGTCTCTTTCTAGATTGATGAAAGATGGAGTAGGAGAAGGAAAAACAAGAGGTGATCATATGGAGGTGGGAAATCAATTATATGATGCCTATTCTCGATCTCAGGAAGTTCGATCATTAGCAGAGATTGTTGGGAGAGCGGGTTTGACAGGAGTAGATTTGAAATATCTAGATGTAGGAGATACATTTGAAACCTATTTCTTGAAGCAATCTCTCGATGAAAATAGAAACCTTGAAGAAACGCTTTCTCGCTCATGGGATGTTTTAGCAAATCTTCCAAAGGGAGAACTAACAAAAATTAAAGACAAAAATATTCAAATGTATTTTAAAGAAGGATCAAAAAATATAAAACAATAATAAAACAATTTTGAAGGTGTGAATTAGTATGTCATTTGGAAAAAGAGTAGTTGCAACAAAAATCGAATTAATCAAGATTCGCCGTTCTATGCAAATCTCAAAAATGGTTCATAAAATTCTTGATGATAAAAGAGAAGTATTATTAAAAAAAATAGATGAAATGATTGATGAAGCAAATAAAGCAAGAGGAGATATATGGGATCCGTTAGATGAGATATACAAGGCTATTTTCCATGCTTATCTTTCTCTTGGTACCTCTACAATACAATCATTGTCTAGTTCAACTCCTCCTTCAATTAATGTGGATGTTCACATTAAAAGAATTGTAGATGTAAAAATACCAGCATTAGAAATATCATCAAAAAAAGATGTTCAAGATTTGACATATGGATTTGCCGATACAAATTCTTCAGTGGATCAAGCGACAAAATTAATTAAAAATATTTTACCAGGAATTTGTAAAGCTGCGGAATATGAAAATGCAATTTTTAGTCTAGCTAAGGAATTAGAAAAAACCCAAAAATTGATAAATGCATTAGAATATGTGATAATACCACAATATCAAGAGGCATTATCATTTATTAAGTCTACATTGGAAGAAAGAGAGCGAGAAGAATTCGTAAGACTTAAGAAAGTCAAGGCTGTAATAGAGAAGAAAGGATAAAAATGACAGCCGCACCAATATCAACAGAAACAACAGGAACAGCAACAAAAACAAAAACAACAGAAAATAAAGAAATGATAGAAAAACTTTTTGAAGAGTCGAAAACTAAACTAAAAAATGAATATGATAGTATGATAATAAAAATTAAAGAAGATTTGAACAATTCAAAGCAACAAGCTATAAGTAAAGTAAAAAAAATATAATTAATTTAATTTTTGTGATAGTGTTAGTAATAGACTAATTTTGCTATAAATAATCTATATTGTTGTAACAGACTGAAATGCATTCGTTCTTTCAAATTCCTATTCTATTCTGTTATATTCTATTTTCACACATGAGAAAATACTGCTAGATTCTATGAAACGCGATCTGATATTCTTTTACTAGAAAAGGTAAATTATAAAATTATCAAGGATTGTTTATAGATATATTGTATTGTTAATTAATGTAAAGAGTTTGGAAAATGAGATTTTTATATAATCAATTTTTCATTTTATTAGATAATGTAAAAAGAATTTATCAATTTTGGATGTTTAAGGGTAGTGATAGATTAATGCAATAGTGAATTGCATTTATTGTTTATTCGATTTGCTTTAGGGAAAGCACTTTTTATTAATATTAATTTGGATACAAAATAATTAAAATTAGGAGTCATAGTATAGATTCGAGTTTAGTGTTTACTCATTCATTTTAAGATTTTTGTATAATTTTTCTTATTTATTTAGATATATCATAAAAAAATGCGTTTCTATATAAATATTTAAATTCCTTAAAAGAAAATAAAAAAAAAATTAAAAAAAAAATAATTAAATTGTATAATATTGAAAAATATTTGAATAAGTAAGATAAGATCAGATATAATTAAATATGGCATCTTTTAACTTGACTACGTAATTAAATTATGAAAGTAAAATCAATTTCGACTATGGTATTGATAGCAACTATTGCATTAATTACAACAAATTACGTTTCAAAAGAGGCAGATGCACAAGAAGCCGCAGCTGGAGGAACTGAAGCCGGTATGAAATTTGTAGGTGCTGGATTAGCTTTCGGATTAGCCGCCTTAGGTGCAGGTGTTGCAATTGGTGGGGTTGGTGCCGCTGGTTTAGCAGTTATTAGTGAAAGACCTGACTTGAGATCCCAAGCTTTAGTGTTTACAGCCCTTGGAGAAGCCGTAGCAATCTATGGTATAGTTATGGCTATATTATATTAGGACAATCATAACTCTTTTCATTTTTTAAAAGATTTTCCTAAAACTAATGGCACTTTTTTCAAAAAATTTAGATATTATATTGTAATTATACTTCTTCTATTTCATTAATATCTATAAGTCTTGAACAAAATTTACATTTTAAAATGATTTTTGTTTTATCCATTACTATTATAGTCGGAATAATGTCTTTTTCGTCATTACTAATACAATTGATATTAGAACATTTGAAAATACCTGAAATATAATCTGGCACTTGGATTTTGCGTTTTTCAGCAACTCTATAATTTTTAATTATATTTATAGTAGCATTTGGTGAAATCAAAGCAATTTTGTTTGTATCATCAATTTTTAAAAATTTATTTTCTACTTTAATTATGTCTTTTTTATCCTTTTTAGTGCTAGGGACGTTTAATGCTACTGTAACGATGTTTCCATCTTTTCCATTTATATTCAAGGTTTTAATAACATTAAATGCCTTGCCAGAAGAAATATGATCTATTACTGTTCCTTCTTTTATCCTTCTAACTAACAACTGGTTGAGCTCAGCCATACACGTATAGTAATTCTTTATTATCTTTAAAGATTAATGTAATTACATTTTGAAGTATCTTAAATTTGAGATCAAACTTTTTATAGAATTTGTAGTAATATATAATGTGGTTTCCTGTTCAAAGCATATTCTCTTTTTTAGTAACGATTGTGAAAGTTGTAAGAAAGAATATTGTATTATGAAGGGATTGAATGAAAATGGAAATTTGCCTCCACAACATATAATATACAAAGATACAAAACAAATTCATTACAAGGAATTTACTGAAGAAAAAGCAAAAGAGTTGTATGAAAAATTGTTTATTTTTTATTTAAAAAATAATAAAGATGAAAACGAAGTCGCAAAAAAGGCGAAAAGAATAATAAAAAAACAATGCCAATTAAGAAATATTGAGCCGTGGAATTGGATCAAAATTTAGATTTATCTAAACGTGATTGTAAACAATATGATCAATAACGATATAGTTAATTAAAAATAAGTATATCAGAACCAAAAATTCTATATTTTTGTAATTGATCACCTAATAATTCAATAAATGAATAAATCAATGATAAGAATGTTCCAATAGGATTAAAAATTTTTATTATCTCCAAAATAGGACATACTTCCTTTGCTTCCATATTTGCATCTTTTTTAACCTATTCATATTGTTACATTGATTATCTATTACCATTGCAAAACTGCATTTGCATTATAGGCGTATTTCTAAACTAAGTTTGGAGTTATACAATATCAAGAAGGTGAATTGAAAACGCATAAAAGACTGTCCTATTTTGTAAAAACCGATTAAATTTCATTAAACATTTTTTGTACCTTCTGTAGCGATTCTATCAATTCTTAAAGATATTCACTCAAACTTCTATTGCTAAAAACCTTATGGCCATAACGTATTTTCAATCAAGTATCTATAATTACATAATAAATATTATTTTGATAAGCCATTTCTTCTTAAATTTGAATAAATTTGTGAAGTAATTGAAGATGGAAGCATAATGTCTTATTCATTTCAGTAATTGTGTAATTATATATTTTGTTTCTGTATTATTATCATTTGTCCAATGAGTTGGAAGATTAATTTCGTCAATTATTTGTAAATTGTATTTTTTTATCATATTTCCCCATCCATAAAATGAAACATCACTAGCAAATTTTCGCTTTATTGTACTTCCCAAAAGAACAATACCAGAAGATTCAAATTTATTTTGCAGGATTGTTTGTATTACATTGTTAACAAACATTTCACCCATTTCAGCAAGTCCTGACACTAAAAAAAATGGCTTTGATAATTCAAGTTTAGAAAAATCATAATTCGAAGCATCATCATTAATTATTTTGAATTTAATCTCAGTTCTTGTACAAAGATCTTTTTGTAATTCAGTCAAAGATGTATCTAATTCAATTCCTGTAGATCTCAATCCTAGCAATTCACCACAATAGGGTATTCTTCCATCTCCAGAACCGATATCAATGAGTTCAGTAAATCCTAATTCCTTTAATTTTAGACATATTAAAAAAGCAGATAACATCCACGTAGGATAAAATGGTTGATAATTTGTATCGTACTTCTTACTACTTAAGTAAAACTCATTTACATCTCCTTCATAAGATATAAAATTTAAATTGTTAATCAAAACATTTGTTTTCTTAAAATAGATGGGATTATTAGAAACAAATTGATGGAGTTTTGATAATATTTGTTTATCAAGAGGAAAATAATCTGAAAACTCACTTGGTAGGATTTCTGCTATTATATTTGTTGGTTTGAAGTTTTCTATGTATTCTCTTTTAGTTTCTAAAAAAGTATTTAAAATTTTATCAAACATTTTTTGATTCAAAAAAAGAATTCTTTTTATTTTAATTCAATAAACAGATTCTGCAGATGGTCTTAAACCTCTTTTGTATGAAGAATAACCACACGTAGTACATTTATAAATTCGTTTACGTTTATATGTATATATAATATCTTCATTTTCTACAATATCATGTAAAGTTTTTTGCATGCATCTGTCACAAAATCTACTTTCCTTCATATCTATTATAGTATATATAAAAGAGTTATTAAAAAGATTCTTTAAATATATTATTTCTTTAATTTAGATTTTAATAACTCTGGTACTTCTCCAGGCCTCTTTGCTACTGGTACATTTGCCTTTGAATAGTTTGAAACTTTTGAGTCTGCTGAACCATAATTTCCATATACTATTGCCCCTGCATGCCCCATTTTCTTTTCCTTTGGAGCAGCTCTCCCAGCTACATATGCAACTACTGGTTTGGAAAAATTTGTTGAAATGATATAATCTGCTAGTTTTTCTTCGGCATCTCCACCTATTTCTCCTACAACTACAACTGATTCAACATCATCTCTTTCCTTGATGAGTTCAAAAGCTTCGATAAGATTTGTTCCATTGATAGGATCCCCTCCTATTCCAAGACAAATTCTTTGTCCATATCCTGTGTTCGATAAAGTATATGATACTTCATACATGAGCGTTCCACTTCGTGAGAAAACCACTGTCGAACCTTGAGTAAATGGTTTGGCCGGCATAATGCCTACCTTCATTATTTCTGGTACTATTACTCCAGGAGTATTAGGTCCTATCATCCTTGCCCCTCTTTTCTCAGCATATTCTAAAATTTTGATTGAATCTATTACAGGGACATGTTCGGGTATTGCTACTAGTAACTTAATTCCATTATCTATTGCTTCTTTTGCCGCATTTAAAAAGAATGGAGCAGGTACAAAAACTCCTGAAATCTCAACGGAATTGTTCTGTACAGCTTCAGCAACTGTATTAAAAACAGGAATGTCTTCAAAAGATTGACCTCCTTTTCCTGGGGTAACTCCTGCAACAATATTGGTACCATAGTCCTTCATTAGTTTTGTATGGGTTGAGCCAAAAGCACCTGTAATTCCTTGGATTATCACTGGTTTGTTTTTATAGTCACTATCATTTTCGTTACCAATTAATATATCGAATAAATCAAACTTAGCACTCATTTTCATTCACTTTTTCTTTTATCAGTATTTAACAGCTGCATTTATTGCTTCTTCTACAGAGTTAAATAATCTTGCTTTACTACCATTAAGCAATTCTCTAGCCTTTTCCGATTCCGCCCCAGTTATCCTTGCAAAAACTGGGACTCTAATAGTACCATCATTATATGCATTAAGAATAGCCTGTGCAACTAGATCTGTTCTTACTATTCCACCAAATAGATTAACAAGAATTGCATGAATTTTGTCTACTTTACTTATTACTTTTAATGCTTGATAGATTGATTCAGTTGTAGCTCTTCCGCCAAAATCTAAAAATGCTCCAGCTTTTCCTCCAGCGTCAGTAACCATATCCAAAGTTGACATTACTAACCCAGCACCATTACCAATGATTGCAATATCTCCATCTAACTCAACAAAAGAAAATCCATTATTTTTTGCCTGAGATTCTAATTCTGATAACTCTTCGTACTTCTTTATATCCTCATGTCTGAATAAAGCATTATCATCGATTATAACTTTAGCATCCAATGCTACCAGTTCGCCACCATTTATCATTGCTAAAGGATTGATTTCTGCCAATTCCGCTTCTTTCTCATAAATTAGTTTTGATAACTTTTGAATTAAATCTATAAAAGCTTTTTTTTCAGAATTGTTAAGGTTCATTTTATCTGCAACTTGCGATGCTAATTCTGATGAAATCCCCTCAACATCGGGAATATCAATTATAATCTTGTTATCTACACTTTCAATTTCTACACCTCCTTGTGATGAAGCTATGATAGAATAACATCTTTTTGTTCTATTCAAAAAAATAGATAAATAAAATTCTCTCTTGATATCAGCCATTTCTTCAAGTAAAATTGATTTAGGTTTTTCTCCTTTGACTTCCTTATTTATCAACTCATTAAATTTTTCAAAAAGTTCATTTTCATTTTTACATTTTAAAATTGCTCCTGCCTTTCCTCTTCCACCTACTGTTAACTGTGATTTTAGTACAAATGGAAAGCCAATTTTTTGTGATCCCATTTTGGCTTGTTCAATATTTTTTGCCAAATATGATTTTGGTATTCTTATTCCATAAGAATTAAAAAGTTCCTTACCCTGAAATTCTAATAACTTCATTTTTTATTAGGAGTATTTTTGAGAGCTTTATATTCCTATTTTTTAAAGGCTTTTCATGCTATTTGAAATAGCACCATATCAAAAATGAAATTAACTATCTTCTTCAAGGATATTAAAAGGTAAAATTGTTATAAAGTATGCTAATTAAAAGGAGTTGTTATATCGTTCCTGTTATCTTGAAAAGTATAGAAAAATTATGCAAATATGATAATATTATTATTTATTTTATTACTTATTAAGAATATTAGTAATAAAATGAAATGATATAACTCAAAGCGAGAAATTTTTTCATAATAAATGAAAGTAAAATTTGAGTAATATACTTTTTAATATTAGAAATTATTTATTATATTAAATACCTTTTTCTTAAATAATAAAGTTAGCAAACAGGTTTGATTCTAATTGCATTTAATATTTTGGGTCTAACACTACTGTAGTGTTATTGAAAGAGATTACATTTAAAATAATGTAATTTTATCATTTTTTATAATAAGTTTCTTTTTGATATATTATAAATCTATATCCTGTGTATAGAAAAATAAAGATGATATGTATATGGATAAAAATAGATAAAGAGATATAAAGTTAATAATCTTCCAATTATGATAACATTTTAAAAACCTATTTTTTAATGTAATGTTTTTTAAATTAATTTTCTCTATTGCTGATTAATACATTGATGTAAAATTTAAGTATTGTAAGCATATCGTAGCTTATATGGATTTAGAAAAGAGGATATCACTTATCACTTCTGAACCGACTGAAGAAATTGTTACGATAAATGAATTAAAAAATCTTTTACAAACAACTTCCAGACCTAAACATTATATAGGTCTAGAAATTTCAGGAAAACTTCATCTTGGAAGTCTTATTCTAACAGGATTTAAAATAAATGATCTAATAAAGGCAAATTTTAATACAACCGTATTTTTAGCTGATTGGCACACTTTTATTAATAATAAATTAGAAGGTAACTGGGATAAGATCGATAAAATATCTCAATATTATTCCGATGCTTTCAGATTTTTTTGTCCTGGTGTAAATATTGTTCTAGGAAGTAATCTATATACTGAATATGAAGAATATTGGAAGAATTTTATGCAATTTTGTAAATATATTCCATTATCGAGAATTACGAGATCATTAACAATTATGGGTAGAAATGCTAACGAGCAGCTTGACTTTTCGCAATTTCTTTATCCTGCAATGCAATCAATAGATATTCATGCACTAGATTTAGATTTGGTACATGCAGGAACTGATCAACGGAAAATCCATATGCTAGTAAGAGAAATTTTTCCTAAGTTAAAATGGAAAGTTCCAGTTAGTTTACATCACCATTTACTTCCAGGACTTTTGGAACCAGTCCAACTAGGGTTAACTGAGAATAGTTCAGAAGATTTACTCATTTCTAGTAAAATGAGTAAAAGTAAACCAATGGGGGGTATTTTTATTCATGATGATGATAAAACAATCGAAACTAAAATTAAGAAATCTTTTTGTCCTATAGGTGTTTCAGAAAATAATCCAATCTTGGATATTATAAGATACATTATATTTCATAATTACAAAGAATTTATAATTGAACGTCCTTCAAAATATGGAGGAACAATATCTTATTCTACCTATGTAGATCTAAAACAAGATTTTGAAAAACAAAATGTTCATCCACAGGATGTAAAACAGGCTACTTCCAACTATCTTTGCAAAATTATTGAACCAATAAGAGAACATTTCAAAGACCGAGAACCGGTTTTTTAAAAAGATCACTTAAAAATAAGAAGTAAAATTAAATTATTTTTTCCAATCGTTTTACTTTTTTATCTGTTCTTCTTCCTTTACTAATTGGTATTTCGATTTATATCCTCGTGGATTGATCATCATATTATTGTAATTATAGGTAGAAGAATTTCCTATTATTATAGTAGTTATCATTCCAATAATGTTACTATAATTCAACATTTCTTCTAAGTTAGTTAAAACTATTTCCTGGCTATCACGATAAGCTCCTTTTATTATTGCAACAGGAGTATTTGGTTTTCTATACTTCAATAGAATATCTCTTGTATCCTTTAGTTGATGAATTCTTTTTTTACTTGCAGGATTATATATCACTGTAACATAATCTCCTATAGCCGCAGCTTCTACTCTTTTTACTATCATTTCCCATGGAACCAAAAGATCACTCATACTTACCACTGCAAAATCTGTCATCAATGGCGAACCAACTAAGGCTCCACAAGAATTTAAAGAAGAAACACCCGGAACACATTCAACATAAATACCATTTTTCTTATTCCATCCTTTCTCTGCTAATATTTCATAAATTAAACCTATCATTCCATATATTCCAGGATCCCCCGATGAAACTAAAGAAACTATTTTTCCTTTTTCTGCAAATTCTATAGCTTGATTAGCTCTATCTACTTCTTGTGTCATTGCATATCGATATACTTCTTTTCCATCAATTAAATCCTCTACTAGAGAAACATAAGTATCATAGCCTACAATTATTTCACTCTCTTCAATTACATGTTTAGCTCTATACGTCATATGATCATGATTTCCTGGTCCAACTCCTACCACGTACAATTTTCCTATTGACAACATGTACCTAAATTTAAAACAAAATTTATCTTTTTGCTAAATAAATTGTTAGACATTTATAAATTCCTTATGAAGGGCATTAACTGCTTCCTCACAGTTCTTATCCTCAATGACAAAAGCAAGATTAAGTTCTGATGACCCTTGTGTTATCATTATTACATTAATATTTCTTTTAGCCACTGTTCCAAAGGTTCTAGCTGCTACTCCTTTTATTCCTCTCATTCCCAATCCCACCACTGCAATAACGGCAACATTTTCACTAACATCTATCCTCTTGATCAATTTTCCAAGGAAATTCAATTCCAATGTTGTAATAGCTTTATCAATATCTTGCTTTTTTACTACCATAGTAATACTGGATTCAGAAGGAGTTTGAGAAATCATCATTATATTAACTTGGTTTTTTGCTAATGCATCAAAAATTTTTGCAGCAGTACCTGGTGTCCCTATTAATCCTCCGCCACTAACATCTATTAGTGCTGTATTTCTAATTACGGTTATTGATTTTACTATCTTATTAGAAGTAAAACTTGGTCTTTGAGTAATTAGTGTACCAGGATGATGAATATTATTCGCATTTCTTATTCTCACTGCTATTTTTGAATCCATTATAGGCTCAAGGGCTCTTGGATGCATATACTTTGAGCCAAACATAGATAACTCTAAGGCTTCCAAAACTGAAACCTCCTCAAGCACTAATGCATCTTTAACAATTTTTGGATCAGCCGTCATCAATCCGTCAATATCGCTCCACAACCAAACCTCATCGGCATTTATACCAGCAGCAATTATAGTTGCAGTGTAGTCCGATCCTCCTCTTCCAATCGTAGTTATATTACCATTCTGATCACATCCAATAAAGCCTGTTACAACGGGTATTGTTTTCTCTTTTAATAATGGCTCAATCTTATGATGTATCCTAAGTTTAGTTGTATCCATTAATGGTTTGGCCTCACCAAAGTGGGAGTTGGTCAAAATTCCTACCTCTTTTCCATTTAAATAATTAGACTTCAAGCCTACGGAATTTAATGCACAAGAAATTATGGGAGTGGAGAGTCTTTCTCCAAAAGAAAGAAGATAATCTTGTGATTTTGGTGTGACCTCTCCTAAAATTGAAATCCCTAGCAAAACATCTCTAAATTCATTTATTAAATTGTTAATTAATTGTAATAGTTTTGTTTTTTCTTTTTCATCAAGTATGATTTTCTCTATAAGATTTTTATGGACAATTTCTATATTCTTTAGAAATAAACATAAGGAGTTTTTATTAACTTTCTTTATATGGTAACATATATCTAAAATTTTATCAGTAATCCCATGTAGCGCAGAAATTATAACAACAATTTCATTACCCAAAGAATAATATGATTTTATAATATTTACAACATTATTGAGTTTATTTTCATTATCCAATAAAGAACCTCCAAATTTCATAACCAATCTCATATAATTTATGAATAATTCCTTTCCTAGATTAATACTTCACTAAAAAAGTTGAATATTAACTAAATAAAAGATATCATAAAAAGAAATTCTAGTCTTGTATACGTGGAGCTAGATAAAAGTGAATTCGTCCGAGATTTGCAACAGTGAATTCTAGTCTTAATGGCATTTTACTTGAATACTCTGCAATTACAGATCCTCCAACAGCACTTATGGCCTTCGTAATTTTTATTAAATAATCTATACTATAAGTGCCCAAACTATCTTCATTTGAGGATAATTCTTCTAAACCTTCACTTTTTGGTTCTAAAAGTATATCTGCCTCCCCTGTATCGCCTCTTCCTAAAAATCTAACACTATCAGATTTACAATCAATAGTTATGTATTCTGAAAGTACCTGAATATCTGATAAGATTTTGTCCATTGCAGAAGCTGTTAATATTATTTTTGAATTAAAATTTAATTTTGGTAGTGGAGTAGAACTAGAAGAACTTTCAATTAGTCTCATTTTATACTCCTTTTTATACCCATTTTGTATTTTCAAAGTTAACATGCTTTCTTTGTTTATAGATAATTCTATTGAATCTCTTTTTTCTGATCTCTTAATTAATTTTGAAAATTCATCGATTCGTACTCCAAATTTAATTAATGAATTACATTCGTATCCTTCAAAAGCAGAATTAGGCCAGTAAATGTCAATTAATGCTACATGTGAGGGATCCATTCCTCTAAATGATATTCCTTCTACTGAGGCTTCGAATGTGGCTTCATCAACTAATGTTGATATCGCAGATGTAATGGCTTTCCATTCATCAGGGGATTTTGTTTTAGCTAGAAAAGTCAAATTAATACATTGTCAGGCTATCATAAGACAACTTTAAATCTTCCTATTAAAAATAAAGATTCATCAATTATGCAATAATCCAATAGAACTAAAATAAATTTATTATACTATGAATAGTTTCGCCAAGTATGATTACATTTAGTACAGCGAAAGAATTGAGTTGTTGCCTCATCGGCTGATCTAGTTTGAAGCATCCACCAAACGGCTAAATTATTATTACATTTAGGACATTCTATATTTATAGAAGGAAGTACTTCTGTAGTATTTTCAGCATCCAATACTCTCAAAGCATTATGTTCTTGTGTTGTTACGTTACTAACATTAATTGTTACAGTTGGTTCTTGTTCTGATATAGTAAATCCACATTTAGGACAAACTACTTGATTTTCATCGAATTTTAATCGCAATCGTGTTTCACAATTAGGACAGAATTTCATTTAATTCACCATTTGAGGAGCAGATTCTATCAAATTTGAAAGCTCTTGTAAAAAGTCATTAGCTGATTTAACGGATTTGGTTATAGTATCAATATGATTTCCATTGCCATTTATTTTCATCAAATACTCTTTTATTAAAGGATGTTTCATCACAATTCCAGCAAATTCTATATCTTTTTCCTTTAAGATGTGATGTTGGATTATATACATAATAGAAATGTCTTCATCCTTTAATTTTAATTCGATTTCATTAGTAGAAAAATTAACAATTTCTGCTTGCATTAAATAGTCAAGTACTTATTTAGGATATAAATCATACCACATTGTAAATAATCATTGAATGAAGAAAAAGATTCATTAGATAATATTGTTTTATCCAAAATAACTAACCAAAATAAATCCAATGATCAAATATTATTTAGTTTAAGTTTAAAAATAAATGGAAAAATCAGAGAATTATTTAACCAGTCACTATGGGAAAAAGCATATAACAAATTTGATAATACGTTCAGGATAACAATAAATGTAGATTTAAAATCTGGAAACAAAATTTTATATTCTATAAAATTTGTTAAGAAAGCAGTTTTTTTTTGGACAAGGAATCCAAGAATACCTCATAGGATATGGATTTTTATAGTTAGAGATGATTCTCCTTTTTATCCTGAATCGGAAGAAGAAGCAAAATCTTTGCTATTTGATATTGAAAAAACTATAGAATTGAATCCATCAACAATAACTAAAAAGATCTCAAAAATTTATGCAAATGTAAAAATTTCTTGGGGAAAGCATAACTTTACTGAACCAACAAAACTGGAAGGAAAATCTAATGAGGAAGAAATATCATTAATTCTTTCATAATATGACTAATTTAGAATGTGAATTTTATAGAAATTTTTAAAAATACCTACTACAATTGATATTATGGTAAAATTTGATGGAATAAAAGGACAGGAATTGTTGGATATAGAAGTACAAGGAAATGAATTAACCTTTATTTTTAAAGATAATCGATTTTTATTTGTTAAAAATGAAAACGGTAAAATGAATTGCGATTCATTACCAGAATAATTTTTAGTTTGATTTTATTGTACTATATGCTAACCCAACCATAGTTTTTATGATTCGAGATATTATATAATCTCTAATCGTGTCAAATCTACTTTGAGAATGGTCCAATTGTTTAGATTAAGCATTTTCTAATATCTATCTCTAATTATTATTGTTTTTTTATTAGGTAAATAGTTTATAAATGCTTACTGAATATTAAAAAGAACTAATTATTGTTATCAAATGTTAAAATAAAAATGGTATCAGAGATCTGAAAATTATTATCATCTATTGGTAAAGCTATAGTGGCTAAAAATTCTAGATTTGCTAATTATCACTAATTAAAATACAATAAATACAATATACAAAATGATTTACTATGGAGATTATCAGAGCTAAAGAACTAAAGAATGAGAGGTATATTGGAAAAAATATTTCTATTAAAGGATGGATACATCGAATTAGAAAACAAAAAGAAAATACTTTTTTATTAATACGGGATGAAAGAGGAAGTGTTATCCAATGTATTATCGATTCTTCAAAAACAGATAATTTAACTATAGAATCTTCTGTTGAAATTTTTGGAGTTATTCAGAAAGATTCGCGGGCTCCTGAAGGTGGTTATGAAATAAAAGCTAATTCAATTAAAATTTTTAACATTGCTAAGAATGATTATCCAATAGGTGAATATCAAAGTCTTGATCTTTTGTTAGATAAAAGACACCTTGCTATACGTACTCGTAGAATGACAACGATTTCTAAGATTCGTTCATCAATTCTCTATTATTCAAGAAAATGGTTTACAGATAATGATTGGATTGAAGTCACTGCTCCAGTGATTGTAAAGGGATCCGTAGAGGGAGGATCCACATTATTTAATCTAAAATATTTTGAAGATGATGCATTCCTTTCTCAAAGTGCCCAATTATATTTGGAAGCCATGATCTTTTCTCTTGGTCCCGTATGGTCTATTACTCCTTCATTTCGGGCTGAGAAATCGAGAACTGTAAGACATCTAACAGAATTTTTACATTTAGAGGCCGAAGCACCATGGATATCTTTAGATGACCTTCTAAAAATTCAAGAAGAACTTATTACATTTGTTATCAAACATATTGTGCAAAATAATAAAGTAGAATTAGAATTTTTGAAGAGGGATATTTCAGAATTGGAGAAAACATCTTCTCCATTTGATAGAATTACATATGAAAAAGCAATAGATATACTTCGAAATAGAGAATTTAAAATAGTTGATAAAGAAATTTTAAGAAATATTGAATATGGTGATGATCTTAGTATTGAATCAGAAAGAATACTTACTGAAAATTCTTCGAAACCGTTATTTGTTATTGGATATCCATTAAAAATAAAACCATTTTATGTTAAAGCAGATGCTTCCAAAGATGGTCTAGGAATTGCGGCTGATTTGCTTGCGCCTAATGGCTTTGGTGAAATTATTTCTGGTGGATTAAGAGAAGATAACCTTGATAATTTGGAAAAGAGAATGATGTTGGAAGGTTTAGAAAAGAGAAATTATGACTGGTATCTTGATTTGCGGAGATATGGTTCTGTACCTCATGGTGGATTTGGGTTAGGAATCGAACGTTTAATGAGATGGGTACTCAATATTAATGACATAAAGGATACTTTGCCTTTTCCAAGAACCATTACAAGAGTCTCACCTTAATAATTACTTTTAATTAAACACTTGACTTTTCAGATTTAATTTTAATTAAATTCATTTGATTTATTCAAGTTTAAATCTTTGAAACGAATTATAGTATAATAAAATGCAAAATAACCTTCCTGAAAAAACAGAATCTTTATTCTTTGAATTGGCTGGAGATTTAAGACTTTCTATGTTATTAAAGTTATCTAAACACAAGTATAGATTATCTCAGTTGTCTTCTGAATTAGATGCAACTATGCAAGAAGCACATAGAAACATAATTAGATTAGTTGATTCAGGATTGGTTTTTAAAGATGGAGAAGGTGATTTGGGATTAACTTCTTATGGTAAAGCAGTCGTCTTTTTGATTCCAGGCTATGAGTTTCTTCTACAAAATAAACAATATTTTATAGAACATTCAATTGGGGAATTGCCATTGAAATTCATTCAAAGAATTGGTTCTTTACAAAATAGCGAAATCATTTTTGGAGTAATGGCAAATTTACAACGTTGGAAAACACTCTATTGGAATTCCAAAGTCTATATCAAAGAAATTATGTCTCAAGTTCCCCTGGATTTAATTGAAACAGTGAATAACAAAATTCAAGCTGGTATAAAATTTTCTTATATTTTTTCAAAAGATACTATAATTCCAAAAGGAAGAGGAGAATTACTTGAAAAAATAGGATGGCAAAGTCTAATTTCCAAAGGTATGGTAGAAAGAAAGATGATTAATAAGGTAAGCATAATGACAATTTTTAATGAGAGAGAAGCTTGCTTGTTATTTCCAAATCTTAAAGGTGAACCTGATTTAAATATTATGTTCTATAGTCAAGATCAAAACTTTCATGATTGGTGCGAAGATTTCTTTAACTATCAATGGGAAATGGCAGGACCTTTTGATGAAAGGAAATTAAATGAAACATAAAATGAAATATGAAAATACCTATTTCAAATACCTATTTCAGCATGTTTTTATATATCAATTTTCCTATAAAAGTTCATGCCTAGTGCTTTTGTATTATTAAACACAGAGTTGGGGAGCGAAGATGCAATAGTAAGAGATTTAAAAAATTTAGAAGGAGTTAGAGAAGTTTTTCAAGTCTATGGTGTCTATGATATTATTGCAAAAGTAGAATCTGATACTATGGATAAGGTTAAAGAAACAATTACATGGAAATTAAGAAAATTAACAGGAGTAAAATCTACTCTTACCATGATCGTAATGGAATAAAATTTACGCTAGTAATTTTTATTTATTATTATTATACTCTTGATAATATGCTATAATTGATATAACTTAAAAAGAACTATCTATATTTAACTATATTATGGGAATCGCTGAAATTTTAAAAAGAAAAAAAAATCAAGAGACCAATGAAATTAAATGTAAAAATTGTAATATTATTTTTCAAGATAAGGAGCATCTTTTACGACATAATAAAAAAGCTCATGGAAAAAAAGATGACTTTTTACCAAGTAGTAATCCTTTTCAAGTATAGCAAACGACCTGAGATATCATATTAAATGTTTCCTATACATGATGATACTCCACGTCTGCATGGACGTCCATATATTAATTATTCACTCATAGCTTTAAATCTTATAATATTTATTTGGGAAATAATAGAAACAAATTTTTTTAGTAATGAGTTAAAAACAAATGAAATATTTTTTTCTTATGGCACAATGCCAGATCTTGTCTTACAGGGTGATTTTTTTCCTATAATAACCTCTATGTTTCTTCATGGTGGTATTATGCACATAATAGGGAACATGGTTTTCTTGTATATTTTTGGTGATAATATAGAAGACAGATTTGGACACTTTAAGTATCTTATTTTATATTTATTTTGGGGAATAGCAGCTGGAATCATCCATAGTTTTTATGCAGTATCAGTTGGTTCTGGTAGTATTCCTGCTGTTGGTGCGTCAGGAGCAATATCTGGAGTATTAGGTGCTTACTTGGTACTTTTTCCTAAAGCAAAAATTCTTACAATCATAACAGCATTTTTTATTACAACTGTAAGAATTCCTGCTATTGCTTACATTCCATTATGGTTTATCCTTCAAGTAATATTTAGTATTATTAATCCAGAAGGAGGCGTGGCTTATTTGGCTCACATTGGAGGTTTTGTAGTAGGCGCCGGAACGAGTTATATTGCAAAGACCTTGTTTCCTACCATTTTTCAAAGACAGGGTCCTAATCATAATTTTATAAAAAGGAATTCTAAAGTTTATCCTAAAAGATTGTATGAGGATAATAGTAGACATTCGATTTCTCAGCCAGATATTATAGAAGGTAATAATTTTTATGAAATTTTGATAGAAATGAAAGGTTTAAGCAATTCTCAAAATTTGCGAGCAGTTTATGAAAAAAGCTCGCATACTTTACAAATATTTTCAGGAGGATCAGTTAATCCAATTGTTTCTATTGGGTTGCGAGAAGGTATGTATGTATCTGAAATCAAAGATGTAGCATATTTAAATGGAATCGTTAGAGTTAGAATGTTAAAAAGTTGATTTTATTTTATCCTAGTTATTTACTAGTTTTTATAAAATATAACCTAAAGAACAAAGATTTATAAATATTTTTTAGTCATCTATTGTGATGTCTACACCTCCCGCACCACGTGGGGAAGATAAAATTTCACGCCGAGACTTTTTAAAGCTATTAGCAGCAGCGGGTACTGTTCTGACATTTACCCCATTTGTTGATTGGGGAAAATTTTTACCTAATCCTAGTGGATCTACTACTGAAAAAGCCAAAGTTGAACTTCCTGATGGTTCTCAAGCTAATGTAAAAACATTTAAGATTAATCATTCTGAAGCAATTATCTATCCAAGATCAGAAGATCCTACGCTCAATGAAGAGGCATTTAGAACATGGCAATTTATACGTCTACCTCAGGAATTAGGAGGAGAGAAAAATGATGCTTCTGCCTTTCGTGCTTATAGCATGGTCTGTTTGCATCTATGGTGTTTATGGAAATATTGGCCTCAAGATGGAAGAAAGAGAGGAGAATGTCCTTGTCATGGCACTTTATACGATCCCCTGACAGGAGCAGCTTTTGCAGGACCTGCAGCACTTCAATCACCTCCTTCAAATGTTCTTCCTAAATTAGATTTGGAAGTTGATAAAGATGGTTATTTGTGGATTTTACCTCCAAATTGGAATGTAAACGGGAATGGGATAGTAGGATTTGGTCGCTTCATTGCATAAAGAAAATAGTCTTGTTCGACTTTTCCGGTGGATCTATTCCGGATTAGATAGAACAATATTCATGGGACTAAAATTTACTTTTCCTACTCGTTTTGTAAGCCCTCTTGGATTTCTGGGAATGCTTACATTTGTAATATTTATAATTCTTGGTATAACTGGAGCACTCCTTATGTTATGGTATGAACCGATTCTCGATAGAGCATGGGATAGTGTAGAAAATATTAATGATTCTATACCATATGGTTTCCATCTCAGAAACATTCACTATCATGCTTCTAATGCTATGGTTATGATGGCAATTCTTCACATGTATTATCAATATTTTAGTGGTAGATATAAAATTAGAAATGAAATACTTTGGGTTACTGGTATTATATTAGGTGTATTAACGATTTTAGAAGCCTTTACCGGATATGATATTATCTTTAGTGAAAGAGCAGAATTGGCTATATCCATCGCTGCTTCTTTAACTAATTCTATTCCTATTATAGGGCCCGATATGAGGGATGCATTTTTTGGAGCTGGATTCCATGACTTTGTACTACGCTTTTATGCATTTCATGTATTTTTACTCCCAATAGCATTAATAGGCTTGATGACAGTACATTTCCCACGATTTCTCGTTTTTGATGTTCCAATGGTAATGGCTATTACTGGAGCAATAATGATTACAGGAGGGGTTTTCCCTGTTGAAATGGGCTTAAAGTTTGATCCTAATGTTCCACCTGGTATTACTGTACCCGAATGGTATCTTACTGGTCTATATGCTTTCCTTAGATCTCAGTATGACAAATTTGTTACAGGTGTTGCTTGGCCAGGTATCTTCATATTTACATTACTAATCATTCCTTTCATAGATAAATATAAGAAATTTTCATGGAAGGATAGGCCAATCATTTCTGCAATAGGAATTACAAGTATTGCCCAAATTGTAGTAACCACATATTGGGGATTCTATATCGATCCTGATAGAACTAAATCTCTTTTGGAAAGATTGGTAATTGATCCAATTTTTCTTTATAGCGTAATGCTTGCTCTAGTTCCTTTATCATTTGGATTTACATATTTGATGATAAAATTGGCGAAAAATGCAGAAGCTAATGCGAAACGTCAACCTAAAAAAACTGAAAGCCCAATAACTCTTAGTGAAAAATGGATATATTTCGTATTTATAGCATTAATAGGATTTCAAATATACTTGAATATTGCTGCTTATTATGCTCTACTTGCTGGAATGAAAAACATATCCTTGTTCATTATTGGAATCATTATGCTAGTATTTGCAGGTATGTTCCACATCTATAGACATGGACGAACAATTGCTAATAATCCTCCTCCTCCCTCTATAAAATATAGTGATAAAATAAAATCATTACAGCATAGAAAGGCTTCATTAGGTGATGCTGAAGACAAACCAAAATTAGCGTCATCTTCTGAAAATGTATTGAGCCAAATTAAGAGTAACGGACTTTTGAGTAAGGTGTTTAAAGTTGCAGGGAAAAATAAGAACTCTTTTGAAAAAATGTGGAGTAAAGATTAGGAGATATTGGCAAAAAAAGAAAAATTAAATTAACGACTCTACCAAGGTAGCATGTAACACTATGGAAAGGTCACAACAGGCTAATATAGGCGGTTTAACTATTATATTTTTTATCATAGCAATAGCAATTAGTTTTGCATTCTATCAATTTGTATTTCTTAAAGAAATAAATCTTAAACCAAATGTTCCAGACGAAATTGCTAATCCTGCAGAAACCTTAACGGTAAACATTGTTGAAGGTGCAGGTCTTCCAACAAATCCTCAATTTTATGATCCCTCTGATGCAAGAGCAACATTAGGTCAAAATAATAAAGTTATTTGGGAAAATCTCGATGCAACTGCTCATACTGTTACGACGGATAATGACTATCACGATCGTCTATCAGGAAAATTTGATTCTATGGAGACAATAGGTCTTGTTCCACCAGGAGGAACATATGAATTTGTATTTACTGAAGATGGAGAATATCCATATCATTGTGAACCACATCCTTGGATGGTTTCTAAAGTCACTGTAGTAAAGAGTTTCTCATAGTATTATTATTATTATTCTTTTAATATTATTTTTTTATCTTTAAAAATAAAATGTCATTTGCGACCTCTTTATGTTCTTGAATTATGGATGTTCTAAATTTAACTTTAGAAAACTCTTTTTGTGGTACATGTTGGGTAATTGCAATGAATTCTATTATGTTTTTTTCTTCCAAGTCTTTTTTAAAGATTGAAAGTCGTGCATATGGATGATTAACTCTTTTTCCATTCAATTGAATATAAGTGAAGACATCACTCGAATGTTCAATTTGAGAATTTATTACTATACTATCAAATCTTCCATTATAATTCACTTCTATTCTACCATGAACTTCGGTATTAGGTTGAATTTCATTTGTTTCTAACTGAATAGATATTTCTTTTTTCTCTATCATACGTATATAAGATACTGATAACAGTTTTTATATAATTACTCAGCTTAAAAAGCCTAATCTAATTCGTAATACAACGAGGAAAATTAATTATATATGTAAATTTTAAACGATAATCTTTAAATTTGTTTAAGTTTCTTCAATTTTGAAGGGCTCGTAGCTCAGCATGGACAGAGCGCCTGCCTTCTATTTTATTTAGTATAGGAAGAGAGCCGGAAGTCGAGGGATCGAAGCCCTCCGGGCCCGTTAACAATATTTTTATAATGAATTTACGCTCTCAATAATTATGTTTTGACTTTATTTAAAATCTACTATTAGTTAAGATCAAAGTTTAGGTATTTTAATTTAATATGAGAAATTATCTTAGTAAAGGCTATTTCACTAAAGGTAAGATATTATTTGTTGGAAAATAATTCTTTATCTCTTTAATTACATCATTAAGAATTTAAGAATTCTCCAATGAGCTTGATAGTAAATCCTATTCCTCCAATAACTCCCATTCCTAATAATACGAATTTCATGTGGGTCACATAGTCATCTTTGGTTGTTTTCTTAGTTAATAATAGAGTTTGATACATATCTAGTAACCGTCTTTTTAAATAATAAAATATATTTTGAATTTTCAAAGTGTTTAATTAAAGCCTATTTATTGTATTTGAATTTATCTGTTTATAAATTAACGTTCTAGAAAAAATGCTTATGCGATGTCTTAAATCAAGAAACTTGTTTTGAATAATCTGGATCTTTTTCAGTCCTTTGCATTTCAACAAAAGTTTCAGTATTTTGAATTCCATCAATTTTACCTATTCTCTCAATTACAATATTGTGTAATTCTTCTAAGGTACTGGCATTAATATTTACAATCATATCGAACCTGCCTGTAACTTCAGATAAAGATCTTACTTCAGGAATCACGAGCAATTCTTGATGAATGGTGTCTTTTCTTTTTGGATCACGATTGATTCCTACTGTAGCTTTAATATTAAGTCCGAGCATCGAATCATTTACTACTATAGTAAATTTTTTAATCAGACTTCTTTTTGAAAGACGTTTGATTCTACTATATAACACAGAAGAGTTAATATTCAAATTTTTGCTTAATTGCGGAACAGACGTACTCGCATCCCGTGTAAGCTCTGTAAGGATTTTCATATCAAGTTCATCAAACCTTTGCAAGTTATCTTCGGAATACGGTTATAGATCTAGATTAATAAATGTAATTATATTAAACCAATTAAATTTAAAATATTCCCTATTTTCCAAGATTTTTAGCAATGTGAAGGTAATATATTAAAATAATTAATATTATTTGTCTAAGACTTACAGTTATAGTAAATAATATATAATTTAGCTTTTAACATCGAATAATGTTTGGAATTGGTAAGATTAAGACTGGAGATTATGTTTTTGCAGTAGAAAATGAAAACGAATATACTAAAATTATATTGGGAAGAATACAATCCATTAATAAAAATTTACTGACAGTATTAGGATCATATATAAAGCCAATAGGACTGATTGCAAAAAGACAAAGAGGCAATTTAGGACAACGATCTCAAGAAGTATTGGATGATCCCGATCCAGATAATTGTATTTTTATTCTTATTGATAGAATTGAAACCGGAAATTATTATGGTAATATAGATCAAAGCATCAATAAAGTAAAGTGGATTAATGAGAAACGATTTTTTGTCTTAGAAGGCTGGATAAAAGAAAATATGCCTGAAATGTTTGCAGATGTTATTTATTCTCATTCTGAAGAAGAAAAACTTCATTATCGAACTATCTTAATAGAGAAAATGAATTCTCTTTATGATAAAGATTTGAAAGAACATGTTTATGCTGTTGCTAGAAGTGTAAAGATTTTATAATTTAATAACAATCTGAAAGTTTTATATTATGGTTTCCTTATAATTCGATTTTGATAAATAATGGAATACGTATATGCGGCATTATTATTACATAAATTAAAACAAGATATTACTGAAGATAATATTACTAATGTAATTAAAGCAACAGGTTCTTCTCCTGATGCTGTAAGAATAAAAGCACTTGTAGCAGCATTAGGAGATGTAAATATCGAAGATGCTTTAAAAGCTGCTCCAATGACTGTAGCTACAGGTGCAACACCAACTGCTGGCGGTTCTACTACACCTGATACAGCAACAAAAGAAGAACCTGCTGAAGAGAAACCAGAGAAGAAGGAAGAAGAAGCACTCGAAGGATTATCGTCATTATTTGGATAATTCTTTTTTTTATTTCTTTAATTTTTATTATTACATCCATATCACCTTTAAAGTTTACAAGTACAAGAAAATTGCTTATTGACAAATGTAAATGTGGGCGAAATCTAAAATCTTTTAAAATATGCGCTCCATTGGGCTGTCAAGAAACTTTTCTATGTGAAAAATGTCTTTTAAAATCTGAAAATTGTCCTTGTGAAATTGAAAAATAAAGTATGTATATATAATTTATTGTCGTATAGAATTATTTTATAATTGTTAATGTGTACTTCCTGGAAATAGAAATTGTATCAAAATAGCGACTATATACATAGACAAGAGAATTAATCCAAATCTTAATCCTATTTTTTTCCTAAACATAGGAAGAACTGCTATAATTGTAATTACTGTAACTAAAATAATTTGATAATACAAAATCTCAGTTATTTCAATAGTCTCATAAAAGCCAAATGAATACATTGCAGCAAAGACTGCTACTGCCAGTAATAGTGTATTATTGAGAATTTTAGAACCGAGAACATTTGCAATAGCTATGGCAGCACCAGCAGCACCTTTTCTAGCCAGTAGCATCATAGATATTTTTTCAGGCATTTCTCCTGCAATAGGGCTAATTATAACAGCTAAGATTACAGAAGATATTTTAACGTCTGTAGCAAATCCTTCTAATGAATGAATAAAAGGTTCTGCTCCTAGAACTATACCAATAGCTCCAATGAGAAAAGCTCCCATTGCTTTGATAAATTTCTTATTATTATAAGACATATCTTTCTCAATAATTAATTTCTTGTTATCATTATTATCAGCACTATTAGCATTATCAGCATTGTGATTCATAGTATTGGCAACTTTTTCTTTATTTTCTATTCTCATTTCATATAAGGATAATACTATATAGCCAGCGAATAAACCTAGAAAAATGAATCCATCAATATAATTATAACCGTCTAAAAAGAGTACAAAACTTATTACAGCAGCAGCTATCAGAAATATCATATCATTTTTAAAAGTACTCACATCAATATGTTTAAGAGGAGCCTTAGAAAGTCTTGTTGTGGCTATAATCAACATAATTGCTAACCCGAGTGTCATCATTAACAAGTTACTGCCGAGGCCAGAACCTATAGCAACTCCATATGACCCACCTGCTGCAGCATACATTACTATAGCTATTTCTGGCAAAGTCGTTGCTATACTTAATAAGACTCTTCCTACAAACTTAGCCCCATATTTCTCAGAAAGGTGCTCAGCTCCATAGGAAAGTATCCAACTGGCAACAGTTAATTCTCCCAACCACAGGAGCATACCTAATAGATTATTTTCTGCCATTTTTTATGGAAAAGAACAGGGAGAAAATGTTAATTTATCATCATCATTAGTTTGTTGTAAGTGATTAATATGAATAGAATATATAAAAAAAAGAAATTTTCTCATTTATACCATCAACTTTGGTATAAGAAAGAAATTCATTTTATCTTTATATGGTTCATTGTCAATGAGCTTTTCGCTAGTAACAATAATAAATTGAGTAGGCTGAGGAGATGTTAATACTACTAAGAAAACAGGAATTGCAGCACATGTAATTATTGTCAGTATGATTAACCAAAATGCCGTCATCTTTTCGACCATATACAAAAAATATTTTTATTGATGGATATATATAAATTTTATAAAATTCAATTACTTTAAAAAAGATATTATTTCTAGAGTTACTTATGTTATTAAAGTATAATAATTTTATATTGTATTGTAAACGATTTTAAGTAGCTATCTATCAAAGTTTGATGTATTTACCATGACAAGTGATGCTGAACTTAAGGAACTTATTGAGCATGCTAGAAGGGATTACAAAAAACGTAATTTCGATCAATCTATTGATCTAACTATTGTATTAAAAGATATCGATGTAAAAAAAGGTTTTAGTTTTAATGAAGTTGTGCATTTACCAAATAAACTCTCACGTCAAGCTACAATCTGTGTGGTTACTTCAGGAGAAATGGGTACAAGAGCTAGGCGAGCAGAAGCAGATAGAATTATTGAAGTAGAGGAACTCGATAGAATAGGTACTAATAAAAAAGAAGCAAAAAAATTAGCAAGGTCCTATGACTTTTTCGTCTCTGATACCTCATTAATGTCAACAGTTGGTCGTTCTCTAGGTCAATTTCTAGGACCTAAAGGTAAAATGCCAACACCTATACCATATGGAGCTCCAATTGAAAGTATATTAACTAGATTAAGAAGTTCTGTAAGAGTTAGGGTAAGAAATCAACTTAATGTTTCTACCAAAATAGGAGATGAAAAAATGGATGATAGACAACTTATCCAAAACGCTAGTGCCATTTTATCTATTGTAGAAAAAAAATTACCTCAAGGAGATAAGAACATCCGTAATACGTTTGTAAAATTTACAATGGGTAATGCTATCGGTTTGACCAAACTATCTAAAAAATGAAAAGTGGTTAGTAGAATATGAGCTCAAACCAATTAACTAAAAAATATCCTCCAAAGAAGCAACTCTTGTACCAAGAATTACAAGAACTTCCATCAAAATATCAAGTTATTGCATTATCAAAAATGAATAAAGTTAGAGCCACACAATTAATGCCGTTAAGAAAAAAATTTCATAATCAAATTAACATTAAAATAATAAAAAATAAAGTTGCTCAAAGAGCATTTGAAAAAGTAAAAGGAATTTCTGGTATTGAAGATTTAAGTAAAGAATTAGAAGGTCAATGTGCTCTCATGTTTACAAATTTAAGTCCTTTTAAACTTAATCTAATTTTCGGAGAAAATAAAGTATTCTTGCCTGCAAAAGGAGGCGATATAGCACCTAAGGATATAACAATACCTGCAGGAAATACCTGTTTTATCAGAATTTAAAGAAGCAAAAGTTCCAACTAAAATCGATCAAGGGAGTATTGCAGTAACAAAAGATACAGTAGTAGCTAGATCAGGAGAAGTGATTTCACAAAAACTTGCTTCACTATTTTCCAAAGTAAATATAAAACCAATTGAAGCCGGAGTATTAGTTAACTATGCAATTTCAGAAGGTCTTCAATTTAGAGAACAAGATTTACAACTTGATGTTGAAGAATATATAAAAGAATTACAGCAATCTTACTCATCTGCTTTAAATCTTGCAATGGAAGTTGTCTATTTTGCCCCCGAGACTATGAGTTCTCTTTTATCTTTAGCATACCAAAAATCACTAAATGTAGCTTCAACAGCAGGATATATCTCTAAAGAAACAGTAGAGATAGTAATCAACAAAGCACAAACAAATGCATATGGTTTAAGTGAAATTCTCAAAACAAAAGGTTATGATAATCAATAAATCTCTCAGACATCTTACAAATTTTTTTAACTTTAGAAATTTAACAACACAATAAATAAAGGCAAGAAAATCTTCTTATTAATATATAATGTCAATACAATTAAAAGTTCATCCATCATTCTTTAAGGAATTTGCAACAAAGACATGGATTTCTCCATCTGAAATAATTAAAGAATTGGTTGAAAATGCTTTTGACGAAGATGCTACAAAGGTATTGATTACCATTCTTAAAGATGGATCTATAGTAGTAGAGGATGATTCAGGCATGGATGCTGAAGGAATAGAAAAATTCCTCTTATTAGGCTCCCCTCACAAAAAAATAGAGTCCGTATCTCCAAAATTAAAGAGGATTCGTACTGGCCGATATGGTACAGGAAGATTATCCTTTCTTACATCCTTTGCCAGTATGAAGATTAAAACAAAGAAAAATAATTATAGCAAATGCCTTATCATAGATGAAAACTCTATTAACCAATTATTTACTGGTAATTCTTTATTAAACGAGGTAAAAGAGAAACAACTTTCAAGAGATGGAACAGAGCTATCGCTTAATAATGTAAAGATGAACATCGATGTGTTAAAACTGTATAAAGAAATACGAAAATTAGCAATTCTTAGACAACCACTATTTCAAGTTTTTATTAAACAAGCAGATCAATTTACTGAATGGGATTTTAACGGCTCTGATATAGTAAAAGCCCAAGAAATACAAGGATACCATATTCCAGTAAATCTTGATAACGGTCGAATTATAGGGGAAATTGTAGTTGCAAGACGTCCATTAACAGAAGAAGAAAAAGGAATAGGTATAATGATCGGTAATCACATTGTTATAAGAAGTCACTTTGGGTTTGATGCTAAATTAAATCGTATAACTGGATTAATTAGATGCGATGCTCTAACCTCTAGATTTGCAGATAAATCTGCTATAATAGAAGATGATGATTATTATAACTTTAACAAATTAGTAAAACAATTTATTGCTGATGAGGTAATTCCAAAATTATCTCAATATGAGGATGTATTAATAACCAAAGAAGAGTCACGTATTTATCGAGAAATAGATAAAGTTCTTGGCCAAGCAGTAATCGAGAATCTGGAATCTGTGGAAGTGGAAGAAGAATATGAAACAGTAGAAGATAGAGTTTCATCTTCTAATATGGACAATGCTAGTCTAAACTCTATTTCCATTACCAAATCTAAGACTCAAGGTAGTAAAGTCTCAGCAGACGAACAATATAATCTTAAATCTACTGAAGCTTCTAAAACCAGACAACAAGAACAAGGAGGAACTTTTCCTACAAGTGTACTAGAACATCAAACTATCCATCCAGAGACCGAGCCATCTTACTACAATCCTACACAAATTTCACGAATTTCTTCTGTTTTGCAAACCGCAGAAAATTTAAATAAAACTCAATTAAAAAAAATAAAAACTCTTAAACGAACCTTTGCATTGAAAAAAATTGGATATAAAGTAATTCCTTATGAAGACGAGACAGATTCTAGGTATGGCTTTACTAATGAAAATGTAGTATTTATAAATAAAGATAATTCAGCTTATAAAGCTGAAGCAGAAAGAGGAGATGAATTTCTTTTGAGACACATCATTAGAATAGTAGCTGAAGCTATAGCTGAAGAGAAACATCCAGAAGGAAAAGATGCTTTAGAATTACAAAATCGTCTTATTGGAGAAGCTATTAAAATTCATAACCTTCATAGTAGAAAAAAATAAAACGTAAAGTCAACGTTAATAGAAAAGACTAAATCTGGCTCTTATTTGATATACCACAAATGGCTTACCAATACTTTCCTGGCGCAACAGCCGTAGGAATCTCTTTTAATAATGGTGTTTTATTGGCATCTGAAAGACGGGTATCTTTTGGAAATTTCGTTGTAAATAAGAATACTAAAAAAACTTTTGTGCTAACTGAAAATGTTGGAGCAGCATGTGCAGGTATGGTTGCCGATATGAATGTACTTGCTCGACAGGTAGCAGCATTATCCAAGATTCGCAAATTTGAAATCAGACGAGATCTTCCTACTAATTCGGTCGCCAAATTAATGTCTGTAATTATGTTTGAAAGACGTTACTTTCCATTGTTGACTCAAGTTGTAGTTGGAGGCTATGATGTTAAACCTCAGATATATACTCTTGATCCGTTAGGATCCCTCCTTCCAGACGAATATGCAGCAGTAGGTTCTGGTGCTGAAATGGCTTTAGGTGTTTTGGATGCCCAATATACTTCCAAAATGAATGAAGAAGATGCCAGAAATTTGGCTATTAAATCTATTAAATCCTCAATACAAAGAGATGCTTCTAGTGGAGATGGTATAGATATTCTTATTATCAGTAATAAAGGAAAGAATGAAGAGTCAATAAAAGTATAAACTGCTATATCCTATGGGCCAATCATTCTTCTTTCACTTCCGCATTCTTTTAATATATAAATCTCAAATATTATGATAAATTAGAAATTGGACGCAAGAAATATCGGTTTACGAAATATTGAAGTTGCAGATACAAAGATCTGTTCTATTGATGGTGAAAATGGTAAATTAATCTACCGTGGTTATGACATTCTAGATTTAGTAAACCATTCTACATTTGAAGAAACCAGTTTTCTCTTGTTATTTGGAGAACTTCCTGATAAAGCCCAATTAGAAGAATTTTCATATAGACTAAAACAAGCAAGAAAATTGCCTGATTCCGTAATTGTAAATTTAAAAAATAGACCAAAAACAGCTCTCCCAATGGATGTTTTACAGTCATGTATTCCTTCTCTAGCTGATTTTGATGAAAATATTTACTCAGATACCAAGGAAGACAATATAACAAGAGCAATATCTCTTATATCAAAAATCCCTGCAATAGTAGCTGCGTGGAATAGGATAAGAATGGGGTTGGATGTTATAGAAGCAGATAAAGATCTTTTGCATTCTGCAAATATTTTTTATATGATATTTGGACGGAAACCAACTCTTGAAGAAATTAAAGTGTTTGATATTTGTTTGATATTACATGCAGAACATAGTTTTAATGCTTCTACTTTTGCCGCTCGGGAAATTGCTTCTACACGAGCACATATGTATGCATGTATATGCGGTGCAGTTGGAGCACTATCGGGAGAATTACATGGTGGAGCTAATATTCAAGTTATGAAAATGCTTTTTGATATAGGTGAAATAAAAAATGTTGAAAATTGGATTAAAGATAAACTAAAAGAAGGAAAAAGAATTATGGGAATGGGACATGCAGTTTATCGAACAACAGATCCCAGAGCTGATATTTTAGAAAGACTTTCAAAATCTATGTGTAAAAATGAAAATTACAAATGGTATGAAATTACAAGAGGGATAGAACAATATACTAAAAGGTTCATGTCAGAAATGAAAAAACAATCGATCTATCCTAATGTAGATTTGTATAGTGCATCTCTCTATTATAGCATGGGATTTCCAATGGACCTTAATACTCCTATTTTTGCGATTTCTAGAATTTCCGGATGGGTAGCACATATTATTGAAGAAAAATTTGCAGAAGCAGCACCAAAACCTGCATTATATCGGCCAAAAGCAGTTTATGTAGGTAAATATTGCGGCCCTATGGGATGTGAGTATACTCCATTAAATAAAAGAAAACTATGATTTTTTCTTTTATTTTAAATATTTCATCTATATCTTTAAAGTTTGAAAATTAAAGATAAATTATGATTTACAGGTTAAAAATATAGTATGAAAATAAATATGTTATCAAAAAAAGAAACTTCATTCATACTAGATAAATTATTGATAAATTGGCCAGAAAATACTATTCCAAAAATTAAAAATATCAAAGCTTATGAAATTGAAAAAAATAAAAAATTATTAATTCATGAAGCTAATTTTGCTGCTGTTCTTATCGACGAAACTATACTACCATTTTTAGGAAAAAATACTTTAGTTGAATCATTTCCATATGTTCTTATAGATATGGGAGCTGTAAGGTACGTTTGCAATGGAGCTAATATTGCACGTCCTGGAATTGTAAAATTTGAATCATCATTTCTAAAAGATAAAATTGTGATTGTAAAAGATAAAGATCATCAAAAGCCATTAGCTGTAGGAATGTCACTATATGATAGTGAAAAGGGAATGTCTTTATTGAAAGGTCATATAATTAATAATATGCATTATGTTGGAGATAAATTTTGGAATTTATATAAAGAGTTACAGATCTAAGCTCATTCTAAACTACACCATTTTTCGTTATTCTAAATAATATACTGTCGTTGATTAATGGTTGAAGGAAAGAAGCCTTATAGATATTATTGCTTATACTTATAATTTCAAATTTTAATTTAAAATGTACAGAAAGAGCTGCTGATTTTTCCATAAATTCTCTATGCAATTTTATCTCTTTTCGATTTTCTTCTCTTTGATTAATAATTTTATTATTGGAATTATTATTGTTATTAATTGAATAAAAAATATTTCTTACCATGTTAGTGGTTACGATAGCACAATTATTATTTATTGCTAAATGGGCTAATTCATGAAGAAATTTCATTAAAATTAGATGTCTAGCTATATTATTACTTTCTACAGATATTATAGAAGTAATAGTATCAATAATTACTAATTTCGGTTTTATCTCATTTATTTTTTTTATGGCATCAAATTGATGTTTTATGGAGTAAGGTCTAAAGTATTTTATATTGTTAAGTATTTTATCAGAATAATTACTTTCAATTATTTCAAAAATTCGCTCTGGTCTAAATGTACCAGAGGTATCAATAAAAATTATATTGACATTTTCGTTCTTTTTCAACAAACTTGCACAAATTGTGAAACAAAACTGTGATTTTCCAGATCCGCTTTCTCCAATGATATTAGTTAGCATTCCAGTGCGAATTCCACCATGAAGAAAGTGATCTAAATGTGAAGAGCCAGTAGATAAAAGTTCCAATAAGAATACTGAAAATATATGCTATAATTATTTAACCATAAAGGAACCTTTTTATTCTGCTATATGTGAAATTGAATTGCAAAGTGATATATTGATATTGTCAGCTAATTCAAGTTCTCAACAACCAAAAAGACCTTTAACTATGTTACAGAAATCCCTAAACCAGCGAGTAGCGGTGAGATTAAAGAGTGAAATTGAATACAAAGGAATTATGAATAATGTTGATTCTTACATGAACCTTATTCTGGTTAATGCTGAAGAATATTTAGGACCAAACGTGCTGGCAAACTATGGTAAAGTAGTCATTAGAGGAAATAACGTTCTCTTTATAAGGCTTATTAAAGATCTATAATTTAAAGTTAAAGATATATAATTTTGAATATGACTTCAAAGTATTTATTTAGCTCTGAAAGTGTAACAGAAGGTCATCCTGATAAAATTTGTGATCAAATATCAGACGCCATTCTTGATGGATATTTGATCAAAGATGTAAATTCTAGAGTAGCAGTTGAATCATTAACCACTACTGGAACTGTTTTTGTTGCAGGAGAAGTTACATCAAATGGATCGGTAGATGTTCAAAAGATAGTTAGGAATACTCTAAGAGAAATCGGTTATGATCGACCAGAATTAGGATTTGACTGTAATAGCTGTGCTGTTCTTACCTCTATTCATGAACAAAGCGATGATATTTCTGTAGGAGTAACTGCTACAGATGTAAAAGATCAAGGGGCCGGCGATCAAGGATTAGTTTTTGGATATGCAACACATGAAACACCGGAATTCATGCCATTACCAATTATTATGGCTCACAAACTCTGTATGAAACTAAGTCAAGTTAGAAAGCGAAAGGAATTAGATTGGGTTCGACCCGATGGTAAATCGCAAGTTTCTGTTGTTTATGAAGACTCTATTCCTAAAAGAATTGATACTGTAGTATTATCCACACAACACTCACCTGATATTGCACTTGATCAATTGAGAGAAGAGATCATAAACAAGGTTATAAGACCTACTTGCGGAGAATGGATTGATAGTCGAACAAGATTTATAATTAATCCTACCGGAAGATTTGTTTTGGGAGGTCCTTCTGCGGACACAGGACTTACAGGTAGAAAGATAATAATAGATACTTATGGTGGGATGGGACGACATGGTGGAGGTGCATTTTCTGGAAAAGATCCTTCAAAAGTAGATCGGTCGGCATGTTATATGGCAAGATATATTGCAAAAAATATAGTAGCAGCAGAACTAGCAGGAAAATGTGAAGTTCAAATAGCATATGCTATAGGAATGGCTGAACCTGTTTCTGTTATGGTTGATACTTTTGGTACAGGCAAAATTCAACAAGAAGAAATTGAGAATAAAGTTATAAAAAATTTTGATATGCGCCCTTCAAAGATAATTGAAGCTTTGTCACTAAAAAACCCTATTTATAAAAAGACTGCAGCTTATGGTCATTTTGGAAGGAATGATCCTTCATTTACATGGGAAAAAATTGATAAGGCCTATTTATTAAAATAAATAATAGTGATTCTTAAATTTTTTATTAGTTCCATTCTCATTCAGCGATCTAAGAGTATTATTTTTGTATGATATCTCCTAAATAATAATTTTCGTCTATTTGTAAGTCATATTTTCTTTTAAAAAACCTCATTACATTCTGAATGTCACGTTTAATAAGAAATTCTGAATTTGGATGATCCAAAGTGACTGCTTGAGGCCAATCAATTATCCAAATTTCATTATTTTCATCTAGAATGATGTTATATTCACTTAAATCACCATTAATAATATTTTCTTTATATGCTATTTTTATTTGTTCAAAGGTTTTATTAAGAATATCTTTTGGATTTTGTAAATGTTTATAGTCAACTAATCGAATTCCATTTATTCTATACATTACTATTGAATGCATAGATCTAAAATAAGGAGTAGTAATATTCATTTTTGTATTTTTTAATCTAACTAAAAAATCATATTCTCTTTTGGCAGCTTCAATATTTATCAATAACCAATTGTGAATATCTTTTCTTTTTTCAATTGATCGTTTTCTCTTGGTATCTGTGAAACTTATTCTACCAATTCTAAAAAATTTTATAGCTCTATCTTGGTCCAAATCCGATATTGCTTCTACTACATCAGATTCTTTGCCAATTCCTAAAGGATTGCCTATTCCAAATATTATTTCCGAATCTACCAATATTTTTAATGCATAAACGTCTAATCCTGCTGTAACCAATTTAAAACCTTTTTCTGTTTTCGATATTAATTTTAATTTCAATAAATTCTTTAAGGCGTACTCTACCCTGTCTTTGTGTAAATTAGAATAAGATACAATTTCTTGAATATTTATTATTTCATGATGTTTTATAGAAGAAACAAATATCTTGAGAATTCGATATTCTAAGTTTTCTAAATTTCTAACTATATTTGCAGATTCTTTTAATGAAGGCAATTCATATTCACAAGCTTTAACTATTACTAAAATGACTTTCTGTTTATTAAATATTTGTGCTTTTGAATTTGCAAAAAATTTTGTTTTAATTATTATAGTATATCTTTTAAACAGAGAAAATTTTATATCATATATGTAAATTATTGATCTCATTATGTAGATGAAAAATCATGAGTTTAAATCCTAATCCCAATATTAATAAAAATTCAATTAAAGATGATCTGGAGTTAGCAGAAATAGAATCAGAACAAGAACTTCCGTTAGAAATATTAGAAAAACGAAGAAAAGGACAACTAAGAACAGGATATACTACTGGCACTTCTGCTTCTGCAGCTACCAAAGCAGCGTTATTAACACTTATTTCTTCTCAAATATTTAATACAATTGATGTCTTTCTTCCCAAGGGTAAAATTGCTACATTACAAATTGCTTGGACGAGAACTAATCAAGATAACCAATCTGTTACTTGTGCAGTCATAAAAGATGGGGGAGACGATCCTGACGTAACTCATGGCGCAGAAATATGTTCTACAGTATCTTTGACCAATAACAAAGGACTGATTGAGATTGATGGTGGAATTGGAGTTGGAAGAGTCACTAGACCTGGACTTGGATTAGAAATAGGAAGTGCTGCAATTAATCCTGTACCAAAAAAAATGATAGAATATACTGTATTTAATTCAGCAAAATCTTTACTCTCTCAAAACGGTTTTAAAGTTATTATATCGGTTCCTAAAGGAGGGGAATTAGCAAAAAAAACAGATAATCCAAGATTGGGAATAGTTGGAGGAATATCTATTCTAGGAACAACAGGAATCGTATTTCCTTATTCTACAGCTTCCTTTGCAGCATCAATTAGGCAAAGTCTTGATGTTGCTATTTCTCTTGGTACTGATAACGTTGTATTGACAACTGGTGGAAGAAGTGAAGATTTTATCAAAAAAGTGTACGATTATCTTCCTGATTATGCTTTTATTCAAATGGGGGATTTTTCTGGATATACAATTAAGCAATGTACAAATAGAAGCATAAAAAAAATTATTATAGCTGGATTTATTGGTAAATTGACTAAAATGGCTATGGGAATAAAACAAACTCATGTAAGAGGTTCACATATTAGTATAGATTTTATGGCTAGTTTAGCTGCTAAATGTGTTGATTCTAAAGATATTATCAATGAGATAAGAAAAGCCAATACTGCTAGACACGTTTCTGAAATAATCAATCAATACAATATCAAAAATTTTTTCAGTTTAATTTGCAAGCATGTTTACGAGGAAATGTACAAACATTCGAATAATTCTATAGAAATTGTTGTAATTATGTTTGATTTTGATGGCAAAATATGTGGAAAATATCCATAAGATATTTTGGTTAAAATCACAAAAAATTTATAATAAACAACATAATTCTGATCATTTATAAGAACATATTATTATTTAATATTTTCATATCCGTTAATTTCACATATGGAAAGAATTAAATTAACTAATTAATAATCAAAAAGGTTGAAAGAGAAAATTGCAGTTCTCGCCATAACAAAAAATGGTATTAAAATAGCTGAACTTATCAAAAAAAATATTGTGAATGCTAAGATTTATGTTCCAAATAAATTTTATTATGAAAATTCTGACATCATTTGGTTCAATGAACCAACTCAAAATAAAGTAGCAGATCTCTTTAAAACAAATGATGCTCTTGTATGTATTTTTTCTTTAGGTGCAGTAATACGATTAATTTCAAATCTTATAGTAGATAAAAAGACTGATCCAGCTGTTTTAGTTATTGATGATAAAGCAAATTTTGTTATTAGTACACTTTCTGGACATTTAGGGGGAGCTAATGCCTTGTCTCGTTATATTTCTTCCTTTCTGAATTCTGTCCCTGTGATAACTACAGCTGCTGATGTTAATAAAACTATTAGTGTTGACTTAATTGGTAATGAATTAGGTTGGATTATAAATAACTATGAAAACGTAACAAAAGTCAGTGCTCATATGGTGAATAATGAAAAAATAGCAATTTATCAAGAGAGTGGAGAGCCTAATTGGTGGGAAATGACAAAGCTCCCGGAAAATGTAGTTATTATTAAGGATATTGATAATATAAAAGACGATTCTTTTAAAGCTGGAATAGTTATAACAGATAGAATAATTACTGATAATACCATTATTTCTAAATCAGTAATTTATCGACCCAAAACTTTAGTTATTGGCATAGGTCTTCATTGGGATACAACAAAAGAAGAAATACTAAATGGTGTTACAACTATTTTTGATAAAAGTGGTTTGAGTTTTGATTCAATTAAAAGTCTTTCTTCAATAAAAAAGAAAATTAGGGTAAAGGGCTTGGATGATTTTTCAAAAGAATTTAATATTCCTTTATTTCTTTATGAAAAAGAAGAATTACAACTAATGTCGGTACCTAATCCTTCAGAGACAGTTAAAAAATTCGAAGGAGTGGCAAGTGTTTCTGAAGCTTCATCTATTTTATGCTCTCAAGGAACCTTATTGATCCCAAAACAAAAATTTCCTCCAAATTTAACTATAGCCGTATCAAGAGTGAATTTTAAATGAGAAAAGCATTTTTGATAATAGATAGAGGTAGCAAAGAATACGAGGTACAAGAAGAATTATTCCTTATATCACAAAAAGCTAAAGAAAAAGGAGGATATGCTTATTCAAATTATTGTTTTTTGGAAGTTATACCTCCATATATTGAGGAAGGAATTAAAAAATGTATTAATGAAAAGGTTGATTTGATAACTGTAATGCCTTATTTTCTTTATCCTGGAATGAAATTAAAGGATGCTGTTAAAAAAACTGCAGAAATTACTAAGGAATTAGGACTAAAATTGGTTATAACAAAACCTCTCTGTTATTCTGAAATGCTTTCGTCAGTAATCAGGGATAGATTGACAAAATTAAAATCCAATAATCATATAACACTTAAAGACACAGAATGCGACGTTCTTGTTATAGGTCATGGAAGCTCAGATAGAAGAGCAAGAGAGGCTTTTATCTTTACCATCAAGAATTTAACACAATTTTATAAGAATGTTGAATTTTGTTTTCTCGAATTAGATAAACCAAATATAGAAGAAGGACTTAATTCTCTTATTAAAAACAATCCCAAAATCATATTGATAATGCCTTACTTTTTACATAAAGGCATACATATAAAAAGTGATGTTATAAAGGAAATCAGAAAATCTTTGGAAAAACATCCTTTTTCAAATATTCTTATTGCCGATCATATTGGAGTTGATGAAAAAATGGTAAAACTTATTTTGGAGCGCGCAAAGGAAGTCGAGAAGAGAATTGTCTAAAGAAGAAAGGAATGAAAATGCTGAAAATAGAGCAATGTCTTTTAAATCTTTTGATATAGAAAAAACCAGCTTTGCAATTATAGATAAAGAGGTAGGAATACATACTTATGAACAAAACTATGAATGGAATATTGTTAGAAGAGTAATCCATGCAACAGCAGATTTTGACTTTGCAAATAAAGAAAGACTATTGTTTAATAACGATGCTATTAAATTTGGCTTCCTAGCAATTGAAAATAAATGTAACATCATTACTGATGTAGAAATGGTCCGTTCAGGCATTTCTAAGAATTCTCTTATGAAACTCAATTTAAAATGTATTTGCAATATTTCTAATAGTAATGTCGTTGATGATGCTAAAAAATTTAATAAAACTCGAGCTGAAATGGCTATGCGAAATTTGGCAGAAGAAATGAACGGCGGTATAATTGTAATAGGGAATGCACCTACTGCATTATATGAAATCATTAAAATGATCAAGGAAAAGGTAACCAATCCCTTATTAGTAATCGGAGTACCCGTAGGATTTGTTTCTGCCGTTGAATCTAAAATAGAACTCTCTAAAACTACTATTCCTAGTATTACTAATATCGGAAGAAAAGGAGGAAGCTCAGTAGCATGTTCAATAATAAATGCGTTAATGTTATTGTATCTTCATAGTTTGGAATAATGTATTGTACTTGCATTAAGATTTGAGCAAATGTTAAAAATGGTATAGTTGTTGATTTACATATTGAAAGAACTTGCTACTGAAATCCAAATAAATTCTGGACCAGAAATTGTATGGAAAATACTTACTGATTTTAAAAATTATTCTCAATGGAATCCAATACTTATAAAAATAATAGGAGAACTTTCAATAGGTAATACATTAGAAATTCACCTCAATACAATAGGAGGGAAGAATAGAATTTATCATCCAAAAATTACAAAGATCACTCCTAACCGTGAATTACGATGGAGTGGAAAATTCTTTTTTTCAAAGATATTTTCAGGTGAAAGAATTTTTTTAATTGAAAAACTATCTGATAATAAAGTCAATTTGGTCAATAAAGAAATATTTTCAGGAATAGGTGTTAAGTTAGCACCACAAAAAATGGAAGATGATATTTTAGCTAGTTTTAAAAAAATGAATGAAGCATTAAAAAGAACTGTTGAACATCAATAAAAAGATCATTCCTAACTTTTAAACTAATTTGATTACCCAATATTTTTCTTTAAGAAGATAGTCTCTATAAAAGAACATATTGTTATATTTAGTAAAATATTTTCGTAAATGTCCAGCAATCTTTTATAGTGACAATAACCTTTTAAGTATATTATGAAGGCGCTATGGAAAAATGTTATTTTGGCTGAAAGTGATAAGACAATAATAATTGAAGGAAACCATTATTTTCCTCCTGAATCTGTTAATAAAAAGTTTTTTATCGAAAGCAATAATCATACAAGATGCGGTTGGAAAGGAGTTGCCAGTTATTATACCATTAAGATTGACAATGAAGAAAATAAAGATTCAGCTTGGTATTATGATAAACCTTTAGACAAGGCTAAACATATTACAAATTATGTAGCCTTTTGGAAGGGCATACAAATAGAATCATAATGGTATTACATTGATTCTTTAATATCATGATTAAAGAATTTGTTAATCTATATAGTATAGTTTATTTTTATTTTTATTTTTATTTTATTTAATTTTATTTTATTTTATTTATTTATTTACAATAATGGCTTTTATTACTTCATCTCTACGATGAGCATTTTCTAAAGCATCCTTTGATTGTGTTATACTATATCTATGTGTAATAATCTTATTCACATCAATTTTTTTTATTTTAATAAGTTGTAATGCTTCATGTATTTCTTTATTAGTAGCAGCATAAGTTGTTTTAATGTCAATTTCTTTTGAATAAATTTTATTCATATCTACAGTTACTTGAATATTTTTTTGAGGTTCACCAAAAATCAATATTGTACCTCCTTTTCTAATAATATCAATTGACTTTTTCAAGACTGTCATATCGGATGTAGCAATGATAATTAGGTCTGGCTGCCTTTTTTTGGTCTTGTAAATTAATCTATTCAACTCTGATGTATTTCCATCAATGCATATTCCAAGATTCATCTTTTTACAAAAATTTAATCTACTTTGGTTTATATCAACACAATAAATTGGAGAAGCTCCATATGTTTTAGCTAACATAGCATAAAGTATTCCAATCGGCCCTAAGCCAAATATCAATACGGAATCATTTTCTATAAATGATACTTTCTTCCATCCCCGAATACAACAAGCAAGAGGCTCAATCATTGAACCTTCTTCAAAACTCATAGAATCTGGAAGCTCAAAAAAACTTTTAGTTTTAATAATCCATTCTGAAAGAATAATTTTTTCAGATATTCCACAAGGAAATATATTATTTACAAATTTTTCACACATTGTTTCATTTCCATGGATGCAATAATGACAATTATTGCAGGGTGCGTGATGATTTACGAAAATTCTTTTACCTTCAAATTTGTTTTTTTTAAAATGTGCACCAACTTTAACGATTGTTCCTGTAACTTCATGTCCTAAGTTAACGCTTGGTTTACATGAGTCGGCAAAAATATTCCCGATATCGGAACCACAAATTCCACAGGCCCCTAGCTTAATTAAAATTTCTTTATCGTGTATAGGGGGTTCTTCCATATCAACCAATGAATATGTCTTATCGGAAAATAACTTTAAGGCTTTCATACACTAGGCTATATACTAGTAATCTATAATGAAATTTAATTCATACTAATAAAATTGTTAAATTTTTTGATGTCTCATACTTACTTTTTAGAATACTTTTTACAATTTAAAACAAAATTGGTAGGTAATTTGCTATTGGAAAAGTGAAGATGAGTATAGGAGGCAATAGTATTATATACAATAATACCATCTTTTTTTTCATTTATTCCTATGCCTTTATCGAGATAATATGAATATTTTGTATCGTGATGGATATTTTCGATTTTTGAATAATGAAATTCATGACCCCTAATATTCTTTACTTTTCCGAATAAGAATGATCCATTTAATATTTTTCCTTGAGTATAATTAAGTGTTAACTGGTTTGTCATTTTTGTGGTAGCATCAATTAAACCAGCCATTTTGTAAGTCTTTTGTGAATTCTCTTCAAGTTGTACAATTTCATTGTTTTTTTTATATCTAGATGTTCCTTCTTTTATTGACTTAGAAAGATACATTAAACCACCACACTCTGCATATATCGGTATTTCAGTTTCAGCTATTTTTTTAATAGAGTTCATCATTGATAGATTTTTTGTTAAATCTTTGGACAATATTTCTGGGAATCCTCCTCCTAATAAAATTCCATGAATCTCCTCTGGTAAATAAATATCATTTAATGGGCTAAAGAAAATGAGTTGTGCGCCTTTTTTTTGCAAAATATCTAAATTTTCTTGATAATAAAAATTAAAAGAGTTATCTAATGCAACTGCAATTTTTATATTTTTTGGTTTATTATTAGGTTTATCTTTTTTTTTTAACGATTTTTCATTTTTTAAAGGCTTAATTATGCTAATCAATTCATCATAATCTAAATAATCAGCTATTATTTTTGCTGAATTAAGTACCTTCTTTTTCCTTTTATTGTCTAATTCAACTGTAGGAATTAAGCCTAAATGTCTTTCTGAAAAAGTAAATTCTTGATTTTTATATATAACACCTACTATCGGAATCTTTATGTTATTGTCAAAAGCATCTTTGATTAAATTAAAGTGTTTTTTACTGCCTATTTTATTAAGAATAATTCCTTTTATATTTAATTTTTTATCAAAATTTATAAATCCATAAGCAGTAGCAGCTATTGATCTTGCTGCCTTACTTGCATCTATTGCCAAGATTATAGGAGAATCTAATATTTTCGCTATTTGTGCAGTACTTGCAAAATCAGTTTTTCCTTCTGCCCCATCAAATAATCCCATAACTCCTTCAATGACTGCTATGTCTTTTCCTATTGTATACTTTTCAAAAGTATCAAGTACTCCTTCTTCTCCCATCAACCATGAATCTAAATTATAACATGGATTATTAGTAACAAAAGTATGATAAGCAGGATCTATAAAATCTGGACCTACTTTAAACGATTGTATTTTGAAACCCAGATCTTTAAATTTATGAAGAAGTCCTAATGTTATGGAAGTTTTGCCTACTCCACTTGAAGTCCCAGCTATTATAATTCTAGGAATTGACACTGTAACCATAAGAATACCTATATGTGATAATTATCTTTATATTAATGATAATTAATTCTCAGTACTATCTTTTAAAATAACTAAAATATTGTAATTATATTATACTAGTTGTAACATCATTAGAAATAGGCTGAAAAACCTACTGTATTTCTCTCAATTTAACATTATATGCCAAACCAAATCTATGTGATTCATCCCTTAAAGATTGAAGCAAATGTAATGCAATATTCTTTTTTGAAATTTGCAGAGGCTCGGATGAACCAATTGTGTATATTTCTTCATTTTCTTTTGCTAAAGAGATAATAGGTATATTTAGACCAATTTTTTTTAAAGCAATTTCTGCAGACCTGAGTTGACCTTTTCCTCCATCGATCACTATAAGGTTTGGCAAGGATTTTTCTAATTTATTATTTTTAGCAGAATTAATTGTATTGTTTAGTAATGTTGCTTCATTTTCCGAAAAGTTATTTATAGTAGAATATTTCCTGTAAACAATTTCTTTGATCATTGAATAGTCATCCTGTTTTGATCTAAGAGTTCTAATTTTAAATCTTTTGTATCCATTTTTATATGGATATCCATTAACAAACCTCACACATGCACCAACTGCATATGTTATACCAAAATTTGATACATCAAAACAATCAATTATGAATGGAAATTCTTTTAAAGTTAATATATTTTTTAATTCTATAATAGAGGGATTATATTCACTCTGTATCTGATTTGATAAATTTCTAAGTATTAAATCCATTAGATCTTTTTTCTCGTTTTTATTTGAGGTAATAACCTTGATAATTTTTACCTCATGATTAGCTAATTTGGTTAATGCTAATTCTAAATTTGTTTTAGAAGGTGGAAATTCGTTTACATATATTTCCTCTGGAATTTGTTGTAAAGTACTATAATATTGAAATAAAAAAGTGGAAAAATTGTTATCTCCTATGTGTTCATATTCGTATTTCCGTCGATCACTTATTACACCATTGACCCTTTTAAAAATAAGAATATGATCTTTTCCTGTTAAAATATCTGTTTTAATACCTATATATTCTTCATTAGTGCGATATTTTGAATCCATTTTTTGTTTAATTAATAAACTTTCTATAGTTTTTATTGTATCACGAATTTCTTTTGCTCTTTCATAATTTTGTTGTTTTGATTCAACATCCATTTCTATTTTTAAATGTGAAATTAAGTCTTCTAAACTATTTCTTTTACTAAAAATCTCTTTTAATTTCTTAATATTTTCATAATATTTCTGTTCACTAATCTTTCCTATACATGGTGCGTCACAATTATTGATAAAGTACTCTAAACATGGTGATTTTGGTAATCTATCACATATTCTTATTTTAAATATTTTCCTAATGATTCCTAACGAAAGAAACCTTGAGCTTCCATATACAATAGGACCATAAATGTCTCCATTAGGACCTTGAAAGTCTCCCTTACTATTTCTTCTTGCAACAAGTAATCTCGGAAACCTTTCATCTGTAATTTTTAAATATGTATATCTTTGCTGATCCTTTAATTCAATATTAAAGATTGGTCTATACCTTTTAATTAAATTAGATTCTAATAGAAAAGCCTCAATCTCGTTATCCGTTAGAATAAATTCAATATCATATACTTTATTTATCATTCTTCTTGTTTTTTCAAAATTTCGGTCTTTATTATTATAGGTATTTTTGTGATTGAGATTATAATAACTTTTAATTCGATTTTTTAAATTTTTTGCTTTTCCTATATAAATTATCTTTCCTGTCTTGTCTTTCATTAAATATATTCCAGAATTAGATGGAATTTGTCTTTCATTTTTGTCAATAGTAAAAAGGGACATTGTAAATTTTCTATCTATTGATTTCAATTGGTTTGGAATTTAAAATTTTTCTCTTCAAATATTTTGCTGTATGACTTCTATCCTCATAATTTATTATGTGTTCTGGATGTCCCTGTATTACTAAATGTCCTCCATTAATTCCTCCTTCTGGCCCTAAATCTACTATCCAATCTGCACTAGCAATAATATCCAAATTATGTTCTATGACGACAACTGTATTTCCTAAATTTGTTAATCTATTTAGAATTTTAAGTAATTTCTTAACATCTTCAAAATGAAGTCCAGTAGTTGGTTCATCTAAAATATAAATTGTTTTCCCTGTATCTTTCCTCGAAAGTTCTGAAGCAAGTTTTATTCTCTGTGCTTCTCCACCCGAAAAAGTTGTAGCCGGCTGCCCCAATTTAATATAAGATAAACCTACATCATATAATGCCTTTAATTTCTTATAGATAATGGGTATATTTTGAAAAAATTCCATGGCCTCTTCGACAGTGAAATTTAATACATCATCTATAGTTTTATTTTTGTATGTAACTAACAAAGTTTCTGAATTATATCGTTTTCCCATACACTCATTACATTTTACATAGACATCAGGTAAAAATTGCATTTCGATTTTCTTTACTCCACATCCCTCACAGGATTCACATCTTCCGCTTTTAACATTAAAAGAAAATCTTCCGGGATTATAACCCATTTCTTTGGCTGTAATGGTCTTAGAATATAGTTCTCTTATTGGTGTAAAGGCATTAACATATGTTGCGGCATTAGATCTTGGAGTTCTACCAATAGGGGATTGATCAATTCCAATTACTTTATCAATATTTTCAATACCAGTTATAGAATCATGTTTGCCAGGAATTTCATTTGCTCCAAAATGATTAGATAAACCTTTAAAAAGTATTTCATTTATGAGAGTAGATTTTCCGGATCCTGATACGCCTGTGACTACCGTCATGCATCCAAGAGGAATATCAACATTTATTGATTTAAGATTATTCTCTTTTGCCCCATGTACCGTAATTATTTTTTTAGTCTCATTTTTTTCTGAAATAATAGCAGCAGTTTTTTCTCCTTTTAAATATTTCCCTGTTATTGATTTTTCATTTTCCATAATATCTTTTAAAGTTCCTTGAGCAACTACCCTTCCCCCATGGATGCCAGCACCTGGACCAATATCAATTATCCAATCTGAATTTCTTATTACATCTTCATCATGTTCTACAATTATAAGAGAATTATCTAAATCTCTAAGTTTTTGTAAAGTTTTGATTAATCTATCATTATCTCTTTGATGAAGTCCTATTGTTGGCTCATCTAAAACGTAAAGTACGCCTGTTAGATTAGATCCAATTTGAGTTGCAAGCCTGATCCTTTGAGATTCGCCGCCTGATAAGGATGAGGTAGATCTATTTAATGTTAAATAATTTAATCCTACATTTATTAAAAATTCTAGCCTTGCTTTGATTTCTTTCAATACGTTTTTTGCGATATATTTATTTGTAGAATCAAGTATTAAATCATTAAAAAAGTTATAACATTCATCTATAGGTAAATCTCCAACATCCATTATTGATTTCTCGGATAATTTTATAGATAATGATTCTTTTTTTAGTCTCTTTCCAGAGCATGTACCACAAACTCGTTCATTCATAAAACGAGACAACATTTCTCTTTTATGTTCTGATTCTGTAGTGTTATACAACCTTTGCAAATTAGGAATAATTCCTTCAAAATTACTTTCGTATTCCCATCTACTTTGAGAATATTTTGATTCATATTTATAATGAATACTTTGATTAGTCCCATATAATATAACATTAATTTGTTGTGAGTTCATTTTTTCTATAGGAGTATTTAAGTCAAAGCCAAATTTTTTTCCAACGTATTTTAACATAGAGGTTTTGAAGGTTGCAAAATTTCCCTGCCATGGTTTAATTGCTCCATCCAAAATACTTCTTGTTCTATCTGGAATTATTAATTCAGGATCAAATTCTATTTTGATTCCTAAACCATTGCATTCATTACATGCGCCAAAAGGAGAATTAAACGAAAAAGATCTAGGTTCAATATTTCCAATACTAATTTTACAAAATGGACATGAATTGTATCTAGAAAATAAAAATTCTTTATTATCAATTATGGTAATTACTATTCCGTTTGCTAAATTGGTGGCAGTTTGTAAGGACTCAAAGATTCTACTTCTTTCATTTAATGAACAATGAAGCCTATCTATCACAAGTTCAATAGTATGTTTCTTTTGTTTTTGTAAAACAACTTCTTTATCTTCTATTTTTTTATTATTTTTATTTTCATAACTTATTTCAGATGAATGATGATTAATAAGGTTCTCTATATTTACAAATTGACCATCAATTCTTATTCTTGAAAACCCTTTTTCATATAAATCTTGAAACAATTTTTCATATGAACCCTTCTTTCCTTGAACTAATGGAGCCAGAATAATTATCTTTGACTTTTCTTGTGAAATTTTTAATACTGACTCTGTAATTGATTCTAGGGTTTGATTTTGTATTTTTCTATCACAATTTGAACAATATGGTTCTCCAATTTTTGCATACAATAGTCTTAGATAATCATAAATCTCTGTTACTGTACCAACAGTTGATCGAGGATTTCTATTTGTTGTTTTTTGTTGTATTGATATGGCTGGCGATAATCCTTCAATAGATTCTACATCTGGCTTTTCCATTAGTTCAAGAAATTGACGGGCATAAGCTGATAAAGACTCAACATATCTTCTCTGTCCTTCAGCATAAATAGTATCAAATGCTAATGTAGATTTACCCGATCCAGAAAGTCCAGTAAAGATAACAATTTTGTTTTTAGGTATATCGACATTGATATTGTTGAGATTATGTTGTTTTGCTCCTCTAACAATTAATTTATCTATCATAACCTAAGTTATCTCTACTATTCCAATTTCTTGGTTTATTTTTTTTAATTTTTCTCTTAATTGTATTGCTTTCTCAAATTCAAGATCTTCAGCATAATTTTTCATTAACGCTTCGGTTTCTACAGAGAGCTTTCTCAAATCGTTTTTGCTCATTGATTTAAAGGATTCATATTGAATTCCAGAGTTTTTATCTTCACTTATTGGTTTTGATATTGAAATAGGTGATATTTTGTGTATAGTGTTGAACACTATTTGTTTTTTTCTTCTTCTATTTGTTTCTTCAATAGCTTTTTCCATGGATTGTGTAATTCGATCAGCGTACATTATTACCATTCCATCAATATGTCTAGCAGCTCTGCCAAATGTTTGGATAAGACTTGTATCATTTCTTAAAAATCCTTCTTTATCTGAATCCAAAATAACAACAAGGGATACTTCCGGAATATCCAATCCTTCCCTTAATAAATTAATACCAATTAGAACATCAAATTCTCCCAATCTTAATTGACGAATGAGTTCAGTACGTTCTAATCCTTCAATTTCAGCATGTAAATATCTTACTTTAATGTTTTTTTTTGATAAGAATTCTGCTAAATCTTCTGCCATTCGTTTTGTTAAAGTTGTAACTAGTATTCTTTGATTCTTTGAGGTTCTTTTTTGAATTTCTGTAATTAAATCTTGAATTTGATTTTTCGAGGATCGAACTTCTACTATTGGATCGATCAATCCTGTTGGTCTAACTACCTGTTCAACAACTTGGAAACTGGATGCCAATTCATAAGGTCCTGGAGTAGCAGATACAAAAATTACTTTTTCTAAATATTTCTCAAATTCAGTAAATTTTAAGGGCCGATTATCAAATGAACTAGGAAGCCTAAAGCCATATTCTACTAGCATTTTTTTTCTTGTATGATCTCCATTATACATACCTCTTAATTGTGGAATTGTTACGTGTGATTCATCGATGACTAATAAAAAATCATCTCTGAAAAAATCTAATAAGCAATATGGTGCTTCTCCTTCTTTCCTACCATCAAAATGACGAGAATAATTTTCTATTCCTGAACAATATCCTAATTCATTTATCATTTCAATATCATATTTTGTTCGGGAGGCTAGCCTCTCCTTTTCTAACTCTCCATCTAATTGAGGTAGCCATTCGTTTAATTCTTTTTTTATCATTCTTATTGCTTTGTCTCTAATTTTTTTGTCTGTAATGTAATGCTTCGCTGGAAATATTTTAATTCTATTTACATTTTTAATTTTTCTTAACGTAATGATATCATGTATACTTATTGTTTCAATCTCATCACCAAAAAGAGTTATTCTAACAATTTCATTAGAGTAACCTGGAATAAGATCTATATTTTCTCCTTTTACTCGAAAATTACCGGCTGTTAAGGATAAATCATTTCTTTCGTATCTTGAATCGATTAATCTCCTGATTAATTCCTTTCTATTTATGATATCTCCTTCTGTTATTGTTATGGCACTTTTTTCCCATTCAGATGGAGATCCTAAGGAATAAATACATGAAACTGTGGAAACAATTATCGTTGGCTCACCACTCATTAACATTGCAGTTGCTTCTAATCGCATTTTTTCAATAGTTTCATTTACGTCTGTACTTTTTTCTATATATGTGTCAGTTTGAGGTATATAACTTTCAGGTTGATAATAATCATAGAAACTGACGAAATAACCTACATTTGTGGTAGGAAAAAATTGTTTGAACTCGGAATAAAGTTGAGCTGCAAGGGTTTTATTGTGAGAAATAATAAGAGTATTTTTCCTAATACGAGAGATAATGTTTGCAATAGTAAAAGTTTTACCACTCCCAGTAACACCAAGCAAGGTTTGAATCGATTTCTTCCTAGTTTTTATTCCTTCAGTTAGTTGATCTACTGCATGAGGTTGATCACCATTCGGTGAATAAGAGGATTTTAAAGTAAATCCCAAGAAATCCAGATTATTACTCAATAACAATTACCTTAAAAGTTAAGTTTTATAAGAAATAATAATTAATCCTTCCACTTTATTGAACAACCAAGAGAAGGATCAAAATCTTTTTCCATGTGTTCGCCATTTAGAACCTTTTCAATATTTTCTTCCATTATTTGTCTTGATGGTTGGCTTTCAGGAGTCATGGCATCATTTATTCTGCCATGAAATACAAGCTTTCTTTCATGATCAAATAAAAAAGGATCTGGTGTACAAACAGCTCCATATAATTTTGCTATTTCTTGAGTTTCATCAATTAGATAAGGAAAATTTAAATTGTATTCCTTAGAGAATTTCTTCATATTTTCAAAACCCTCATCCTCATAATTAGGATCGTTACTATTAATTCCTAGGATCTGAAGTTCTTCCACATTAAATTTGTTCTGTAGGTTTATAATATCATTAATTCTGGCCTTTACAAAAGGGCAGTGGTTACAAATGAAAATTACTAAAAGAGTCTTACTATTAAAATCATTTAATGAATACATTTTTCCATCAACTCCTATTAAATTGAAATGAGGAGCCTTGGAGCCCGTGTTTAATATTTGAGATGATTCAGTTTTTACCATGATCATTAATTTTTATTCTCTTACATATATCTTCGGTTTTTACTTCTTATAGAATTAGAATCAAAGTTGTGATAATCTATTGTGTCAGTATAAAGAAAAAATGACATCAATTAGAATTATATAGAAAAGTTTAACCTTGAACCTTTTCTTTAATTATTCCATCCATCGGTTTTAATAATTATCTTTTATTCATAGTACTCAAATTATATGATAATATTAAATATACATATTCTTTTTTTAAAAAAAATCTTCTTTGGATACATATTTGTCTAAACAACAATTAATTTTAAAAAATACTATTAGTTATAAATAATAGAGTTTATCAAATCATTGTATTTCGCAATTATTGTTAATCTTAGCAGGTAAAAGATATATCATCTACAAATTAATAATTTCTATTCTTGGGTTAATATCTCTACTTTACAGATGTGGACCAATTTTTTGAAATCTAATGCATCATCAAGATTCCCTACTATAGATCCATAATGCATAGGAATAGCCACTTTAGTCGGTTTCAGTAAATTATTAACGCAATCTGCCGCTTCTTCTGCTGTCATAACATAAACACCCGAAACTGGCACAATTGCAATATCGGGACTATACTTAGCCATTTCAGATATTTTATCTGTGTCTCCTGCATGATAAATTCGTGTATTGCTATAAGTTATAATAAATCCAACTTTTTTATCGTCTTTAGGATGAAAATTTTTATTAACGTTGTAAGCAGGAACAATTTCAATATTTATATTGTTTTCCTGAATTATCTGTCCTGGTTCGACATTTTTGACGTTTTTGAATCCTTCTTGATTTAACTTTTCCATGCATTCTACGGCTGCAATTATATTGGTTTCATCATTTATAATATGTCGTAGATCTTCAATACTAAGATGATCAAAATGATTATGAGAAATGAATACTAAATCTGCATCGTTTTTTTTATGATTTGCTTTGGATAATTTATATGGATCAATATATATTACTTTGTTATCCTCAGTGACTATTTTAAAGCCATCATGTCCTAACCAATGAAGTTTTATATTATTTACTTCCATACACTTTTTAATTTCTATACAAATTTAAATTTGTTGATTATCATACATTAATTATCGATACTTTATTATTTTTTAAAGAAAATACCATAATTTTTTGTGATAATGCTCTTTTAATTAAATTTTTATCTATAGTGGCAATTGCACAATTATAAGAAATCGCATAATCTAAAAGGCTATCATCGGTATACCTTAATTTTTTTGTCTTCACAATTTCGAATTGTGTTGCTATTTCTAAAACAGTTCTAGCTATCTGGGATATTTTATATGATTTTCTATTTATGAGTTTATTGAGTTCTTCTGTTACTATATCTGGAATAAGAAAATTAATTTTTCCATAATTAATTGTGATGTCATCCAATAGTTTGACTGGTTTTGTGACTAGAACCATTAAAAAACTAGTATCGCAAATTATATTTATCAATATTTTTATAATTCCATTTTTATTATTCCTAAACCTGCTTAAAAAATTTTAAAGTTATAATAAAAATTAAGGATTTAAATTAAATTAAAAGTGATTTTATTTTTCATATCCTATTCTATCTGCTAGTTTTACTACTTCTCTTCCTTTGTTTGTTAGAGCATTATATATTCTGGGCTTTCCCCGTCCTCTTGATTTTTCTTTCTTTACTTTTCTTTCAATCAATCCTAAATTTGTCGCTCTTTTCATTAATGATTGTCCATATCCCCAGCTTCCCATGGTTATGAGTAATTCCCTTGTGTGTAATTCTTTATTTTTCTTTAAAACTCTCAGTAATGGAATAAGAGGACGTTCATTAATGAGAACTTTAAGTATATTTAATTCTACAGTTATAGGAACTGATTTTGTTTCTTTTACATCCTTGACTGGTTTAATATCTTTAGGTTCTTTAGTAGTTTCCTTTTTTGGTTTGGAGTTTTTTTTTGATATCATTTTTCTACCTATGTGACGTTACAAAAGATAAATATTTAATCATTTTGTTTCCTATTGATTTTATATCTCTTAAAGCAATGGCATAACCCGAATTGCTTAGTCACTTTAACAATATTTACTAACTAGAATGTAATATTTATCATGATATTTTAAGGACTAAATATTATTAATTAATTATTAAGAACATTTTTTATCAAATTTTGAAAGTATTAAAAACCTAGCATTAGCCACATTTAATTGTAATTGTATAAATAAATGCTGTTCTCCTTTTATTATTAAACATTTGAAAAAGAGAACTATTGTTTCCCTTCAAAGTGACTGTAAATATAAATTTTATAGATTCTTCAATAAGTGATAGGATTGGCCAAAGTACTTAATACATATACATTTAAGACATATACATATACAATTTCAGAGTCTATCCATTAGAATAAATATTTCTTAGTTTTTCGAATTTTGAATATAATATATTAATCATAAGATGTAAACTAATTATAATCATAATAGTTAATCTTCTTTTAATTCAAATTTATAGTAATATATTTGGATAGCAAATATATTGTTAAAGTCAAACTCATGATAGTGATTGATAATTCTATTACCAAAAATAGCCTTTATCAGAACATGTTAATTCGGCTCCACAATTATTACATCTTAAATGACATGTTTGAAGAGAAATCATCTTATTTTTACAAATGGGACATAATGTAATTTCTTTTTTTTGTTCCTTATTCAATTTTTTTAAGTAATTGTAAAACCAATTTTAAGTTATTGCAAAGGTTAATTAATAATACTAATTCAAAATAACTATTGGTTAATTTTAAAGTAGTTATATCAGATAAAACAGGTAAAAGTTTATCTCATGAACTTAAGGATAAAGATGCTCAACCATTTTTAGGTTCTAAAATAGGTGATACCTTTGATTCATCTCTTGTGGGTCTCTCAGGTGGTAAATTACAAATTACTGGAGGTAGTGATAAATCAGGTACTCCTATGCGCTCTGATGTTCATGGTGGAGTAAAAAAATATGTTCTATTAATTACAGGAGTAGGTATGCGGGACTCTACTGATGGAAAAAGGGTTAGAAAGTTATTAAGAGGAAATATGATAACAGAGGAAATATATCAATTAAATTGCATTTTAGATGGAGCTACTATTCCTTCATCAACTACAGAAAATACTAACACCGAATCTAATCAATAAGAAAGATCGTATTTCTATTATCAGATAATTATCAATTACCTTAATATCCCTCAATAAATCTAAATTCGCTATTGCATTGGAAAGATACTCTTCCTGATTGGTATATTCGAGAATACGGTTATCAACCTAATGTAAATATAGGTACCTCAGGACATGTTGATCATGGAAAAACTACTTTAATTGAAGCCATAACAGGAATTTGGACAAGTGCACACAGTGAAGAATTGAGGAGGGGTATAACTATAAAAGTCGGATATGCTGATGCTGCCTTTTATAAATGTAAATCCTGTTCTTCTCCTGAATGTTATTCTACTAAACCACAATGTAATAACTGTGGACAAGAAAGTGAATTATTAAGAGTAGCTAGTTTTGTAGATTCTCCTGGTCATGAAAGTTTAATGGCCAATATGTTATCAGGAGCTGCTCTTATGGATGGTGCCATTCTTGTTGTAGCGGCCAATGAAGCAGTTCCTCGTCCACAAACGAGAGAACATATGCTGGCTTTAGAGGTACTTGGAATAAAACAGATTGTAATTGTCCAAAATAAGGTAGATCTCACGGAAAAAGAACAAGCATTAACAAATTATGAACAAATTAAAGATTTTGTGGATGGGAGTGTAGCAAAGAATGCTCCAATAATCCCTGTATCTGCTCAGCATAATCTAAATATCGATACATTAATTGAAGCTCTTGAGGCTAATATACAAACTCCAACGAGAAATAGACAAACATTTCCTATAATGCATGTATTGCGTTCTTTTGATATTAACAAACCTGGAATGCCGGTAACTAAAATATATGGAGGTGCTATAGGAGGAGCTTTAATTCAAGGTGAATTTAATGTAAATGATGAGATTGAAATAAGACCAGGAAATTTAAATAATAAGGGCAAATATACTCCTATCTATTCTAAAATTTCTAGTTTAGGTACAGGAGCTGGCCTAGTTAGTAACGTCAAACCAGGAGGATTAGTTTCAATAGGAACTATTCTAGATCCTTCTTTAGTCAAGAGTGATTCACTTATCGGTTCGATAGTTGGTAAACCAGGAACATTACCTGAAGATGTCTATGATGTATCAATAGATACATACCTCTTTGATACCGCAGTAGGAACACAAGAACCTGTAAAAGTTGAACCAATACGAAAAAATGAACCTCTTAGAGTAAATATTGGCACATTAGCTACCACAGCATTGGTTACAAATACTAAAGAAAATAAAATAGAAATTAAGCTTAAAAAACCAGTAAGTCTTACACAAAGTAGCAGAATTGCTCTAAGTAGAAAGATTGGAGAAAGATGGCGTCTAATAGGTTCAGGAATAACAAATTAATTTTAAAATATAATCCTACTAAATATTATTAAGAAAAAGGATTCTTGTCCCAATTATTCTGGAATTCTATTCCCATATTTAGTGCCTTTTCCTTCATTATTTCTAAATATTCTTCATAAGAAATTTTGGCTGAACAAAAAGAACAATTGACTTCGGTCATATCATCATTGACTTCTGCTTTTTTATCACATTTATAGCACTTTGCTTCCAGCATATTTTAAAAAAATATTTATTCCTTAAAAAGTTTTTGAAAATTTTGATTAATGAACCATTTATATAAATAGAATATTTTTTATTCTAATTAAATAACACCAGCTTCTCTGAGTTTCCTAGGAAGATATTGCTCAGCTAAATATTTAAATCCATGCTTAAAAAATGCATCCAACTCACATTTTTCCCTCTTTTTTAAGAATAAATTTAATTCTTTTTGCCATTGTTTTTCTTGCAACCATGGTTTTTTCTTCATATCGTTTGCTCTATTGATATCTTCAGCGGTAGAAGCTAATCTAGCAACCTCAGGAATATTGTAATCGTAAATATCAGAAAACATCATTCCTAACACTTTTGCATTTGGAGCTACTAGCCGCTCACTATCATAACTTAAAGATTCACTTCCGATTTTATAACGTAAAGCTATACCTAAACCCCATGGGTCTGCATCAGCAAATATCACAACTGGTTTTTTCCATTTTTCATTTAATTTCTTTACCATCATTCTAGTGGCTCTATCAGGCTCCCCTGAGCCAGTCATAAGTATTGCATTATACTTTTGAATAAATCCTGATTTTCTAATATTATTTAAAACGGTATCTTTTTCTACTACCATAACAAAGTCCGCTTTAACATCTACTATTTCAACATCTGATATATTTGTTGGAATTAATTGAGAGGTTGCTCTACTCCCTAGATTGCAATCAATAATATCTCCACCTACACTTAGAGTAATAGGACCAGAAATCATCCCTTTTGGTTTCGATGTTACCGAAAATTCCTCCCGTGGAATTCCTGTAATCAATTCTACTGCTTTAATTGCATCATCAGAATCTTCTTGGTTTCTCCAAAACTTTTCTTTATTTTTTTCATCACCAACAGTACTTAATGTCGCATAGTACATACCTCTAATAGTACTTTCCATTTCCTCATCGATTAATTTCCTAATTGCATTAGCCATAACTAAATATTGAGAAAATGTTGGGATTTTTTTTGTGGAATTAGGACTTATTATAACTTTTTTTTCACCTATTGTAAGCA